>Ga0210059_1012091_pt1 | contig 13109 bp, 10 predicted proteins | sample Ectturendosymbi2_FD_188042 | JGI IMG/M metagenome (GOLD analysis project Ga0210059, IMG submission 188042) | Ecteinascidia turbinata endosymbiont from Florida, USA - Sample 2 (SPAdes) (version 2) | ecosystem: Host-associated > Tunicates > Ascidians > Unclassified | place: Key West, Florida...
AACATATTCATTAAATATATTAAATCGAGGTAAACGTTTCAAACAGACGAGCTTTTCTTACATAAGGTTTCTTCAGCATACGTAGTGATGCACAAACCATATCATGCGAACATTTAAACACGTTTCAATTGCTATGGCGTGAACTTGGCTCTATGGCTTCTTTTCAGTATTAAGTTACAGATCCCGGATAAATTTCATCAGCCCATCCCGATTAAAAACGTCTCCCAGCCGTGAAGATGTTTCTCGACGAACAGTAAACCGCTTCGCGTGAAGGCAGGAAGACAGCTTTGCAGATTCATATCCAATCGAATTAAGGTGGTTCCTGACGCTTACTCAAGGAATGATGCATGCCTCCAAAACGTCTATTTAGTCGCAGAACTTTGTATTGCATTCTATTGTCGCTAGCTCGTTGGAGCGTGAAGACGAAGGTATCCTGATCCATTAAGACCGACCAGGAATCGCGATCCAATGGAGAAACGCCGCTTTCAAGAACAAAAGTCGCTAGCCACTTTCCAAATAAGCTGTCGAAGATTGATACCACCAACTCGCTGCCTTCTTCTTCGCATTCTACAGTGAAAAACAGATTTCTGCAATCGTAGTTTTAAGAAAATGATGAAAAAACACGATGCGATTGATGCATTGTGTAAACATGCATTACCCCAGTTGTTCTGAGCGTTCTGCGATGGTCTGTAGTAAAGTAGCGCTATTAAATTTAATTCAATCTCCTGATCAAATCCAACAAGCAAATGATGCTCTTCATCGTCTGCAAGTCGTTGCAGCGTGCTTGGGAAAGTGAAGAGGCGAGGTCGTCTGATTGATCGACCTGACGACGTCACAGTGTGAGGCGGAAGATCTGCGCGATAAGAATGCAAGCTTGTCTGAAAACGCCACTTCACAGGTAATGACCGCAAGACATGCTCTAGATCAGTGCTCTTCAACCTTTTTTGTTATGGTGCACCCTTAAAGATGTTTTGATGAACCCATGCACCCTATTTACTGACACGTTCCCCATCTAATTGCACCCATGTCTGTGAGTATACCCTGGCCTAAAGAAGCAAGTAACCTAATGCAGGAACTCAGCTACATAATTCAACTGATAATGGCTCATTATCTGTTGCTTATGAATCACAAAATCACAAACTAATTGCAATAGCAAAATCAACTAATTACAACAATTAGCTTGACATGGTCTGATGCTTACGCACCACACTTTAGAATGTACAAAGGCAAGGTTATATCCTGAAAGTCATTGGTTGGTTAATGGTCCATTTTTGCTAACAGAAAGTTTATGTAAGAAGTATCTGTTTAGTGGGACAAGTTTGTGATGCACCCTTGTGAACCCTTCGTAGTGGTGCACCCCACGCATATTTTGATGCACCCTAGGTGCACACCGGTTGAAGAGCACTGCTCTAGATTACAGAAAAATTGATGATATGCTGCAAGTCAGTCCACTTACAGCGTAAGCAGCGATATTACTACATAATCTTGTTAGGAGCTGAACTGCCCAGTAAATACACAGTTTTTACCGAAGGGTTAGCAAGGGTTATTCAAAAGTGGACATAAAAGGGGATGTTAAAATATATTGACCATGTTCGTGAAACAACCAACTGAATTTATGAGTGAGGAATGACATCAATCACAAATGAAGCAGAGCAAGAAGATACAGTTATACGGTTTAGCGCAGATATGGGACTGCACACAGGGACGTCGGAGTGTCAGGTCCCATATTTTGAAATGGTACCCCTGCTGGAAATGAATATAAGCCTCCTCTTGGTTAAGAGTAACATCCTCTTTTCGTTTTGTACATTCGTATTCGTAACATTTGGTGATATGTCCAGGATTCGGAAAAATATCTTTACCAGCACAAGCTAGCAGCAGAAGACTCCTAAAGCTATCCGTAGCATCTGCTTGAAGTTTCTGATGCTAACATTTTCAACCACAAATAGTAACCAATATACTGGAGCCAACACATCGGCAGTCGGGACAAAATTCACCAGAACTGACGGCCTGCATGCTGATACGAGTTTTCTGAGGAAGTATTTTATCAGCCAAGCAAACGTAAAACTATTGGGCTGTTTTTCTTCCAGTATTCCGATCTCACACAACGCTAACCTAGGCAGAGTATCAGCAGGAACCACGTAATGCACAGGAATGTGTGCAGCGAACTTACATAGATGCCATAAAAGAAAACCCTTTAATCACTAATCTGTTCAAATTTCATGTCAGCAAAAATGACAATATGCATAAAATAGAAATTAAGAAAATAAATCAAGCTTGAGAGTATATGCTAGTTAATTTAAACGAGTGCTACGCGGAAACCGTAGAGGTTCTTATCGAAGGATAAAAACTGCTCATTACTCCATGTGCTTACGTATCTACTCTGCAGGCGTCTTGATCATCACCAAATCTCCCCAACTTACACACTTACACAAGCACGTTTACTAACTAAAAACTAAAAAAGTACAGTCAGTGGCACCAATAAGTCAGTAAGTATGTGATCCTCACTACATCAACGTTTTAAGTTTGTTACATTTGGAAACGTGATAAAGCATGCTCTTTCAAGGGAAGCGAACTACAGCTAATAATTCTTAATGAGCGCCGCACACATGGGCCAAGTGCCCAACTGCTGTTCGGGAGCAGCGAACAATCGTCAAAGGACAAACATTTCACCAAAATTTTTCCTTGGGAATCTGTTGTTATTCTCTCCGAACAAGAATGCTTGTGTTGTCGCAGATGCTCCGCAATGCTGGCTCGAGCCAACGTGATGCAACTACGAGTTGTGTAAGCTTCACCCGGAAGAACGATTTAAGCATCGCTTGCGTTTTTGCTTGTAGCATGACAATCTCGGTAAAGTCATGATTCAACAAACCGCATTTGGTTTACTATCGAACTTAAATATTCTTGTTCAGTGCTCTTCCTTGCCATTGCAAACCCTTCGGCGATTTTTAAAGAATCTTTTATACCTAACCAATTACTATCAGTGTTTCTCAACCATCTTGATCCACTTCCTGGCTACACCAAATAAGAAGTTGTAAAAATGGTTTTATATTGATTTATTAATTGTCACTAAAATATCGCCACGCCGCACTAAATCACTGTCATGCCCCACCGCCGCAGGTTGAGAAACACTCACCTATAGTTGAATACAAAAGTCAAAAATTTATCAGTTCAGGAATTGTTTCACGTTCTTCTAGTTCAGGGATGTACAACATTTTGCTATTGCCGGCCGCATTACTTTTATTTATATGAAGTACAGCCGCCAATGAGTTCGAGTTATGTTTATGAGATACGTTTAAATAAAGAATAGGTTTTGTCCGGTATATGTCATTTACTTGTGCCTACAAGTATAATAAAATGTCAAACATTTTAACGAATTTGTTAAAAGAAACATCACCGTCTAGACTGATTTTCTTGCCTTGCGTTTGTTTTGCTTCAATATACGCCAGAACTGCCGCCAAATCTTTTATTTTAAATTACATATGGACGGCCGCAAATTTCATTATCGAAGGCCGCGGGGTTGTGCACCATTGTTCTAGTTCCACCTGCGCCCTTCAGGTTATTCAAATTTCATGAACATGCTCGTACATCTATTCGTAGTTCCTAATGAATGATCCGGTGCATGGCGTATTTACTCGATTGTAAGCCGCGGCTTATGCTTACAATCACGAGCGGCTTACATTTTTTCTTTGCCTTATCGAAATGCCTAAATGGCACACAGCCTTTCCTTGGCTACGTTTTGTCGACTAAATCCTCTTTCTTTTCAACATCACGTGGACGCTCGTCACAGGAGGGATTATGCAATACAGAAGGCATTTGTAGTGGCGAAGCATCATTATCAGGGTTGCCAAATAAACGCGAAACGTGCTAGTACACGAAAGTATTAGACGTTTAGGTAACCTATGTTCACGTGCGGCTTACATTAATTTTTAACACCATTTCGTGCGGCTTACGATCGAATGTAAATGCGGTACTTAGGTGTACCGTATACTTGGTTGAACAGTGCTAGTTTTGTTCATGGGATCCCATCGTCTGTTTCGATTACACGTAGGTTGATTCTAACGGTAATGCCATTACAAGACATGGAAACGCTTAACACAGAACAACTGTCAACCCACCACCACCGTTAACTTTCTGTTGCCATTTCACAGTATCCGATTCAACTTTCTCCGGTGAAACATCAATGCAGAAACCGCTTATTGATGTTTGTTTCATCGTAGAGCTGACTGATTCTACAATAAACAGTATCAAGTTTTGGAACATAATAAAATTTGGAAGTCTTGAGAAGTCGCATTAGAAACAAAAATGCAAGGATTAATGTTTCTAACGAAATTCTGTTGAACGTTACAAAAATCTAATGTTTTAAATGTAAGCACGGTTCAAACAGGAAAGCGCGGAAGATAATCGACAAAACACGCGGTCGGTGCAGCATGTACAAAATGGGAGGCAATCTGAACATGTCAATCATAATTCGGAAGGCGAACGGCAATGCACAAAAATCGGATGGCTGACTCAAACCTCAGCTCAGATGAATTTGTGAGAAAATGAGTTGTCGACATTCAATTAACTTGTCTCCACAAACGTGACAAACGAGTAAATCAATCGAAAATTTTTTTAAAGAAAATTGATGTCAGGTAACACTGCGCACTCTCACTCCTAATATTTTATCCAGACAGAAACTATGTGTTAGCTTAGTCATCGTGGTTGTTTCCTAGTATGAGAACAACTTCTGAGTAGCAATATCAACCGTTGTTGATCAGACATGGGGTTATCGTAATCGTCAATCGTAATCGATTAGTTTTTTGAGTAATCGTAATCGATTGAACAGACTAAAAATGATATTAATCGTAATCGATTACATCGCCAATTTAATCGTAATCAGTCAATACTTTCGCGATTGAACTTAGAAGCCTTCACTCTACATCACTGTGCGATTAACCGCGGTTTTGGTGGCTGGGTTTCTTCCTTCATTATCGTTTGTTATGGTTATGTTTCAAGGGAGGCCGTTTGCGCGTCTGAGTGCGTTGAATACAGATAGTCCAACGGCATGCACAGCGTTTGTAGCGAACTCTCACTTTGTTCCAGCTAGTCTTCCTGTTGTCCGCCAGAAGTATGTATAGTGCAGCTGTGTCCAACCTGCGGCCCGCATGCGGTTCAGTTTAGGTTTTCGCTGTAGTAAAAGTATCCTACATACCGACAACCTGACTTTTTTGATAATCTTGATTTTGACATTATTCGATGCAGGTAGTCCTCAGTGCTATTTTATCACGTCTTGTACCATTGCAGTTAGCATTCAGACGCTTTCAGTACAGTAGTTTAAGCTAAATTTATTTGCCTAGAACAAAGGATGCCATTCAATGTGCGGCCCTCATTAATATGTCATTCAATGTGCGGCCCTGGTTAAAACAGTGACATAATTTTTGGCTCAGTAAACTATTTGGGTTGGGCATAGCCGGTATAGTGTCTAGTGACACTTTGCAACAAAAATAAGAGCTTTACCTGAAAAACGGTTGAGACTTCGGCAACAGAAGAAATAGCGGTACATTGCGAGGAGAGGCGTTGGTTTTATTTGTTTTTATCAAGAACCAACTTATGCAAGTGCTGGAGAAGGCTATGTAGGCCTGTATAATTAGCACAGTAGTTTGTATAAATTAACTTTTTTTCAGAGGAATAAGGTAATTTAACCCCAAGTCGAAAGCATCTTTCTACAACGCTGTAACTAGCATGTCAACAGAGATTGTCCATGGATACTTCTAAAAAAGAAAACTCAACGAAAGCAGTGAGGTTTTCTTGACCATTGACTTTTGGTCCACTAGACAGATGCGTAGCTATATTGGCATCACTGTTCATTTCATTGCAAATAAAAAGCCACGCAGTGCTATGCTGCGCTTGCAGACGATCCTAAGGCCCTCACACAGCTGAAAACATCGTAAGCCGCGGTTTGAAAAAATAGTCAGCAATTTTGAAATTACTAACAGACGACTTTTCAGCGTTGCTGGACGAGTGTTCAAGAATGATAGCTGCCGTTTGACTGATAAATGATTTGAAGCGTTGATGTAATTAACTTTAACAAACAGTTGATAAAGCCATTAATGAAAAGTTATTCATTAAAGTGTTTGTTGCAGTGGGATAACTGACTGGGGCAGAGGGGCGAAAATCACCCTGGCAACCTGAATGTAAACACTAGCCCCCCACGTAAGCTTGCATTCCGTTTTTAGTATTCTTTTAGTTTTCAGTAGGTTGTCTCTTTTTTGCGTTTTTCGGAGTATTTTCCGTTGATTTAGGGTTTTTGTATAGGCATTCACATTCGGATTCACCACCACTTCAAGTTTTTTTTGAGTGTTGGCCACTGTGGGCCTCTTTCAACTAACTTTGTCCACTCCTGGCTCAAACCTCTGGTTACACCACTGGTTTGTTGACTGCATCAACATCTTAGTAAAAAATTACATGATTTTCTTTTTTCTGGTGTTTAATCGTGACAAATTGGTAATTTCGTTTTATTGCATTCGTTCATATTGCATTTCGTCTGAAAACACTAACATCAAACCACTTGAATAAGTTTTGTTTTCTTTCTGAGGATGTTTCAAGGCGATTGTAATCGTGATTGTTTTCACTGTAATCGTAATCGATTGCATTGTTATTTTATTTATTCGTAATCGAGCATTTGACAAATAATTGTAATCGATTACATTTGTGATGTAATCGCCCCATGTCTGTTGTTGATATTATGCTGCTAAGAATTTAGTACGAATAATTTCCCAGCAGAGGCTTCCGTCAGGCCGTATAACCAGGCTTGTCCATGGGAATGTCATTCCTATGGGAATCCCATGGGAAATGTCCCATGGGATGGGATGGGACAGCACACATTTGTATTTCCCATGAGACTCACAAATAGAATGAGAGTGTCAGAATGTTACTGAATTGTCATACTCAGACTATGCTTCTGAATTTTAAAGTCAATAAATTTTGTAGCTTTGCATGTCTCTTTGTACATGTAGTTCTATTTAGTAGATACTGAACATAAACTTTCATAAATCTAATAATTTTAACTGAATTGTGTTCCATATTAATATTATAATAATGTAATAGGAATCCCATGGGATGGGACAGGCATAAATTGCTATAGGATGGGACAGATAAATATGTCCCATGGACAACCCTGCGTATAAAACGGGAAAGTAAAATAGTTGCATTCTGCACCATATGACGTCATCTATCGAAAGCAGTGCACCCACTTACGTCGGTCAAATTGACTGACGACAATTTTACTTCTGCTGCTATTAACACAGACATTCGTTTAACGCTGGGGTTCGTATGCATTTTATAAATTGAGACTCCAACGTTTGCTTTTCGGGCGGAGTAAAGAACATTTCGAACGACACAAGTTTAAAAAAAGTTTCTCAGAAATTGTCATACACGCGGTGCAAAGGAAACGAAGCTCGGTACCAGGTCACATAGTGACATACCGGAGTTGCTCATCAATGAAAGCTTCACATGCAGAGGTCTTAGCAGGAATATTCAGACCAGCCACATTACACCATCAACATTCGGCAATGATGCAGCAAATACATTTTCTTATTTTTTTGTGTAAATTTATTAAAATGCACTTTCTAGTTGCAAAATACACGTATGCATGTTTAGACGGGTTCAAAGGTAATTTACAGTGAAATATCAACACAAAATGTGATTTCTGAAATACTTCTGGTCCGTTTGCGAATCCTGGTTAATATTGAAGTAGATTTTAATTCCGGGATAATTAAAAAGTTCCGTGTTGGGCAAACACGGCGACACATAGCGAATAATGAGACAACTCGAACATTGCGTAGGACTTAGTATTGGTTTCGGTATGTTGCTGCCCAAATTATGCCAATACTTGGCAGGTTAATTTACTTTCTTAGGTTTAACGGGTGTAGACCCCCTTGCTCTATTTTATTGTCCGTATAAACATGCTCACATACTCAAATTTGTTAAAATGCACCTTCAAGCTACCAAATACACTTATGTTTAGACAGGATGACAAAAAACTTAACCATCAAATCTCAGCACAAAATGAGCTTTCCCAAGAGAAAAACAAAAAATTAAAAGAGAAACATGAAAGGGCAGTTGACTACTCTGCCTTTTTCGCTCACAGTTTTCTTTGCTGTAGGGTATCTCGACAATGCAAATCAATTGCATTTTTTAAAACTTGGAAGTAATTTATTTCACCAAATCTAAAAACGTATTTTAGCAGTTTAATGAACGTTAAAAGGCTGCTTAGACCATAACATAACTATTAAAAATAAAAATATCGGTCATCGCTTTAAACAACTTCATCATATCACAAACCAGCAGATGCGAACGCTGCAAAATAAAATAAATCTTATAAACAGCTTGTAAAATTGGCCTGTGTCGGCCGAGTGAAACCTGTACTATTGGGTTCATCTCATTATGCATAGAGCCATAACACCAAAGGAAACGAAAAAACACAAAACAGAACGGCATTAATAGAAACCTAGCAGCCCACCGAGCATCTCGATGCACTTCCAATTTCCTACTTCAATAAAACAAGAAAAACTGATGTGCTTTTTGTTGGCAGAATATCCCTGACTCAGCGACATATTTTAAGGTAGGTGTGTGCAACCCGTAGCCCGCGGGTCAAAAGTGGCCCGGGAACTGAAGTTTTGTGGCACGTACAGTGTGGCCCGCGGGTCAAAAACTAAATTTTATTAAGAGAAATATAGTATAATGTTTACGTACCCTTATGACCACACCATTTCACCTGCACCTGATTGTATTTACTTTATCCAGACCCCATTGCTCCACAAGCAAGCATTGCAGTTGTAAATCTTAATGTCAGCCCAGTGACCTGAAGGAAGAAATATCGGGCGTGTTATCGGGTTTGCAAATCGTGGCCTTGCGCGAGACTTCCCTGGTGCCTGGTTACGTTAAGAAAACCCAACTACCCTTAACTAACGAAATAGCGATAGAACTCTTCAAGCTCAGTGCCCAATCGCAATTCTGTCTAAACCTGAACCGCTGTGCTCTCCACACCTCGTCGAACAATGCCGATTTAATCAAACACACAGAGAACGCAGGTTAAGAAGATTGCCAATCTTCGGTGGGCGACCAACGATTTGTCTAACCCGCAGAGCTTGACATATACAGCTGCGGCCCGTGGACCAATCTGGTTATGTGCATTTGGCCCGGCAGTGCTGTTCGGTTGCACTCCCCTGTTTTAAGGGTATGGCTAACATACACTGCGTTTTGGTAAGGAGGCGTGATACAAATACTTACTGCAACATACAGTATTTCACAAAAAAAACTGCAGGGTTAATTGAGAAGCAAGGTAACATACGTAGCCAAGACAATTGCGCAATTTATCGACTTCGTTGGTACATTGCCTTTACCCAATTGCATCGGTAAGTTTATGCCATAAGCTGGTTGGTAACAACAGACAGGGCAAAAATTACACCAACTATTAAAACTACAGAAGGACTGACCAAGTGACCAATGCACAGAAAAAATCAGAAAAGTAATAAACGTGACAGGTGCGTGTTTCCAGAAGTATACCACGCAGGTGATGGGAACCTGTGTAAAATAATGCTTTTTTACCGTGTTTCAATGCCGCGCCCTCGCATGTTGATGGAGGAGACATTTCTACTTTAATCATTTCCAAAGCGCTGGCGTCTTCTCTGACGATGCGACCAGTATCATCAGCAGTGAAGTGAACACTCTGCCAGTGACTACCGTCCCATTTTGTAGCTACCTGGTGAAAAGATATCAGTTTAAAACGTTTTGAGGCACGTAGAATGCATTGCACTTTAAAGTTACCTGAAACAAGGTATCTATCAGCTTAAACTCAAGTAACTGACCATCTAAAACAAAACGTATAGAATGAAAACACAAACGATTGAGTTCGTTTGACTGAACTGCATATAGATTTCCAGGTGCTGAAGCATCACAGTTAAGGATCACATGATACATTTTAACGATTTTAAGACGCCGCCATGCATTCGTTAGCAACCAGTCGTATTGGGTTTCCAGTCGTTGCATTTACAACTAAATATTTAAAGAGTTATTATAATATCAATCACGTCAGAACTAAATGCTTCCACCGGATATCAGATCTATCAACCTCATAAATCGGTTGACTCCACCAATTTCCTAAATCATCTAGAATAGTTTATTGGTTACGAAAAGTACCTTAAAGTCGATTTCACTTGAAGTTTTGCCACCTTCAGTAGCTATTAACCGAAGCTTCCAAGCCGTGCCCAGCTTGTTGGTGATAACCAAATACTGATAAGGTACTCCACCAATTTGAACCGAGTGACGCATGCATGAGGTTTTAAACAAGCACCGCGACTCTTCAAAGTCATTGCCCGAAGTGCTAAGTTCAATGTACGATGCAGTATACGGAATCCCCACATCCTTGTCACCCACCACCAGCGAAGCAGATTGAGGTGCACTTTGGTCACACGCAATTTGCACCTGTCGATAAACATTTCAAAATTTGCATTTAAGATAAAACAAAAGCACATACTTTAATGTCAAGTGAAAGCATACTTGCACGTGCTATGAATCACTCAACCGAAAACCGCCGTACGTGAATGGTCAAAAGTGATCACATTTTCCGCCCAGATCCCGAATTAAGTTACTTCAATAAGTTTTTGGCAGACAAGAATTGTTGAAAGCACGATTTTTTCGGTAAGCAAAAAGCTAGTATGGCATGCTTTGTTTTGTGTCAACGAAATAAAAGCAACGAATAAATGGAACTATGTAAAGAAACGTACTTGTGAACGTGCGTTAACAACGTAAAAAGTCTAGAATGAAAGATAAGATGTATATTGATTTAACATACCGATACGCCGTACCGGTTTCGGTACTGGAATGATACTGTTAAAACACGGAAGAATTTGTGCACCTAACATTACGTGAAAGTTCAAACGCTTGTTTACTACAAGACAACCTATAATGTATGCAGGTCAAGTAGAGGCCTGGATAAGCCGGGCCGATTCACTACGTACCATGCTGGACTGGGGTGGAAACACTTCGGCCCAAGAATGACTTAAAGGGCACTTTTTGAATGACACAACCGCGGATACTTCGTTTCATTTTGTGCGTGGGCCTTTGCACAGAAGACAAGCTCATGCGCCACTGCGAGCTCCTTGAGGTACCAGCTTTGTGGTAGAGGTCGCTCTGCTACACAAGCCAGCTGAAAAGTTTCACACTTGCCGGGCTAATAAAGATTCGGCACGCGAAGGCTTCTAAAGTCACGTACGAAGGCACTACGTACGAGAACCGCACAACATCATATTATTTAGTGAAGAAGGCACAGTGCATGTGTCTTGCGAAGAAACAAACGAGCCAAGTTAGACATCAATTTCACAGATTACATACAAATGTTTTAAGCACCATGCCAAGAGGTTTGGATGTACCAATCGAGAAAGCTACAGCAATGAGTGTAAGACGGCTTGCTTTCCGTCTACGTAAGCCTTACACTTTAATTATGATCCCAGAATGAGGACGAGAAAAGTTGGTTCTCTAGCAAATCGTAAAGATGGGATTTAACAACGTGAGATCAGTGCAACTTTTAGCAATTAGTATATCTTACCGGTTGTTTTAAGTCGAGCTTTTGTTCATAGAGAAAGTTAGAAATGACATCATTTAAATCATAGAACTTCATCATCGACGAACGGCTGTAAGAAATGACGAACATGTCGTTCACGACGTCGGTGGAAATGGGAGGCGTGGTGCTTGACGACGACACAGTTGCAACGAAGTGGTTGTGGAGCGAGAGCGGGTACAAGTTGAGAATGCAGAATGCGACGGCGGAAGTGCTATTGTGAAAAGTTCGCGATGATCTAATGACAACGCTTTCGGTTTCTCTAAAAAGACAAAAACAAAACAAAAAATCGGTCATCACATACAGGAACTGAAATGCCTTACTTTTTGTAGATCTAACCCTTTTCTGCTGTTATTCGCAAATACAGGACGCAACATTGTACACAACTACATCGTACTGACATCCATAATTTTTTGACAAACGATCGCTTGCTTCTTCACTAACGTTCGAAATAATTTTGCAGAATGTTGGCCCATGAGGATGAAAGCCTGAAACTTTGAACAGCGTACGAAACGTAGCAAACGAAACACGAAAAATGGTCGTTCAAAGATGGGAAAAACTGATGAGTAATTTTAAGAAACAAACAACAAAATATTACTTATTCTGATACATTCAAAGTCCCAAGAACAACTGAGATTCTTTATGCAATCCTACAGGCAAAAAAGTGCAATCACGCTTGCCTGGGACCTTACTGGTTACTCAATTTGAAAGAAAAATAATTCCCACTTTTTCAACATCGGGATTGCTTTACTTTGTGAAGTGGTAAAGTGGACGTGTTCAGGAGCACGAAAATACCTGTGTGGATTCATTCGCATGCTGGCATCACACTCCATCGTCAGAAAAATGGCTGCGGCGTGATAATAATCCATGCCAGAGTTGCATTGGGATGTACAACAGGTTTTGAGCGCTACTTGAAAGCTGCATTGTTCGCACAAACTATTCGCACTCACTCGCTCACCGATTTTTTTCTGTAAACGTCTTGGTGTGGCGATATCAATTCCCCGAACATCCACAGCCAAACGGTGTTGAGTACGAGTAAAACTACCTACGTTTACTTTCGTTATTTTCCGAGTTGACCTGTGGGCCAAGTTCTTAAAACACTGTAAAAACTATAACATGAATGGTATGAATGAAAAAGGACGTAAGTTTGTAAATTACATTCGCATAATAACATTGACAAGTCTAATTCCGTTCACACTGAAATTAAGCGATTTTCCCTTTGACGGTTTATTTTAAGTATGCCAGTGGTCTAAACTCCTACTTACGTGGTGGCATAGAAAGTAGGTATCCGTTCAAAACACACCACTCGAAACAGGCCACATTCATTACCGACCAGTTCACAAAAGACCATGTTCAGTTATGGTTTGTTGTGAACGCGCTCTGTTGTGAACGCGCTCTGTTGTGAACGCGCTCTGTTGTGAACGCGGTCTGTTGTGAACGCGGTCTGTTGTGAACGCGGTCTGTTGTGAACGCGGTCTGTTGTGAACGCGGTCTGTTGTGAACGCGGTCT
>Ga0210059_1012092_pt1 | contig 13108 bp, 8 predicted proteins | sample Ectturendosymbi2_FD_188042 | JGI IMG/M metagenome (GOLD analysis project Ga0210059, IMG submission 188042) | Ecteinascidia turbinata endosymbiont from Florida, USA - Sample 2 (SPAdes) (version 2) | ecosystem: Host-associated > Tunicates > Ascidians > Unclassified | place: Key West, Florida...
GTAATAAATCATTGTTATGTGTTAATTGGGTGTGTGGCCCTGCCATTAACAGCTAGGGTTGATGGCACTGGCTTCAGCTCATTGTTGTGTTGAAGTCTCTAGAAGGGTCTAGCCTCGAGGACCCCACGATTATTAAGGATGTGAGTATTAGCGTTAATTGTTGACCCTTAAGCGCTAAGCTAGCATCTTTTATGACCAGGCCTATAGTTGACTGGTTTTCTGAGCTAGTGTTTTGCAAGTCACAGATAGGCCCTGGCCGTAAAAATAGTTTGGAAACCACTGGCGTAGAAGAAACAAGGTTATCGATGATTTATTAAATAAGCAACTGCACTGAAAACAAACGTGGAACATGAATTCACAACATGGTTTATTCTCAAATATCAATGGGAAACACTTCGTTGGCGGAGCTGGGTTCAGTACACAAAAAATTAATCGTGAAATTTTGTCTTTAAATTTATTTTATTTTTTATTTTTTTACATTTAAGAAACTGTTTTCACAAAAGATTTTATGAATTTTTCAAAATAGTACATAATTTTTCCATAGCGCGAATGCGCCAACACAAAGTGAGCTGTTTATTTTAATTCCGAATAATCGCATGTTCCAGTTAATTGCATAAAAAGGCTTGGCAAATTGAATATGCGATCAAACGGATTCGTCTAACCCAGCGTGGTCCAAACACTGGCAGGTGCGCCGCATGCCGCCAGAGGACAGGTTTTGTGCGGCCCCCGAACGCTTTCTGTATGCCGTATATTACACACAGTCATAAATGCATTGTATTAACCACACATCCCTTGCAAATCACACATCGTTGAGGTACAGGTCAATATGTAACCATTGGGGTTAACAATATCTTTTTACAATTTATGACGTTACAATAGCTCACCTCTAGACTAGGCTAACGCTGCAGTACTCTGTGACCACAAAGCATGCGTTTATTTTTTTACTTTGTTGCTAGCATATATTCTGTAACTAATTTCCTAGTTAGATTAAAAGATGTGCATTGTGGAAGCAGTTAAGTAATATTTAGTTCAAGTATAGCAATTTAACAAAATTGAGTGTCAAAAGAGAAGTGTCAGAGGAAAACAAAACTAAATTCTAACTGGGAGGAAAGGCATTTCTTCGCCAATAGCAATGGCAAAGCACAGTGTCTTGTGAGGTTGCAAGTGATATTCGTTCCGTAAAAGTTCTTAGAGGCATTACACCACCAAACCCAAGAAAACATACGGGAAATACCACGTAAATTCTATAGGGAAGCAATTTTTAACTAATTGAAGGGTGATCAAGCCCGCAAGTAGAGGGGCAAACGGGCAATTGCCCCGATTAAGAGACTTTGCACTGAAGATGTGCTCCCCATGTTCGTAATCTGCGAAAGTGCTTTCTCAATTATGAAGCGAATGACAAGCGACACAAGAAATAGAATGGCTGATGAAACCTGCATGCCTGTTTGCGTCTGCCGACTTCGGAAATTAAAGCGGACATTGACTTTATAAACAAAACCAAGAAAAAATTGTTTTGTTATTTTGTTGGTGTGTTGTGTATCTTTTTTCTCGCAGAAAATCTCTATTTTGAGTTGCAAACAAACAAACAAACAAAAAACTTAACAATTACCCTAGAATCAAAAATTGCGTTAGGCGTGCAGCAAAAATTAGGTCTATTAGAACAGCAAGCGAGTCTTTTAATTGCATTGGAGTCCCTCTCTTTGCGGCCAGCAAATTTTTCCTCAAAACACAATGTGGCCCTTCATGCTCGCAGTCTTGGACCACCCTGGTCTAACCTTCCAAAATTAAACTTTAATTGCGTCAGTCGCACAAAATTACATAACTTAGTAAAGAAGTTCGCACCACCAATCGAGAATTGCTGGAACGGCGTGACCTGGTACCCACGTCGAGTGAACTTGGCAATGGGTTTTTACTGCACATTTGAGCCATGGGACAGCTGAACCCAAGAACGGTTAGAATACCGGTTTGGATCTCACGGCGGCGCAGTATAGTTGCGACACATCCACCCTATAAGGCTCAGCTAAGACCACTATAAACCCGTTTTTGACAATGATGGTATTTTTTGAAAAGATTTCTTTGTTCCTGTTTTTCTATTCATTTTAATCGAGACTGTATAAACGTTCATGAGGTCATGTTCATTTCAAAAATATCAAGACTTTCTTCATAAAACTAATACACTGTTTAGTACTTTTTACCAAGTAGTATTTAATTTTACTTACGTTGTTGCAGTTCGTCGCACCAACCGCACGTTTTTGGACATAGAGTGAATAGTTGGCGTTTAAAAAATCTGCAATATATCCACCCACACGTTGGCGACGTATCTTTGCATGCTTGACCATTTACTGTAAACAAAATGTTTAAATGTATACGTAACAGTATAGTTTTCGTAAACGATAAATATATGTGAGCTTGGCAACGCTCAGAATGAAAAATAGTTTCTAATTTGCTTTGAAACGTGAATCTTCGTAAAAAACAGAAAGGTCAAGAAATAGTTTGTCATAAAAGTGCTTTTTCAACCAGGCATAGTTTTGAGTAAAGGTACTTTTCAGGGTTTAGTATACAGACAGCTTGCATATCGAATCCCTTTAGCGCGAAAACCCAAGCACGTGGCTCGGTAATCAAAATAAACAAGCGCCTTAAAACGTGTAAAACTTGAGAATTTGCACGCTGTGTCGGCAGTCTTACTGCCTGCACTGCGCATTTCGGTCAACGTTCTTTCCTAAGCCATTTTGCAACTCCGCAGTGCTTGCGTCTGTGTGTGTGACAGAACCTCTGCGAGAGAGGATGATTGCTTTGCGAAATTCTAAAACGAGTCCGCGTAAAAATTAGGTTTAGTCAGTTGCCCAGTCATCAGTAAACTCTACTGCACATCCCTTAGGGAGTCCCAAAGCGTCACCAATACATGGAGCAGGTTCAGGCCAGGGCAGAGAAATATATTCAACCTGCGTTTCGTTTCGGTTCCCCATACATTTGCATTTATGAACAATCATCCACCCACGGCCCGTGATGATGTGGGCAAACTGCTGTTTCAGTACCGCATAACAGCCGGTAGTTATAAAGAATAATGATAATGCATTAGGCGTGTGCTATACACAGTAAAAATAAGCAAAACTGCTTCACGCTTATCTAAGGCAGTTGTACCAATTTTGTGAAGAATGCATCGTCCGACTTACAGCGCAAATGAAGGAAAACATATCAGGATTGCTGCCAAGTGTATGACTCTTCGGAATTTAGAGTTGCGATTCCTGTAAAGGCTGTAATATCGTGTATGTATCGCAATCGTACCGCAACGACACTGAGGGGAAATTTTTTAAGCTCAAGATGGCAATCTCCTGGATTGACACGATATAAATGTTGGTACATGGATGCTTTCATGGTAATACGTGAGACATCTCAAGTATTTGATACCAACTTGCAACACATGCGCACTGCTGCAAGGGTATATTTTCTTCCTCTCAATCTGGTTGAGAGTGCAAGGGGTACGCTAGCAGTACATCTTAAAGCTATCTATAAACCAATGTCAAATACACTGACAAGTAAGTGTGCAAAGCAAGAAAACCTAGCAATGGGTTAGAATCATTTGCACATTTTTAAAACCTTTTTATGGTACTCACCTTGCCCGGACAGAAGTTGGGAAAGAACGACGAAAACTACGACTAATCCTAATCGCATTTTTCAAAATAGTTTCAGTGCAACAACCAAGCTGTATGATCGAACTAGCAGCTGTAGGCATAGAAATTTTTAGCTGCAGGCTGGCTAGCATGTCTTAACCATTAGTAATCTCCGCATCATTGAGAAAACTCGCATAGCAGGCAAATAAATTGAACTGCTGCATCTTACGATTGCAGTATCCTTTTAGGTTCTCAACAAATGATGTCTGAAAGTTGGTCATCGATAACTTCTTTAGACTTGTTATTTCTCCATAACTGCATCAAAAATTTCAAGTCGCTTGCACGTGCAACTTGCAATCTGAACAACGCAATGATTCTGGTTTTAACAACCTTAGAAGGTTGAATTAACTCTTTTATGATCGGTGAAAAACTACATTAATCACAATCGTCAGCTATAACTTCGTTTTTATTCAAACTTAAATGTAACTATGTAACGATTGATACTCTGATTTTCTTCGGTGCCTACTATCAAAGCAAGTTACAGATGATTGAACTTCAGTGCTAAAAGCGCGCAATATAAAGCATTTATTTAGGCGCCTCAGGCACGGGAACGCGCTAGAGAAATTTTCAGTATTACCTGGCGGTGCTTTGCGTGGAACGGCCATTTATTTTAGGCTTTGGGATTTATCCCACACAACAACATCAGTAATTACAACTGATTACAAGCACACCGAATGAGGAAAGTAACGTAAAAAGGAGACGTCAATGACCATCCGGTGGGTAGCCATCAGTTTTGCATTTCAAAATTTACAAAGAGCAAAGGATAGACGCTATACTCCCCGCTAGACATTGCGCAATGTGCTATTACAAACAAAAACCGTGCATTTCATTTGCAGTGGTTTTCCAATGTAGGTGAACAGCAGCATTCTAGCTTAAAAATTTTGGACGACTGAAGCGCTGGCAATTCATGGTGGCGCACAAATTAACTTGGAAAAAACTGGTATTTTTTCACCGAAAACTTTTGTTTGTTTAAATACTGCTGCTCAGAGTTGAAGGCCACAAAGATGGCGGCAAGTAAATCAGCCACAGTTTATTGACGGGGAAACTAGTTTCGCGTTTTCCAACGCATCATCAAGTGTCAAGTCGAGAACCCGAATATAAATTGGTGGACAAAATTTGTTTCATCCAGTTGTGTCAATGAGCAAACTATTAAAAATTTTCGCACAGCATTTTTGCGTTCAGTTCCGTTACACTGGAGGTAAGCAACCAGGTTTCACGTTGACTCTAACCATGTGGTGGTACATACCAAACACCAGTCAGTGTCATAGAAACAATAACGACCATCGCTCAACTTGTCTATATTCTCAGCAGCGGTGTTGCTGAGAAGAAAGTCCTACTCCATTTTCTCGAAGGGGCTGTGGCGCTTTTCTCCTTTATTTCTAAGACTACAAAATTTGCGCTCATGTTGCCATTCTTGAAATTCACAGCAGATCAGCTATATTGACTGTCGCACGACATGTTTTGAACATAACGTTGCACCACTTCTTAGTGTTTGTACAAATGGAAAATCCCACGAATCCTATACGATGACGAAAAAGTGACTAATCACAAAGGTTGACATCTTCACAAGCACGAGCACTTTTTACAGTTGCCGCAACAATGCTTCCCACTCGCAAGGCCAGTGGAAGCGCAGAAATTGCTACCCCAATCACCAACAGAGTCGCTCATTCCGTTCAGTTCGCGCGTGACCTTGCAGCGTAGCGCGTGGTTGTTAGCAATTTGATGTAAGGAAATTTATTTAATTTTTTATGCGTTTAAGTCGGACTCATGATCTGTGCGATGCGACATCGCATGAGTTACTGTAGTAATAACAAATAAGAATTACAATGCATTTACTCAACATGCAGTATAAAAGAAAGGAAACGTTAACACATACTGCAGGCGCAGGGACGTAACGTGGGAGGACAAAGAGGGCACAATTCCCTGGGAGCCGACAATATGGGGGTGCCGAAAAGACCGTCACAATACTTTCTTCAATACAATGCACTTGCTTCGGAAAGACCTCAGGTTCTGACAGGGGGCGCCGAACTTGTTTCTTGCCCCGGGCGCCATCAAACCTCGTTACGCCCTGTGTGCGCGCAGGGCACTATTCAGGAAAACCAACGCTGAAACAATGCCTTAGCGACAACTGCATTCTTTCATAAGTATGCAGAAGTGTTACAATATGGCTAAAAACAAAATCATGAAGAAATATATAATATCACTGTACATAAGAGAGAGGATAAAAGCAATAGCTGAACAAATGCTCACAATTGTTTTACAGTCAAGACATCAAATTCCTTGACGATTGCGTAACCTGATGCTGCCGAACACTTACATTTTTAGGATTATAATGCAAACGTGATGAGCATTGTTATAGATAGATCAACCATTTATCTCCAGACTGCGGGTACTTGTTTCATAGCAGTCTGCGGGCGGTTGAACGAATTTTATAGTGGGGAGTCTGGGGTCAGACTTAGGCGTAAACATCACGTTTGATTAATTCTGTGTCATCATGGGTGATTAATCACCTTGGAAAGCCCTTTTTGCACAAGCTATTAAAAGATTTAAATGCGAAAACACACCTACACTCACTCTGATTTTATCGCAAATATTTTCGTATCTTGCCGATAACATCAGCGCCAAAATACACACTGTTCTCTATGAAGCAAACGTGTGGTAAATAATCTCAATATGCATGAACAAGATTAGTACTAATTTTCAAGTAATACCGAAATTTATAAACAGAGAAACATTCCAAAAGCGTTTGTCACATCCGTCGCCATGCATCCCCAACTTCCTTATTCTAAACAAGACGGTTCATTAATATTTGTCACAAAGATGTTTTTATAAAGCCATCAGTAAAAGACTGAACGACTTGTGTACGTTGTTGAAATGCAAGATTGAGATATAAACAGGTTTGCTTTATCGACAAGGTCAGACACTCAGCAAAATTTTGCATATGGTGCACTTTTTAACAAAATAATAAATAATGCAGTAAAACCTTCGGGGCTCCTTGCGTGTCAGAATCCTCCTTGAAAAGTAGTAGGATTTGCAGTCCCCCGACCCCCTTTGTTTCGGCGCCCATAAAGCTGGAAGGCAGGGGACATGCTGCTGCATGGTGAATTAATAAATTGCACTCGTTCCAAATTGCATTGCTAAGCATCTGCTGCAATTATCTTTCACGCAAATCGTACGTATTTAGAGTTATACGCTAACATTACCATCCACCACATTTTCCTGATATCTTTGCATTCAAACAAAAATAAAAAAGCTGTGTCGGGCAGTTTTTGCAAAACTGCATAAAGGACGAACAGGTCATTGGATACGGTTCGGTTATATTTCGTATATTTGTAACAACCTTGGGGATTGTTTCAAGTTCTTTTTGTGTTACGTGATTACTATGCTATTGAGTTCCCACAACGAACGTGATTACTTCCACAGGCACTAGGACAATTTTGGTGATGTGGAAGCATGACACATATACATTGTATTGCATAAAGTTCGTAACTGCTTGAGGTGTATACAGCTCAGTTGATACAAACTCCAAAACAAATAGGCTTTATCGTTGGTGGAACACGATTTATTCATAAAAATTAAAAACGAACTTACAAGTTTTCAAGATTTATTCATAAATATTAGATTGAAGAATTCAAACATATGTGGCTTGATGAACAATTTCACAAGATACTGGTGGCCATCCAGATCCTTTGACTTTACATAACAACCGCCCTCTTTGAACTTCTGCGCCATTTCCGAATCTACACTAGAGCTGGTGATATCTAGGAAATTCTCTACAAATGTACGCTGTACAGTTTTATTCAACTGGTTTAGCATACTCCAACGCACAAAACGCCTTTGCTGTTAACGTGAGCGCCATTTCGTTACCTGGGAAGATTATCGCATGAAACATTAGCATAAATTTTTGGGTTGTTTCTAAAACTGCTTTTAAAATTTGGGAATATTTGAAATTATTGGTCACGTTAATAGATTGCATAATGATAACAAATTTTTTGAAACAACCTGTGTATGCTATTTGGAGGTTCGTTGCCAGTGGGATGTAGTGCTGCCTGTACTTATTTTATATTTATTGAGGCTTCCCGTTGTACGTAAATTGGGTATTTATTGGTGGTATTGGTGAATTTTTCGAAAAGTTCTAAATTTAAGCGAAATTCGGTATTTGAAACTGATGAAGACCTTTTACAATTGCTCAAATACTGTATGAAAAGACTTGGAAAACTGTGGAGAAAATTTGTTTCCTTTTTCTTTTCTTTCCCACAAGTTTCATTCTATACAATTCGGATTGTATTTATTAAATAACCGTTTCTTTTGCTGTTTGGCCTCTCCATTCATGAACACCAGGCTAAGCAGGGCCAATGCAAAGAAAATTGGATATTTGTTTTGACAGGTTGTCACTGAAACTTTATAACATCTCCAATAGTCTTTGCGACAAATCTCAGCAAAAGAAACCATTCTTCTCGGTGATAGCTCAATGGCATGGTGTCTGCTCCGTAATAAAGGGTAGGATGAATGAACCACGAATACTAAGTCCCCTGTCGCAGCCCCCTGTTGAGCGCGCAAACATTATTTTCAACCGTCTGGCAAGACGCACAGCTCAAATTAAATCGAATTTCTCATCCCTGAACAATCAAAAGCAGAACTATTATCTTAACGACAGGGTTTCCCAACTTCTTTTACTCCTGCTCCCTAAAAAATTTCCTTCTGACCTCGGACCCCTCGAGTTTTTTAATCCATTGCAAAAGAAAACACACAAGCCGCATGAATGTAATAAACAGATCAATTTCCTGTCATTACGACGGACGCTTCTCGCACCTCCTGGAACCTGGGTTCTTAAACTGGGGGGCGTGAAGATTCGCAAGTAGAGGGCGAGTATGGTAGCGACACATTGCTGAAAAGCAGGATAATTGCAAATAAATTGTAGTTCAGTGTTTTGTGTATGATTGTGACGTTAGGTGAGGCGCGAATATCAATGACTAGCGACATAGGGGCCGCGCCTGAAAAAGTTTAAGAATCTCTGCCCTAGAATGATGTCTTGCATCCCTGGTTGGGAACCACTGGTTGATGAGGAATGAAGGCCATCTGTTTATTTGCTCAAATTTTCGGAATGAAGTTGCTATCTGCTGGCGCAAAAAAAAACGCTTTTCATGAACGTATTCGTAAGGAGTGGATGTGATGAAATTAATCTACACCTGTTGGGCGAAGAAGTTGCTTACTTATATTCGCGCATAATTTCTCATTTCAACGTAAGTGTTCTCGGCAAACTTTAATGTGCATGCTGAGTGTTTTTTCGTTTGCAATTTTCGAAAATTATTTATTTTTCGTCTGGAATTTTCGAAAATTACATCCCAGAAACCGGATGAGAACCAGGTAGCGTGATCACATCTCCGACATGGCTTGGTCGCATCTTGATGTTGAACCAACAGAGCTATCTGATGTTATAATGATTGTCAGGAGTTTCGTGACATGTTAGAACTGCTACCGTCACAAACTTAATGAGAAGCGCGAGATGAAAAATGAATGTACCCTTCAGAACCTTTGACCGTGATCTGGGAAACCCATCCTGAGTTTCCATAAATCAACAATATGTTGGAATCTCCAAATCTCCGCTATTTGTACTTCATTAATTGACGCAATGAAAAGCGAAAAATCATTTCGCTAACACTTCCGTATGAAAAGTTAAATAACTATTTCAAGGAAGTCATGTGGCACCACTGGGAAAGCTGAGGTCGGCAAAGTCTTCATTTTTTGACTCTGCATCCGTTCCAACTCCAAGAATATTTCCTCCGCATCAACTCCTTCTCGACCAAATTCCAACATTTCAAAGTTGACTCCACATGGACACCGGAGGAAGGTTGTAAATACTACAGAAACATTTGCGCGTTTGGATTGAAACATAAAACTCCTCTGCTTCGCCTCCGCACAAAAAGGTTCTTTGAGAACACCACCTACGCCTAAACCTTGCGGATTCCGGAACTCCCCCTGATCCCATCTCTGCAGCAAAGAACTAATGCAGCTGCTGTGAGACAGGCCCTCTACTTTCCTTGGTGCATTAGCAAAGTTCACCAGGCAAGATTTATGAGATGCTTGGATGGAATCTCATGGATGGATTGGTAGAATGGATTGGTAGAAGATGGATTGGTAGAAGACAATCGTCTGCACTTTGCATTAAAGGAGTTTTGATATTGGAAACTTACCCTTTTTCACTTCGATGATTTCGTAGGATAGTTTTCTGAAAGTAAGAGGGTTCGGATTATTCAAAAAGATTCAGAGCAGTGCAAGCAAACCGGCATGTATAGGTGTTCATGGTAGCGGCAATGTGAAAACTTCTGAGCGTATTGCATCTACTTTTTATTAATGAGCCAAGTTGCTGACAAACAATTTCAAATAGGCTCAGCGACTTCATTTACTAAAATTTTTGCAGTGAAACTTGTACTTCGCGTTTAAGTTTCCCATCTTACCACAACGAATTTTTCATAGCTGTAAATCCAGTAATCTTGCGATCACAACTGATTTTTTTTGAAAGAAGGCATCCACGAATTTCACTTTTCTTTCTCTTACATGTGCGGTTTCGGGTTCGCCCGAAGTTCTCCTAACTTAACTTGAAGGGTGTTTACGCTGAAATGGCTGAAAGCACAAGAAAACGGCTTCATAAATGGGTTGTTTTTCATCGCTATGAGCGCTTTTCATAACCAGCAATTTCAAACGCGAATGAGTTCAAATGACTTTCCAACAAAATTCAACCGCATGAAGTTCCTGGATTGCATAGAAATGATTTAACGAGACTTTTTACTTGGCGACGTTTGTTCTACACGTTTTGCAATTTGACATTACCAACGCCAAACGTCTACGGTAGGTTTATACTATATCCTTATATTGTAGGCCAGATAAATTGAAATTTTAGAACACTGAGAATTACCATGAAACCATTACAGAAACAGGAAATTATTTTTACTGCAAAAATAGTTGATGCTAGTTTTCTTAAGAACTATAAACATCCTAGAGCACTAAATGTTCACCTCAATATACCTTGTTACAATCAACAGACTTTGTTACAGGGTTGTGGAGTCGCAAGGAGTTGGAGGTTTTTGGGTGGAGTTGGAGTGGATTTCCTAAGAACACTGGGAGTCGGAGTCCAACTGAATAATTTTTTTTCTTAGTTTGCTAGTCAACGAAAAAACTTGGTTTGCTTGTCAACGATTATACTGTGGAATGTAACGTTTCTCAAGAAAAAAGAAACTATCACGAAACTATCCACGATGGCGCTATAGGCATAAAAGAAACTATCTAGGATAGCGCTATAGGCATGCAAAGCCGGTTAGTAGGACATCGTTTCTTAAAACAAGCCAAGAATCACGTGAGTGATTGATCTCTTCCATGCAATGCCATCCCGTGCTAATTTCCTCACCGCCTTCTCAAAAAGAGAGTAAGACTAGTCCGAGCAGAGAACAAAAGAAAGCAATTGTGTTTGCAAATATAATTAGTTGAAGAAAAATCACAATCACTTCACTTACAAAATTAAGTCACCCCGGTGAACACAACAAATGTACGTCATGAAAGAAAAGATTGTTGCTCTGAATGTTATAAAAAAGTTTTGTATGTAGGCTCGAAGTCGGCCCGAAACATTTTGACAAACTTAAGCCCGAACACGGCCCGAAACTGCCGGCCCGACGTACAACTCTGCCCCGGTGGTTCTCAACCGCGGCTCCGAGAGTCGCATGCGACTACCAAGCACCCTTTTTGCGGCTCTCAGGCAGTCGTTCAATAACACATCTGATATTTTGTGTAACAGACCTCGTTCTGTAATAAAGCAAAACGTGTCAATTAACTTGTGATTTTTTAGTGCAACTCTCTCACAAAATCGTAGGTCTGGACTTGGCTCCCTTCAACGAAAAACTTGAGAACCACTGGTTTACACAATTACCCGTAATCACAACCGCTTAACGCGGCATTGCACAATCGACATTGCCCAGATGGTTCTGAGTGTTAATGGATCAACGTGAAAGAGCATGCATAACCAAGCGAACATGCGTTGCGTAGTTGTACTTGTATTCATAGGCGTAACCAGGAGAGGGCCCAGGGGGCCATGACCCACCAAAATGTTTAGCATATATAGTCATTTTGCGCTTTGAGAGGTGATATCCGAAACAAAATAGTGTTATTCGCCTAAAATCAAACATTTTGGCCTCCCAAAAATTTTGGGCTGGCCACACCACTAGTTGTATTCGCTTGAGTATGTGCTATCGCAAACCTACAAGCGTGCTTCTGGGGAGTAGAACTTACAGAAACTGTGGGAGTGAGACGAACTTTTCATGCAGAAACTTTAGAAAGGATGAAGTTCGGCCGGGCGAGGCTGGCATACGAGTATAGTAGTCCCGGTCTGATGAACCAATGTAGGGGTTTCCTTTGGTTTGGGAACCTATGTTGAGGTTTGGTGTGTTGCCCAGCGTAGACGTTGCTTACGAGGAATCCTGTCATTGCATACAGAGATGCTGGTGTCCCCAAACGCTACCAACGAGGCAGCCTAGTCGTTGTATGAGTACTGTTCTAACTCCCGACTACAACTGCCTGACATTTTAAGTTGCCCAGCCGAAGCAAGGCGTTTGGCTCTCACCACTTGATAGTTCGTTTCACAGATTTCCTGGTGCACAAATCTTTATTTACAAAAGGCTTATGATTAGCAGCAGCAGAAAAGCTTTACGATGGCGCGACAGCAGAAACAGCCAACGTGGTCCGTGCGGTAGCGATGCACAACTCGACTCTCTGAAAACGTGGTGTCCACGCCGATGGACAAAACCGAATGCAATGCGTAATCGAGGTTATTGCGAGGTCGTAGTGGAGCGCGCACACACGAAATCCCTTGACGCGAATGACAAGTTGATACAAACCAGATCTCACGTACGGGATACAACAGTGAGTAGGAAACGGCAAGTCATAATGCGAAAAGTTAAATCCACTATATAATAATGCCCCCCCACGGAAAAATTGCCGTGGATAGTTTCGCGAGAACTGACACACAAAAAAAACACGGTATACGAGCAAGCACAAAACAACAGACACAGAAAACGGCAAAAACAGTACGATAAGCGAAGCGAAAAGTGTATGCAGCAGTTGAAGGCGCAAAAACAACCAGGGGTGAGCTAACCTATGAGAAGCAAGGGGGGTGCAGGATGCGGGCTGTGGGGGTAATTTCGGTGTGCAGTTGCGTAAATGAGGAAAAATGTCAAGCTGCCGAAATGCGTTGAGCTCGGGAACGGTCATTCCGAAGAGAAAAGTGAGGCAGAAAGGGGAAAAACAGAGGCAAGGCGTGTAGGTTTCACGGGAAGGTGCAGGAAGTGTCGTTGAGAGAGCGGTAGTGATGACGTTGAAACGGGCTGAAGTAACGAGGGAGGAGCGTGACTTCCCTGTGTAGGTGAGAAAGCGCAGAGTCGTTTCAGGTA
>Ga0210059_1012095_pt1 | contig 13105 bp, 9 predicted proteins | sample Ectturendosymbi2_FD_188042 | JGI IMG/M metagenome (GOLD analysis project Ga0210059, IMG submission 188042) | Ecteinascidia turbinata endosymbiont from Florida, USA - Sample 2 (SPAdes) (version 2) | ecosystem: Host-associated > Tunicates > Ascidians > Unclassified | place: Key West, Florida...
GATGAGCATGTACCCCTTCAGCATTTCGATAGATGAGCATGTACCCCTTCAGCATTTCGATAGATGAGCATGTACCCCTTCAGCATTTCGATAGATGAGCATGTACCCCTTCAGCATTTCGATAGATGAGCATGTACCCCTTCAGCATTTCGATAGATAAGCATGTACCCCTTCAGCATTTCGATAGATGGGCATGTACCCCTTCAGTATTTCGATAGATGAGCATGAACCTCTAAACATGGGCGCCGGAATTTTTTTCCATGGAGGGGCCAATAGTGGGTTTTCCAAAGGTGGGCCAAAAATATTTTTGCAGGGGGAGGGGCAAAAAGTGGCAAAATTATATTTCCGCGACTCGAAAAAAAGAAAGCAACCTTCAAAATTGTGACAGGAAAATGTCAAATTTCAAAATCATCGGGCTGCCTTGGTCCCCCTTTCGGCGATCATGCCCCTAAAAATTCTTATGGCAAAAAGGCTGAGGAAAACAAAATATATTTACCAGTATGCATATAATGATCTTTGAAAATATTCACTGATATTTATTTTAATATTTTAAGCTTTGAACCAGACACGAATTCAATAGAGCACAACCATGCACTATCTGCACAGCACAGATTCATAACTGATTGAAAGATCATAACAGTCACAGAGAGTTTTGTAATGGCGTTGGTGGTAGGACCACAGGATTACAGACACATGTTCGCTAACTCGTAACACTTGATACAACACTACATCCAGAGTTGGACACGAAAATAGCATGTTTGAGAAATAGAGTCCAACCCTGGCTAAGGACTGGTGAAGTACGAATGCGTTGTGGCCTGCACATGCCCTCAAACTAACACCGTAACGTCCGGGCACTCGATCACAAAGTAAAATGCGGTTGTACTGTTTAAAGAATACGGACGAATACCGGTATAAACAATCTGACTGCATCAAAGCGCGCAACCATACATTGTTGGACTTCTTGTATCATTCAGGAAACAGGTAGACCTACATATTTTTTTCAATAGGCCCTCAAAGGTAGGAATGTTACTTTGAACCTGATGACTACTAACACTCTATCACCACGGCAGGTTGTATACAGTCCTGCAAACAAAGTTACAGGTCACACGAAATCTGTGGATGCATGCCTTCCTGAACTATAATCCATAAATTGACCTACAGAAGGAACGAAAAAGTACATTTTCACTGCGTTCGAACATCAGAAAAAAGAAGCTCTCATCGTGCTAGTATATAAATATTGATACTGCGCAGTTGTCTCAGAATGTCTTTGTCATCTGAAAGCTCAATATCTATTACAATCCCCAAATATTTGTAGAGGGAAAGAGCTTTCACCCTTGGTACATCCGGTGTTAGCAACGGATGACAGTGCTTTTTGCGGTCTTAGACTTAGACGTCATACAAACAGTGTTGCTGCAGTTGAAAATAATTTCACGCGCTTCTGCATAACCCTGACACACATCTAGTATTCTTTGCAACCCGCGTACACTTCGAGAAAACACACAAATATCATCAGCAAACATCAAGTAGTTCAAATAAGACCTCACTCATATAACACCCAGCCCAAATGTTGTTTAGTTCAAGAGATAAATCATCTAAATATACAGCAAACAAGTACAGACTCAATACTCTCTCTTGTCTAACCCCATTCGTAACATGAAAGGTTCGGACAAATTCATATGTATAAATAATATTTGAAATGAATAATGTACAAACATATATTTCCCTTCTACTGCTAACCTCAAATGTACCCCTTCGGATAGGCAAATGTACCACTAGGGGTACATGTACCTCAGTTTGGGAACCCCTGCTCTAGCTAAACTGGTGAAAATGCACAAATACATCAAACAAACTTAATGGATTGAGGCAAAATTTTTGCAAAGTATTCATTCGGTATCTCCAGCATACAAAGCGATTAACTGTTTCTTCCGAGACGCAGAGATTTCTTTTCCTCTCGTAAGCAACCTTTCGATCCAATATTCGTGCAAATGTGTGACAAGCCAAAAATAAGTTGACGTGAATTTTATGATTGCTTCCTACATTCTGAAACATCAACAGTTCGTCAGATGTCCAGTGACAGATTATCAAGAACGGAGGTTGACAATGAAACTTGATAGCGATTTCACGAAAATTTAGTCATTTCTGTCAGCTTACCAACAATCGTGCTCATTCAGAAATAGTCTCAAACAATGCAGGTGATCAATCCAAAGTAAATTTACTCTCAACTAAAGTGACTTCAATTAATGTGCTCTTGAAGAAACTGCTTTCTACCGACCTGGTCACAAGTAACTGGTTAGAACTTTCCATTACATGATATGTCCCAGTTGACGTGATATTATGTACACTGTGTGCACTAATCATCTATTTTACTTCTTCAGCTCCCCCGATCATCTACTGCCCAAGAACCAACTCCAAGTGCTTTCTCGGAAACGTAAGTTTTTCCCCCAAGTTTAGAAATTTCTAAAGTGTGAAGTTCGCTGGACAGTTCGAAGATTTTTTGTCGGAAAACAAGTTTTAAATGCTTCCGTGGTTTAAACGAAACACTTTCTTGTGGTGTTGTGGCAGAAAGGGGACGAAAAACATTGTCCAAATTGTCCCATAAAGAAACATGATAGCGCGATACATAGCTTCACCTTTACAGATGAAGTGGTTGCTGCATACTGCACCTGGAGTAGACTCTATGCCAGGTATCTACTACGCAAATGTGCCCACAGAAAAGCCTTCTCGTGGCGCCCCCTGAAATCGCTATAGTTGCTGCATAAATAGCGCGACTTCTCTAGACAACGGTATAATTGGGACAGCAACTAACACGAAATGCGCAAAATTAATCAAAACCATCGCGCATCGGTCGTCGCGCGCGTCACCAAGAACCGCACTCGAGCTTTAGGCAGAGGGGCCGCTTCGAAAAATTCGCGACAGTTATCAGCTATCCATGAATGAAAGCCCCAAGTTGCGCCCGCTGCACATCTGGGGAGGAAAATAGGACTAGTTCAGAGTGCTTTTACTCTGGGAGACTTGAAAGCCGCGTGTAAACAGCAATCTTGCCATAAGCTGGTGATTGGAAACTAGAACATCACTTCACTCACAGGGAAAGAACACGAACAGGTCGAGGAAGCCAAACGATTTTCCTGGATGTTGCTGGCATCTCTTCGAAGCGTTGTGGCTTTAACACTGTTGAGCTTCACGATGGTTGGAAAGTATTCTACTCCGGCGTTGAGCCAGCACAGTTTGCTCGGGCTGGAGTGGGTTTACTTGAAAGCCCTTTGCTGGCTAACTGTGTTGATGAATGATTACCACTGGGAGAAAGGCTGTGCATGTTGAGGTTGAAGCTGTTGGGCCGCTGCCTGTGTTTGATACAAGCATACGGCTCAAACTCAAGAGAAGCGTGCCCGGAATTCGTGGGGAAACTAGTGATGCCCTGGGAGAGACCTAACGAATCCAAGATCCATTTGGGAGACTTCAATGTACAACCGGGTTCCTCGTGAAAAGCTTTGGGGAGCGTTGAGGGAGTACGATGTTGATGGCCGCCTGTTACTGGCCGTCAAGTCACTGTATTCCTGCTCAGAAGTTTGTGTCCTTGTCGGGGAGTTAAATCACAATTGTTCATCGTTGGTGTTGGACTCCGACAAGGGTGTATGCTATCATCACTCCTCTTCGCAGTCTACAATACAATGATTGGATAGACAGTCTTGGATAGACACAGCCGAGTCGAGGAGGTGGTCACAGTTGGTAGCTTCAAGTTCAAACGTCTACTTTTGCGGACGATTAGGTACTACCAGCATCTTCTCTGGGCCAAATCCCTGAAAATCCGGGCGAAAATCGCGCCCAACGTTGTTTGACTTCACAAAACGGCAACCAGTGGTTGCAGAAAAACACATCGAGACCTTTTTATGGACATCACACCAAAAAAAGGTATTCATGATTTTGTGGGAAAAATTTATTGGCAAAAAGCGCCCAGAAACTTTTTGGGCAAGTTTGAGGAAATTCGGGCAAAAGTCCTTCGCACCCCCAAAAATTTGCCTGCTCCGACACCTGTGCTTGGTCCCGTCATGGCGTGGAGTCAGCAGAACAATCTGAACTTTCTGTTCACTGTGAGGTATTTTGAGTCCTCCTAGGGCTGTTGTCCCGCGACCTTCTCCAAAGGTAAAGCGGGTATGAAAATTAATTAAAAGTGAAAATTAATTAATAGTGAAAATAGGTCACCTTCTAATGCACCGGGTAGGAAATGAGTTTCGTATGCACTAGCAAGTTGTTTGAATGCTTTTTAGTTGCTGCAGCGTATTATTGGAAAATATTTGCTTGATCAATAAATGAATCATCTGCCATCGTTCGCTTAACTTTCACCTTTTCTGAAATACGAAAAAAATTTCCGAAAGTTTTAGAAAACCGTTAAATGTTTGTTAAGTTTCCAACCCCCCGAAATTAATTTAATCTTTCTCTGAATATTATTCAGGAAAAAGTTAAAGCTTGTTTCAATTGTTGAGAACTGCCGTGTTGTTTTTGCAGTCGTTTTGCTGCTCTGGTCAACCAGGAGGAAGCCCCATAGAAGTGCCAGTCTGTTCAAGGACAGTAAACGAAGGTATGGACTATTTCACCCAGTTAATCAGCGGTATCACAACGAAAACAATTCATGGACCAACTGACAAAGAGCAATCACATTCGGGATCAATCCAAAAAGTAGAAAAAACAGCAACAAAAACGAAAGAAACATCTACATCAACAACACCTTCTGTCACAGCTATTCACAATGCGACTGGTTCTGCAAAAAAAGTTCCAAGTCCTCGAAGTAAGTTTCGTAAATAGTTTTGAAGATGTTACACTGAAAAATGAAATTTTGTGCCTATAAATACTTTGGCTTGAGATGAAGATTGTTCTAGATCAAAACGTGTACCTATTAGAGTCCTGCGCGGGGCGGGTTGCGGGCACCCGCATTTGCGGGGCGGGTGCGGGAACCCCCACTGCTTTGCGTGCGGGTGCGGGTTGAACTTGCTGCAGGGCGGGGCGGGCGCGGGTTGAACTTGCTGCGGGTGCGGGGAGGGCGCGGAATGAAAAAATCTTTGTGCGGGTAAATGGGTGTTGAGCTAAAGCACGTGAACTAAATCAGCTCAAAAATCGCAAAACACGTGGATGTATTGAAGTTGTTTGTCAGCATTGCGCTTAAGACAGCAGACCTGCAGCAATTATTACATTATGATGCAATAACCCATTGTTGCGAAACATTAGCTCAGACTCTTGCCGTGTGGTGGGCACGTGACCATCTTCCAATACTACCTTTGTACTTGGTGAGGAATATAATTCAGTTAAGGAATAATTCAGTCTAGCAGCACTTCTAAATGGATAAGACAGCGGTTAACGCACAGCTAGTCACAACTGGACTGAAATGTGCTCTTTTATCATCTCAAATCTGTTGACTGCGAAAGATCAGATCTGTGGAAAAGTTTTGTTTGGTTGCCAATGAAAAAGAATGAGTACCTTGATTTTGCTGCTTGTTAGACTTGTCTTCAGACTTTATGAGTAGGGCAAGTTTTTAAACTTTTTTTACAGCTTCCAACAGCTTTTGAAATTCTCAGAATTTATGTAGTACAATGTTTTAAGCTGGTTGCAGGAATTTTATATTGCAACTTTTTCCTTTTTTACATGCAACTTTTTACTGCAACTTCTATCAAGTAGCCCAATTGCGCAAAATGTAGAAGTGTGATTTAAAAAACACGCTTTAGAACTATTTCAGTGCAGTTCTGTTCTCTTTGATAACCGATTCGAACTGAATAATGACCTAAAAGCATTGTAGAAATGACCCGGTCAAACATCAGTCCACAACTGTAGGCCAAATTGTTAAATTGCCAATTAAGCAACTTCATGCATGTTAAATTGCCAAGGAACTTCAGCGAAGTTTCAGCATGCTACGCAAACTCTAAGCAAAGATCGCCATTTCTCCTCAGATAATGTTTGCAAATATTTAGCATTATATGAAAGATGCAATGGTGAGAAGTTGTTTGTAAGGAAAGATGCAATGGTGAGAAGTTGTTTGTAAGGAAAGATGCAATGGTGAGAAGTTGTTTGTAAGGAAAGATGCAATGGTGAGAAGTTGTTTGTAAGGAAAGATGCAATGGTGAAAAGTGGAGTTCGGTGAAAAATTTCTCAGTGGCTCTTTTTCGTTGATAAGGAACGTCTACCGCGGAAGATGAATGTAAGAAATATAATTTTAATTTTATTTTGTTTTGGTCTATTCTTTGTTCATTTTGGTCTGGTATGCATAACAAATGGGGTTTATGAATATAACAGATGGCAGGTATTTCACTGCTAATTTGGTAAGAAGCCGGTAGTTTGGATATCGTTGTGTGAAACCGGTATTTTGAAAATATATAATTTTCAGTAACTGCAAAAAGAATAATGCAGAAACTCTCAAATTATAATGACTCTAGAAATGAATCTTGTCAGGACAGTTCCTTCAGCGAAGTTCATTTAACAATACTCATTGTATCTACGTTTTCCCTCTTCCATTATTTAATTATACTTAGTATCTTCCATCGTCTTAAACGTGATCTGTATGAGCATTTCTTTTGGAAATTAGCCGTGTTACTGGCGTAGGTGAGGTTGTTGGCTGAACTTCTACCGTAGGCTATTGCAGGAGAATGCAGGAAAATCACAGAAATAGATAAGACGACAGTGACATTATAGAGACTAGCGAACCTTTCACAATCACGCCAGCTGCATTGAACAGACACATTATTTCGTCAGTAGACTGTAACTGGCTCAAGCAAGGACCAGCGAATCAACTGGGATGTCATCTCTCAGCCAGTCTTAGTGGTCCAGAAAGTAGTGAGAAATTTTTTCAAGAGTTTCAGGTGAGCTAGAAAATGTTTGTTGCAAAATGAAGTGAATGTAGCACGCAAGTAATTATTAGTTGTGTTATGGTGTTCATGCAGCCTGGTAATACTACCGTAGAAGAGCAGATACCATCAAACTATACGGAAAATTTTCACTTCAGTAATTTCTTGATATACAACATGTAAATTTGGAATTTTACTAAGTGCGTTACTTTTTTAGAGTTTAAGAAAACGCTTCCGTTTGCATTAAAAACTGCAGTTATCATTTTTCGTTTTTAAAAAAGTTAGGTTACTAATGCTTAGCATAGGGCTATAGACTATGCTCACAAAGCGTACGTTTACATAATATTTGAAAATTTTTCGAACCAAACATTGTGGAAGCTTCATGAAATTGTAAAGAAAATAACACGAAAAATGATTGTATTGCCAAAACTGTTTTTTTAGTGTTTTTCAAGAATCCAGTGCCACTGAATATGTGCTGACGAATGCAGCCTAGATCTGTCACCGTTGACAAAATGGCCGGTATTTTTACAAAATGCACCTGGCAAGTCTAGTACCATTCAAAGTTTAGCACAAATATATTTTGGCTCTTTACGCAGTAGAGCATGTTGAAACGCAGCGATTTCACCAATGAAGCACTGTCACCAATGAAGCATTGTAAATCGATGGAGTTTTTGTCAGATTTCAAAATGTCAAGCCCCCCTGAACAAACGTAAAGCTCCCTTATTGAAAACTTTCTGGCGACGATTCTGCTTATGATGTTGTTGTCAGTGTCTGACGATAATTCTAATTTGTCGTTGTTAGCGTTATCAGATTGTAGTTTCGTACCAACGACTAATATGATTTGTTGATTGTTGTGCAGCTTGGAATAGACATCTCGAAAAAAAAATGGGGAACACTAAAGATTTTCGGGGAACACTAAAGATTTCCAACAGTCCAGATAATCCTTCAAAGAATAAAGCAGCTATTCCAGATTACGAACCAGGCGATTACGGCAAACCCGTCAACCCGACAATTATTAAAGTCAAAGCCAATGGAAACACTGTTGACGGTTCTGCTTCTTCACCACCGCTACAAGATGTGAAAATTGCCAAGTTATCTTCCAACACGAAAATCAAACTTGACAAACACGCTAGTGACGAAATAGACGAAATTCCTCTACGAACAGTTCATAACATCAACAAGTATGCTCTTTTTGATTTAGATAAAACGTTTTTAGCAAGATTTTATCTAAAATTCCTTGCAGGCGATCGGCTTCTGACCATCAAAGTTCAAAAGCAGCTTCACTTCTTGGGGAAATGAAATCAATCGTTCTTGTTGAACCAAACGTGACTCTTAAGTCAGAAAGAGAAGAGTCATCACCATACCTTGTGTGGTGAGTAAAACTTCCTTCATGCTTGGGAATAATAAGTCTACAGAAAATTACACGTATATTGTTGATTCACAGCTCAAAGGAAAACACAAACTACACTTACAACATCCCGGTGTCCACGTTTACTCCTCCGGACACTCCTATCAGGGTTCGGTTCATGTGAGTTCATCTGGATGTCTTTATTGGCATCTCATGAATATGTTTCTAACAAAACATGTCTTTTAGATTGAGAAAGCCGGCAAGTGTGTTGCAATGCACTAAAAGTCATGAAAACCTATGCGGTGACGTCGATTCCGACCTCAGTGATGGTCCAACAGAACAGACCGGTCCTTCCTTGGAGTTCTACCTCTATTTCACGAACTACGTGACCGCAGATTATGTATTCAGGGTTACCACGGTAAGCACAGCGTATTTCAAAAGTGATCAAAGCAGTGGGGTTCTGCAAAAGACAAAAGCACGAAGGAAAAGAGGTTTTTCGAAAATGGATTAGCTTGCAATAGATTCTTCAAAGTTTAAAGAATGGCAATGAAAGCAAATTCCCTTATTTCACTAATGATGTAAAAGCCACTACCAAAACATCAAGCTCATCTCACTATCGCCGCATTGTCTGTTCTTTTATGAAAACTGAATCAGACATGGGGTGATCGTAATCGATTGAACTGACCAAAAATGAAATGTAATCGCAATCGATTACATTGTCAATTTAATCGTAATCGACGATTACATTCGCGATTTAACTTGGAAATCTTCACCCTACGTCACTGGGCGAGGAAGCGCGGTTTTGGTGGCTTGGTTTCCTCATTATGGTTATGTTTGAGGGGAGGCCATTAGCTCGTCTGTGTGCGTTAGTAATCTACATAGTCCAGCAGCAAGCACAGCGTATGTAGTGAATTCTCGATGTGTTCCGGCTAGCCTTCCTGTTGGCCGCCAGAAGTAACGTAGTGAGTCTAGTGAGACGTGGCAACAAAAATAAATGCTTTTCTTAAAAACGAGTTGACACTTCGGCCGCAGAAGAGATAGCGGTACGATTACGAGTAGAGGTGATAGTTTTGTTTATATATATTCAGAGTGGATCTGTGAATGTAGGTGCTGGAGTAGACTACATATACAATTAGTACAGTAATTTATATAAATTAATTTTTTGCAAAGGAATAAGAAATTTAACCCAAGTCGAAAGCACCTTTCCACAACCCTGATAACTAGCATGCCAACAGATATCACCCACGGACACTGGTAAAAATAACTCAACGAATCCAGTTAGCTTTTGTCAACTGTTGACGTTTTGTCCAAAAGACAGATGCGCAGCTATTTTTGCATCACTGTTCATTTCATTTCAAATGAAAAGCTACACAATGCTTGCAGACAATCCAAAAGACATCGCATAGCTGAAAACATCGTAACTCGTAGTTTTAAGAAATAGCCAGCAATTTTTAAATTACTAACACACGGCTTTTCAGCGTTGCTGGACGAATAGATGTCGTTGACTGATAAACGATTTAAAGCGTTGATGTTTATCAACTTTAACAAACATTTTTAAATTGATTACTTTAATATAATCAGTATTTGAAGTGTTTGTTACAGTAGGGGCGAGGAGCAAGTTTCCCTTCCCTGGAAAGGATTAAATATAAAAAAACGAGCCCCCACTTGGCTTGTATTTCGCTTTTAGTAGTATTTTGGTTTTCAGTAAGTTGCCTTTTTTTGCGTTTTTCGGCCAGTTTCAGAGATGCGTACTGGTCATTGGCAACGACACTCATTCCAAACACCTCAGCAAAAATTGTAACCCTAGGCTCAAGAAGTTCAATCGTGTGGTAATAGCACGAAGATGTACTAATGCTTTCGAACTACATTTAACAAGTGAGCACTCTGTTTGTAGAAAGTCAAGACCACTTCATTGTCCTTTGCTACGTAAAATTTAATGAGATTCCAAATGCATTTGCAAAAAGTTGAAATCGGTTCAAAATACGGTAAAGTTATTTCAATAACTAGTTGACCAAACTATGCTAACTATCAGGTACGCATGGTAACGACGCAATAAAAACAAAGAGTATTGGCCAAGTGTCGTTAAAAAAACGCAAATTTTTGGAAGAACGTTTCTACTTTTGAAAAACGTTGTTACGTTTTGAGAAAAAAACGTCGTGTTGTAAAAAAGACATTTACCTGAATTAAAATATATTTATGACAAAATATACAAGGATTGTTTTCTTTGTTAATTTCGGGTTTTAAAAACTCGATATTCTACTGAAACATAATGCAGATGACAGGTCAAAGATTAAGAACACTATACTAAAAAATTGCCTTAGTTACTTTAGTGACAGCATCGGACACAGCAACGTTTGGGGGGGGGAGATTATTGCAACTTCAACACCATATTAAGCTGATTTAATTAAAGTGAGAAATGTTCCGTCAAGTATTTCCGCTAGATTTAGGGTTTTAGTATAGTCATCCACATCCGGATTCACCATAATTTCTCAAGTTTTTTTTTGTTTTGGCCAGTGGGCCCCACAAACTGGCCAGTGGGCTTATTTTTCCGATGCTTAGTCTGTACTGATTGGAAATTTCGTTTATTGCATTCATTCATATCGTATGTTGGCTGAAAATATACTTACGTGAAACCTTACAAATGGGTTTTTGTTTTCTTTCTGAGATTGTTTCAAGACAAATGTAATCGCGATTGTAATCATGATTACTTTCAATGTAATCGTAATCGATTACATTGTTATTTTGTTTATTCGTAATCGTAATCGAGCATGTGGCAAGTAATTGTAATCGATTACATTTGTGATGCAATCGCCACATGTCTGAACTGAATACTATTGGATGAAGTTGTTACGAATCTCAAGATCATTTGAGTACCTCAAAACTTTTGAACTGAAACCATTCAACATATTTGTAGAAATAGTTTTATATGGTTGAAAATAAAAAACGAATAAGATATATTGCGGTAATTCTTTACGTATAAAAATCTTACTTTTTAAAAATATAATTTAAAAAAATATATTTCGTAGGTAGTTTGTCGAAAACAGTTTTTTGTGTTACTTTTATTCAGAAACGATTAATTGATACAATATTCCTAACTTTTTTTATAAAGTGTTTTGATATTCAACATATACAAGAGACGTTTTACACAGCCATGTACAAAAGTCATTTGAAAATCAGACATCAGGTACATGATGAAAAACTGCTTTTTATCCAATATTATTGTCCGCCTTGGAACTAATTGAAGTAGTTAAGCAAACTTTGTGGCGATTTAACGAAGGCTGTTAGTTGCGTCAATCCACTCATACCACTTGATCAAATAATAAAACACGTCCATATCAACTTCGGAAACACAGGAGCTTAAAGGATTCTGATAACCTGTGACGTTGCAATCACGTTTCTAATTTGGACATGCTCTTGCCAGTAAACGATTTCAACGAGAAATCAAATTTGTACTCAGTCAATTCATATGGCATCATTAAAAGCTATAGGTTTGCTGCAAGCTTTCGAGGAATCAGCCAACTTGGCTCTGCTTCCATCTTTTTGCGATGATTCAAACTTGCGTATATCCACATTCAAGTAACTGCCACCAACAAAGGTGAAGCGTTTGAATACATCAGTGAAATTTTAATTGGGAATCGATTTCACGTAACACTACGCATATGCAGTCCTGCAAACGGCAAGCACAGCTTACGGGTGAAATGTTGAAAGGCTAAAATAAGCGTAGAGAAAGCAAACAAGCTCAAGACTAAAATGAATAAATCAAAACACAAGCTGCGGAAAATAAAAAACTTGAAAATGCCTTTACCAAATTTTTGCTTTCATTGGTGTACAAAACTGCAGTATCTGACACCAAATGCCGAGAAATGAGGATAAATAACGCGGTCGTTGTGACGTTGCAGAGCGATGGTGAAATGCATAAGACGGACTGCTTACGCGAGATAGGCAACCAAACTTTAGGGAGCGTTTTTGAAATTAAATGCTGAATGCTGTGACCAGAGTTTACGACATAAGTAACTCACTGCGTGGTAAAATAGGTCAAAATACGTTTCACACAGAGGAGCACCATGCTTTGAACATTAATTTTTCGTTAAACTTATAATGCCAGTTATCCTCACAGGCATTGGTGTAATGGGGAAGGAACTCGTTGGAACGGCGTTCCCACATAATTTTCATGTTTTCGTTTGGAGTTTAAGGAAAGTGAATTAAATACTGATTTAAAAATGAATTTGAAGTGCTGTTGAAAATGAATAGTTTTTTGGGTTCGATGCACACCTGGTTTTTACCACTACACCACTGCTCACAGGTGTCCAGAGAGTTAAACCCAGTGATGTGTTTAAGGGGAGGTGGGCGAGGTACTTGCCTCGGTCCCCTCCTTTTTGGGTGCCCCCCTTGAGGTGTTACGTGCGTAAATTGTCCTTATTTTGATGAAAAGCCTATTATTAACTCATATAATCTACTACAAAGCAGACCATTAGTAAGTACTCTGCTTTCAAAGGTACCCACTACAGAAACTGTACTGTGCAGGTAATTTGCTTTCAAAGGGCCCCCCAACAGAAACTGCAATTTGAAAGTAATCTGTTTTCAAAGGGGCCCCCAACAGCCACTGAAATGTGTAAGTACTCTGCATTTAAACTTCATTGAAGGGGCCCCTAAAGGAAACTGTAATGTGTAAGTACTCTGCTTTCAAAGGGCCCCCAACAGCCACTGTAATATGTAAGCACCTTACTTTCAAAGGGGCCCCCAACAGCAATTGTAATGTAAAATTCCATGCTTTCAAATAGGCCCCAAGAGCAATTGTAATGCGTAAGTACCTTGCTTTCAAAGGGGCCCCGAGAAGCAACATTAATCTGCAAGTGCCTTGTTTTCAGAGTGGCCACCAACAGCAACTGTGATGTGTAAGCTGTCAAAGGGGCCCCCAACAGCAGCTGCA
>Ga0210059_1012096_pt1 | contig 13104 bp, 6 predicted proteins | sample Ectturendosymbi2_FD_188042 | JGI IMG/M metagenome (GOLD analysis project Ga0210059, IMG submission 188042) | Ecteinascidia turbinata endosymbiont from Florida, USA - Sample 2 (SPAdes) (version 2) | ecosystem: Host-associated > Tunicates > Ascidians > Unclassified | place: Key West, Florida...
GACTAGACTGCCTCGTTGGTAGCGTTTGGGGAAACCAGCATCTCTGCATGCAACGACAGCATTCCTCGCAAGCAACGTCTACGCTGGGCAACACCCCAAACCTCAACATTGGGTTCCTACACCAAAAGGAAAACCCTACATTAGTTCATCAGACCGGGACTACTATAACAGCAAACTTAATTTTTCCTCTTGTACATATTCCCGTGATTTTTACACTTGAACTATTCTCTGTTTGTGTGTGTGATTTGTTTTTTCTGTGTCGCTGCTGGTGTTCTTTTGTTTTGCAGGAGCAGCGACAGCGCGTTAGACTCAGCGGCTCACTTCTGGTGGTGGATGAAGTTTGAACACGGGGCTTTCAGAATACCCGACCCCAGGAGCTTTCAGCCTCTCCATTCCAACGATATGATGGCTGCATTGGATGACTCATTCTACAACCGCTGCAAACATGTGTAGAGCTTGCCAGATGCGAAAGGGTTATGGCAACCCGGGCAGAGTTTCATTTTAGCTGGGTTTATGCTTTCTATGCCACGCCCAGATCCTTGCGGATCTGAGCACCTGTTCCACCGAGAGAGACTGGTTGCGACACCCTGCGCAACTGTGTTGATCATCTGGCAGCTCTTTCCCACATAGGCTACCCGATTCGATGTAAATTTGGCTTGCTGTGCACCTTAATCGATCAGTCAAAGGGCAACGACTCGATAACCTTGCGGTTTTTTCGGTGCCCTGGCGTTTTTGCAATTGCTATGGTTTCTTTCTCGTCTTTGAAATTGTTAACTTTCGCCAAACAAACTCAACTCGACTACCGGAAAAAACAAATGGGAACCTTGCTAATCAGCGAAAACAACTTTTACAAACGATGACGTCATGAATTACGTCATAGGGGTCCTCCACGAAAAATTGCCCCGGACCCCCCTACCCTTTAATCCGGCTCTGGATAGCACGTTACCTTAGTGTTAGCTTAGCATTAGCTTTAGGTTAGCGTTAGGTCAGCGTTGGCTTAGGGTTAAGTTATCGTTAGCTTAGGGTTAGGTGAGGGTTAGCTTAGCTTAGCATTAGGTTTGGGTTGCGATTAGGGTTAGGTTTACCTTTTGTGTTTACTATGTTTCTACAAAGCCTACTGCATTCTCCTCGTGCGGTACTGTCATGTTACAGGATGGTTGAATAAGGTTTCAAATTTAAAGATCCATCGATGGTTCTGTAGCCACTACCTTGTTACTTGGCTTTTGAGGTTATGTTATATTCCGGGCCACAGGCCGGTCCGGGCCGGAAAATAATTTGTGGTTTTGCATAAACAGTCCAGGCCGGGCGGTTTCTTGTTACCTCCGGGCGGGCCGGGCTGCAAAAGTGCTGGCTCGTGCCATCTCTAATGGACACCCTTCAGCTAAGTTTGCCCCCCTGGCTCAAATCTCTAGTTACGCCACTGATTGGCACCAGTGCCATAAAGCAAGTACTGGCACCGGTGCCAAACTATACATTGGTACCATGGCACCACATTTTTCGGCACTTTGATGCCACAAGCGGTTCCCACCCCTAATCTAAACCAGGCCTGCACAACATACAAGGGCTGCATGCGGCTCACGAAAGCTTTGCTTAAGGCCTGCGTTTTCTTAATTGTAGAAAATGTTGTGTTGCAGGCAGTTTTGCCTCAACATTTCTTTGCACAAGACAAACTAACGATCAGACAAGGCGTTTGAAACGAAAGAACAAGCTCGACTTAAACCATGAAAAACATGAAAATAGCAACGACACGAAACTGCACATTTGAGCTCAGAGAAAGCTGCAAAAACCAGCCAAAATTGGCTGAAACCAGATAAAAGCTATTTATACCTCATTACGTAATGGAAACTCACCAAGAAAAAGATCATGTGATAGCATGTGACAGGAGAAGCATGTGACAGAAGCTTCAGAACTTTGCTTGTAACAGGAAACACATGTGACCGGAAAAACGTCAGCAGAACATGACTGAACGTCAACGGAACATGACCAAAGATATTAAAGAAAATAACCGGCAAGAGCAAGGAACAGAAAGAAGGTTCCAGATAGAATGAAAAGGACCAGTCACAAAAGCTACCAATATGAAGAAGCCAATCATAGATCTTGGAGGAAGTGCGTCAACGGAAGCTCTGATAGAGCATTTAAAGAAACACGCTTTCAAACTATAAATATGACTGAAAATTGAAAGCAAAAGGAGATTCTACTGAACGGTGTCCATCGTGGGCCAGTAGGTAGATAGAGCTTTGGGATTGAAGCGAAGCTATGCCAAAATTTATAGCGAAGCTTTGCCAAAATTTATAGCGAAGCCATGCGAAAATTTACAGCGAACCTATGTCGGATTTCTGTCACCGTATCGTCAGAATTATGTTGAAGTAATGTCCAAATTATGTGAAAGTTACGTCGATTGTTTGTTGTAAAAGCTTCTCGCAACTTAATGCGTAGGCTTCGGGGGCTCTATTCTCAGTTGGCAAGCACACAATCATTTTCACACAAACACTCTCCCCCTCGCTTAAATGCTTTTGCATTTAGCCGATTCCTGCCCGGGATGCCGCGTATGCAAATACGTCGCCGTAGTCGAACTACACTTGGCAGAGACCAGTCCACTCTTCACACCTCGCCCAAATGCTTTTGCACTTAGTCGATACCTGCCCGCGATGCCGTGTACGAAAATACACCGCCGTCGTCGAACGACACTTGGCAGCGACCACTCTCCAACCTCGGGTTTTCCGGTAAAACCTAGCTGACTGAGAATTGAGCAACAGTTGCCTGAAAGAAAGATGGTTAACGATTTACATCCGTTCGTTCAGCTTCAGATGCCGCATAGCAACGTTTGTCTGATCCGTACAACTGCAGTTTCGAAGTGAATGGCAGCAAGAAACAATTTGTGATTTAAATTACAGACGCGAAATATGCTTTAGCGTTTAATCTTACTTTAAACTACTTATGTAATATCTGCAATTGTTAAATGATTCATTATCGGGTACATTAGCAAGAAAACAGTGTCAATGAGATAAAGGCCAGGAAAATGCAAAGACAGTATCTTCTAATACTAATTTAGGAGAATTGTGTAAGGATGTTAGCATTGCGTTGAGAACAATGACTCTTTGCAGAATCTCTATTTGAATAATGGTAAGTTTTGTGCACTGTGTTTATAAATTATGCCGTTGTGTTGTTAATCAATAAAAATGACATTCCTTGGCGAAGTAATGTTTGATATCCTCTCTTCTCTGTTGTTCAGTGGTGTTACATAAGAACTGATGGCCTAATTGAGCCGGTAATCAGGGTTGTCATGCAGGTCTAGAACCTGTGAACACGATCCTTAGCTTAACAAAATGACCCACTAAATACCGCATTTGTTAGGCTAAAATACAAACAGTGCCACCTCTCGGGGTTGCACTTTCTGTTACAGTTGTAATAGCTTGACCTCGAACAAGTAATTGTCGTTCCAGAATTTCGTCCATGCTACAACGAAATCTTTACACTGAAATGAAATAGACTTTTGCGGCCCGCGGAAAATTTATGCTGATATTTTGGGGAAACCTGTAAAAACCACAAGATCACTAAGACCGCTAAGATCACTAAAATCGCCGTGATTACTAAGATCGTCAAGAATGTGAAGATTAGAAATTTATGTTGCACATTAGCCTGGATCCAAAATAATACGATTTTTTAGATTGGGTCTACACAGTTAAATGTTTCAAATAATGGGATCAAGACCAGATTTTTCAAAGTTCGTGTGACTTGTTAACATTTGTGGACTTAATTAGGGCTTACAATTTACATTTATTTTTTGTTATTGTTGGACTTGGAGTGGTTTTTAAAAATTCGAGACATGATATGAATTGTGAAATATAATATTACGATCAATGACTGTGAAAGCAAAAATAGTGTTGAACAAATCGGAAAACTTTGCAATCCTAATCCAGTCCAAATATTTCATTGAGTAATCCGGTAGACCTGTCCAAATATTTAATCCAATCCGGTTTATATTTGGAAAACCCCTCTGATTAAAATGCAGTTTGGATATCCATATCTGATCCGCTTGAGTTTTTTCGAAAGTGCGATCCGGATCCAGTTCTGAATCGCGGAATCCGGATGGGTCGCGATCCGGAATCCGGATAATTTTCAACACTGATATATAAATCTCAGCCAGAGATTATCGGAGAAATATATTGTTTTCACGGTCACTGATCATATAATTATATTTCTCGATCCATATCAAGTGCCGAAATTTAAAAAAAATTCTCCACGTTCAACAATAATAAAAAATATATATTGGCAATCTTAGCGATCTTAATGATTGTGTGGTATTTACTGGTATCCATAATTTGGCCCTCCGAGCTTTCTGAGTTGTGCAGGCCTGCCTCAAACCCTAACCTGTTGGCTCTTTCCGTGTTATGCATGTCGCATGACCACTTTCACCAATCGTGTTGAACTGAAGGCAAAATATCCCTAGCACAGCATTTGCCTCGTTAGACAAAATAGACAGCACTTCCACCAGAGATCAAAGGTGAGCATGGAGAGGATTGGATATCCTGCAGGATACTTGCGATTTTTTTGGATCAGGATCGGATTTGGATATTTATTTTTTTAAAAACATGGATCAGGACAGGATATTTGTTTGATTTCTATAACGAAATTTCCCTGAGAGTGATTCAAGATGTCACAAATGATGGTGCTAGTGTTTTCTTTACTATGGTTTTTGTATTCACAAAAAATCAAAATGATTTTGTCAGTATGTGCTGCACTCATCAGAATCAATGTTAATTCGTGTTGCTTTATCGTAAATTTTTTTCTGGCGAAGTGGAAATAGTAAACTGCTCTTAAATTGCTGGTATGCTGCTTTGTGTCTTGTGCTGAGTGGCATAAAAGGTTTGTGTTATGTAGGTGTTACAAGTGTCTGCATCGCCTTGAACTACTAAGGCAAACACAAGCGAAAGATGGTTATTCGGGGCATTAACTGACAGGAAAGCAACCATCAGCAATAGAGATCCATCACTGATTTCACTCTATTGATACAAGTTGCACTATTAGTATACAGGGAGTATGAATTACAATCTTTCGTTTCTGGTGACTATCACAGTGACTTGCTACACATGGGCACCATCTAGCGGTGACCATTATTTACATGTGGTGCCATCTCCAGGCCGCCACATAGGCTAATATAGCTCATTTCATGGGTGGCCAACTTGTCTTCGATTGAGATCGACTAGAAGAATTCTTGATAAATCGCGATCGACCAGTCAGTAATACAGTCACAAATATAAAATGCCAAAGTTGAGTATCACATGTGCAAATACAGTCTACCATCACCTTAGTAAGTGATGCACAGACAGAAGGGAAAGTGTCTGTCACGCCTAAATCATGATTGCCACGCAATAATACAAAAACATATTACAATACCTGCGGTATCTGCCCAGATAGCCTACGGTCAGGCATCACAAGAGGCACCAAAGAATATACGTGACCAACCAAGTCATTGATAACTTTTATGTACTTTCTGGCATATTGATTGAAAAATGTTCTTGTTAGGTGTCTTGTCCATTCAGTGCAAAATCAAAGGCGATCGACAAAGTGACACTCGGCGATCAACTTGTCAATGCGATCGACCTGTTTGCCACCCTGGTCTATTTCAGTGTTTAAGCTACGTTTCTTATGGTTAGAATTTTGAACATTCTTCCTCAAGTTTTATACTGTCAACTTTTTCTAAAAGACAGTTTGAGTTTGCAATTTTTGTAAGCTACATAGTTTTGGAATATTTTGATACTGTGATCTACTCTCAGTTTTACAAAATATATTTTCTTTATTTTACTAATTGGTTGAATGCTAAAGCTCTTTTGTCATTAGCTGAACCAGATTGGTTGAAAATTGGTCACATGACAAGGACTACATCCTTGGATTAGCTGATCTTCTCTGTCATTAACCTAAAACCCTAACCCAAATTGTAAGCCTGTGTCTGGTTTTGAAAACTTCTCTAAAAAGTTTTGTAGCTTACATAAAAAGTTTTCTCATAAAAAGAGTCGTCTCTTTGAGCCAAGACGAAACAACAATGCTAAGACCCCGACGACCACTCGCACAGCAGGAATTCCCACTCAACCAGGTTCATTGTACCAAATGCTAGTGCCACGACACGAACACAGTGTTATAATTGGACAAAGCCAGATACACTACAGTTCAAATGGAAAAATAATCACATATAGCTATACCTCTGGCGGCGAAATACACACTACTTCTTTGTTTTTCCGATTGAAAGTGCACAACCTATGGTGTTATTTTTATGGATTGGGTCAAAAAATGACAAGAGTGTTTTTGTTTGGAAGTGGCTATAGTCCGTTGGCGGTGACACGGTTAGAACAAATGCTGAGTTTGTCATATTAGCAACACTGTCATGGCAGTCAGGTAGACGTGTCTTACTGTGTTAATGAAGCACTAGTGTTTCTGTATGATTTCGAGGAATCAGTCGACTGTCATCTGCTTTCGTCTTTTTGCGATGATTCAAACTTGCACATATCTCTATTCAAGTATGTACTTTCCACGATGGGTGTAAGCAAGGAATCGATCAGCAAATTGTTAATAGGAAATCGATTTCACGTAAAATTACGCATCCTCAGCCTGAAAATTGCAAGCAAAGCTTACGGGTGAAAAGTTGAAAGACCGAAGTAACAGCAGAGAAAAAACAAACTCAAGACTGCAATCAAAATTTCGTAACACAAGCTCAAAATCATAACATCTTAACAAACTTACTGACGTCAAGAATACTAGTGGCGACAAAAAAACTGACTCATGAAATAAGTGTTCACTCAAAAAATACGTTTACTCAAATAAATAAATGACTGAAACATCTAACTAGTTGATGCTAATGGCTGAAAAATTTCTCCCACTAAAAACTAACTCTTGGTGAAATGACTAACAACGGTAGAGAAAAATAGCAAGCCATGTGCGGGCAGTAAGTCTCTGGGGTACGCATTTAAACCTGCCACGAGTTCGCTTTAAACGCTGCGGTGGGAGTAAGCAAGCTGTGTTGAGAGAAAAGCTAGCGCACAAACCGGAAGACAACATCGGATTGAGTCAAACAACACAAAACATCGTAATAATTATTTCACATGGGGGAGGATCATGTTCTGAATGTTGATTTGCACGTCAATTAGGTGATACCATTTATTTTCACAGATATCCAGAAAGTGACAACTTGGTTGTTCGACAAAAGTAACGGTGTATGCTTCGTGCAGAGGTGGCTTGTTTATAGTGCCGTGGTTCTCCGAATAGTGCCACGACAAGGCCATCTGGTCCTTGTCACTGTCAGTTTTACAATCTTGTTTGTTCCAATTACTGCGATGCGCTGACCATCTTTTGGAAAATTTGTTGCTAGTTTGACCAACGTACTGTCCATGACATATCACACAAGTCGCGACGTAAATGCCAAAATCTGCGCAAGTCAAGCTTTGGTTAAGCTTAAAAGTTTTGGTTTTAGTCAGCAATTGTGAAACATTTGGTACCATGGATTTGTTATTTTTTCCATAGCAACCACAAAGTGCACAGTGCTCACATGACCTTGAGACACCTTTGGTTTGCTTTCGTGCCTTGTTTAAAGCAAGGTCTTTGTAGTTCGTTAGTTTTTGTCCAATTGTGGTGGGTCTTTTGTAGGTAATCATTGCCTTCGGGTTTAACTTCTTTTCTTTTTGTGTTAGAGTAAGCAGATGAGGAAAAGATGTAGCCCAAACCTGTGGGTCTTCTTTCCTGTCGCATTTTGGGGGCCTAGTCTATCTTCCCAATTAGATGCCAGTGCTATCAGGTCATTAGTCATATTCATGGGAAATTTTGAACGGATTGCTTTTTCTTTGAGTCGTTTTAAGCTGCTGAGGTAAACATCTTTTCTTTGGTTGAGGCGCCTCAACCTAATAGCTTCTCCAAACAGGATTGACTTGAATGTCGTTTGCGGGTGGTGAGAATTCTCATTTATGAATTGCCTTCCCTCTGCTGTGGGTTTTACGAAGTCTTTAGTGACAAAACCAAAATCATCTTCAATGGTAACGCAATGATTGACGTCCAGAAATTCAACTTCGCCTGTTTTCTCGGCAGTGCAAGCTTGTCGGAACGGTAGTTCCAAGCCACTGTTCTCAAAAGCTGAAGTTAGTGCTTGTAGAATGCGTTCATTTGATATTTCTAATGCAGAAATCCAAATTATGTCATCGATAAATCTACGGAAAAGTTCTGCCTCATTTAGCACATCAGCAATCGGCTGTAGGATGTAATGCTCAGTAATGTTGGCCAATGAGACTGAGTCGTTATCACCGGTTATGATTTCGTTTTTTGTATGTACAATTGGTCTCCATATTGAGTGACCACATTGTTCAGGCAAATTTTGTTCGGTTCGACGATGATTTTACGGGCCTCGGCGCTGTAGTCGGAATGCTTCTCCAATGCACATTCAAGAGCTTTAGTCACAGTGTCTCTATACAAGCTTGGGTAAAGTGCTTTCACATCTTCCGCTACAATGTAAAACACTGTTTTTTGCTTTGCAGTTTCTAGTTTTTTTGTAAGGCGTTCTTTCCACATAAGCAGATCTCCAATTTACTGACGGCTGTCTTGACAAAATTCGTTCAGGCAGTTTTTGCAAAATTCTGCACTGATAGGTTTCAGTATGAATTCAAGAAATGCAGTAATGCGTGAGGTGCTGATGTTCCCAACAGATTGCAGCAGGCGCATCGGTATTTCCTTGATATCAACGTTCAACAAATTCTCCGGAGTTAGCTTGTGTGTCTTGAAAAGCAGGTCAGCGTACGCTGGTGTGTTGCAGCGAAAATATTTTGCTGATGCACTATTGACCTTGCGGTACGCGTTGTTCTTACATTTCATTCCAGTTATCGGTAGTAGCATTTCATTCTTCAATTCCCCTATAGCATGGAGTTTAACCAACGAAATCGTGGTTAACAGCAGTTGGAGTTGATGTCAAAATTTTCGGAGTCGGAGCAGCAGTCTCTACACAGGACGGAGTCGGAGTCTAAAAATGTGTCTTAGCTCATCTCTGAATTGTAAATGCACAGTAGGTGTGTACACCACTGTGAAGCCGCCGGTGTCAAGCGAAATTTCTGACCTCTGCGAAATTTCTGACCTGTTATTGTTTTTGAGTTATTTTGCTTCTCAGAATAAAGAAATAAAGTCTGGCAATTAGTTTTTTCATGTGTGTTGTGTGAATCAAAACATTTTGGTTAGATGTCAGGTCCCACAACAAGCTATAGCACGTGAATAACTGTTACCATTGAAAATTTTCGGACTTAGTTCTTGATCTCAATTGTTTATCTTTTTCTAACCCTAACCCAAACCCTAACCCGACATAATTATATAAACACGAATGCATAAGCCCTAATAATCAGTTTTATCAGCGTATTTGGTATGACAAATATTACATTGTGCCTGCTTACATGGTGTGAGGTCAGAAATTTCGCTTAACACCGGAAAAAAACAAGTCATTCAAAACTAGAAAAAGTGTTTCAAACTGAAAAACAGTTCAAGTGACAAAGTCAGCATTTTATTCTAACCACATCACTCTCGCCGGGCCTCTAGCCATTTCCTTTCTGAAAAGCAAAGCTTTACTAAACACAGACTGGGAAAAATAAAACCACACATAACCATAAATGGCACTAAAAGGCAGATCCAGAAAATGCTGTCAACCAAGTTCATGCAATGAAACAGGAAGCTGAAAGCAATATTACCAATTAAACTTCTAATCAGTGATGTAGTCGAGACCGTAACCTCCGGGACCGAGCTCAAATTTACCTCCGGGACCGAGCTCAAAAGTTTTTTACTATCTATCACTTACCTGTTTCACTACGTTCTTTTTATTTTAACACTGAGCATCTGCACTGACACTCAAATTTCTTTGCCACATATTTCGTGTATGTTGGCTAACAAAACTTTGCCATTTTTTGTAACGTTACCTACACCTTTCCTAATTACGTTTCTCCTCACACGACAAGCAATTGAGTAGCAATTCATTAAAGATTTAGAATTAAGAGGTGATAAATTTAGAGATTTAAAAAATTGAAAGCACTACTTTGAATTTCAAAACGCAAAATTGTAACTAATTTTTCATCCATCCAAACTTGCTCACTCTGTCCAAAACAAGTTTTAAAAATGTTGCTGGTGATTCTGCTGTTGACGCAAAGAAAAAATATTTGGGCCTATTAGAGTAATAGACTTTTTTGGCACAAATTAGGTTTACACTTTGAACCAGCGAGGTAATATCCCACCGCATGCTCTAATGCAGTGGCGTAGCGATGCTAATGTCGCCCGGAGTCGACAATAAAAATGCTTCCTCTTTCCACTCCTCACATTTGCTTATAACAATATAAAATGAGAGAAAATCGTGTATCATGCTTATTATAACAATAAGGAATAAGAAAGCATCTTCAACATCACAATGAAATACTCATAAACTGAAAGGCGTCTTGATTTTAATTCTCGATTATGGATCTTGCTTTCTCTACTTGTTAGCCACCCTTCTCGTCATTACTTTTCCTATTTTTTCTGCCCTCTTTACATATGCATGTATGTGTGTCTAAATAAATAGCATAGCTGGCACATGCTTGGCTGTGGTTCAGCGGGAAAGTTTTATTTTTTGTCATTACACGTGAATCAGTTGGCACTGTGAATTCGATGTGTTTTCCATGGCAACAACAAAGTGCACAGGGCTAATGAAGCCCTGAAGAATCTTGGGTTTGCTTTTTTATCTTGCTTAGAGCAAGGTGCTCGTAGTTTGTTGGTTTTTTTATAATTGCGGCAGATCTTTTGCAGGTAACCATTGCCTTCGTATTGAAGACTGCTTCTTTCTCTGATAAAAGGAAAGTATTAGATGTTTTCGACAGGCATTGTTGGGATGCAGCATGCTGCAGTAGAATGAGCGAAGTTCGGGATAACCGGTGTAGTTGACTAGCAGTGAAATGGTGTAGCGACTTCCAGCTGATTTTATGGCTCTATGTATAATTCCTATATTTGCTATTTTTTATTGTCAAGATTTCATATTTTCAAATTTTTCATATATTCCATATTTTTACGTTAAACTGATATTCACAACTGTTCCAAATTTCCGTTTTTGCTGACACACTTAGCATTTTCGCAACACCGCATGTCGGTTCGAAAACGCAGAAAGGCCGTAAGCCTAGAGCAGTAGGCTATGTCAAAGCAACTGATAAGCCATGACGCATTATTTGCTCTCTGTATAAAATTCTTATGAGCAAAACTTTTCCTCAAGAGAGTTCCGAGGCATTTTTGAAGTTAAAAAAGTCTGCATTATGCAGAAAAAAAATCTTCACCAGCATGTTTTAACAGAGTGCTTTGAAAAGCACTTCGAAAAAAAGACATGGTTTTATTTGGCTTCTCAAAAAAGATGCTTTTTGGCACTCTCCCACCTTTTTTGAATAAACCTATGGGTTTCATAACAAAACCCTTGGTAAAACAGTTCAAGGATAGTCATTAGCAAAGTACTTCCAACCTCTCATTACAGAGATTACTCGCTGCGGTTTCATTGGTACATGCACATTTTTTATTGAATTCGGTATAAATCTTAAACTGGGTAGAGGGCAAATCGTTTTCTCCATCTCGCAAACAACATAACAAAAAAGAAACCTTAGCCACTGACCTCTTTGAACGGCTAAATTTTGAACAATCAGTTTTTCAAACCGTTTTTTTAAGGAACTCCTTGCAAAACTTCATAAAAAATAACCTATGCAAAGCCTTGAGACAAAGAGTTCGAGACCGAAATCCGTCAAGACCGAGACCTTCGAGACTGAGACTTAAAAAACCGGGTCTCGAGACCGAGACCAAGTCTCGGGACTCCAACACTGCTTCTAATCACAAAACAACTTAAGCTTGCTAAACTATTGCTACATCTAGCAACAGCTGCTGATGATTAAGCCCTAACCGATACGTGAATAGACACTAACTGATATTGATGCACACTAAAATATATAAAACAGCAAAATAGGCACAGCAACACCACATCTCTAACTTCCACAGCTCACAAAAGGGTGCTATGGTGGTGAACTGGTGCTCTGCAGTGGATGACATGTCCGGTGTAGCAGCGCCTCTTTCACACATTTGCATTTGATGTGAACTACATCACATCTTTTAAATCTTTGCAAAATTATTTTTATGATTGTGTTGGCGTCAAATCCCAAAACAATGAAATTTGAATATCCTGATCCTGAAACTTGATTGAAACCATAGTACAGATCCGATCCGGTTTGCTCAAAATGTGCTGAATCCTGCAGGACTCGAGTCCTGAAATCCTGATCCTGTACACCTCTGGTGCATATCATACTTGTCACATGACCACTTCAACCAATTTTGTCTGACTACAGGCAAAATAGCTAGAACTTTTGCCCCATGCGCCAAAATAGACACTACCAAATATTTTGGCTCATGTGCAACTGAATGGGTGGTTTCGGATTTGGGTGGGATATCGGAGCCCACAATTTTAAATTTTCGGATACGGATTGGACATGGAGTTTACGAAAAAATTTCGGATCCAATCCGACTGCGAAATTTCCATATCTGTACACCAGAGATGAGCGGACTGTGAAAATTTTCAGTCCGAGTCCAGTCCTGATCCGATAAAATTAAATCCGATCCAATCCTGATCTGCAAAACTTTTGAAAATCATCAGTCCGATCCAGTCCTGATCCGCCAATGTAAAATCATGTATATATATTTTGCCTCATGAGGCAAAACAACAACTGGAGCTATTTTGCCTTCAGCCAAATGCGATTGGTTGAAGGCAAAATAGTTCCAGCAATGCTTTTGAATCATGAGGCAAATTAGACACAACCTTTTGGCGTTTCCACAATTCAACAAGGAAGTGTCGATTTGGCTTCAGAGGGAAAAGCACTGCTGGAGTTATTTTGCCATTAGGAGAATCCAATTGATAGGATTGTTCAAGTGACAAGGACGATACACTTGGATTAACGCAATGTCTTTGTTACATAAGACCTAAACCCAAAACCTAAACCCAAAACCTAAACCCAAAACCTAAACCCAAAACCTAAACCCAAAACCTGAACCCAAAACCTAAACCCGAAACCTAAACCCGAAACCTAAACCCAAAACCTAAAC
>Ga0210059_1012097_pt1 | contig 13104 bp, 7 predicted proteins | sample Ectturendosymbi2_FD_188042 | JGI IMG/M metagenome (GOLD analysis project Ga0210059, IMG submission 188042) | Ecteinascidia turbinata endosymbiont from Florida, USA - Sample 2 (SPAdes) (version 2) | ecosystem: Host-associated > Tunicates > Ascidians > Unclassified | place: Key West, Florida...
AGCAGCAAAAACATTTGGCCGAAAATTAGCGTAGCCTACATCACAAAATGACTTCAATCTGTATTTACTGTTGTTGGGTGGAAGACGTATGTTTTCATTCTCCCCTTGTTGGCCCCTGCATACATACCCACAGAGAGTTGTAAAAGGGCCTCATTTTGAAGCCTGAACCCGGCCGGAGCCCGAACCCGGCTCGAGCCCGACATTTATTTTTGAAGCCCGATTTAACCCGAAAGCCACATTTAGCGAGGGAGTTAAGATACGCGCAACCACGGAGCAACAAAAAATGTTGTGTTCGGGTATAGCTGAAGGTGCGCGGCTTATCATAATCTGGCACAAACTTAGCATGTTAGTCAACGATAATACTGCGGAATATAATGTTTCTCAAGAAAAAAAATATCACGAAACTATCCACGATAGCGCTAAGGCATGAAAAGCCGGCTTGTAGGCTTCTTGAAACAAGCCAAGAATCGCGTGAGTGATTGATCTTTTTGAGAAAGCCATCGCGTGCTAATTTCCTCACCGCTGTCGTTTTCTCAAAAAGAGTGTGAGACTAATCCCAGCAGAGAATAGCAGAGCGCAGCTGTGTTTGCAAACAGAATTACCTGAAGAAAAATCACAATCACTTCACTCACAGAAGTTACCGCGGTGAGCACAACAAATCTACGTCACGAAAGCAAAATATCGTTACTCTTAAAGCTATAAAAAGTTTTAATGGCGGCCTGAAATCAGCCCGAAATATTTTGACAAACTTAAGCCCGAGCCCGGCCCGATCCGAAAAGCCCGGCCTGACTTACAATTCTGCAGAATATCAAAAGTTTCATTCTAAGAGTTCTACTTGTATAACAACACGAAAATATAATTGAGATGAAATTAAACGACCCAATGGCAAATTGGCAGAAAAGTACCAAGTTTCACTTTTAACACGAAAAGAATGTCCAACAAAACTATTCGATGAAAACGTTGCTGCATTGCTGGTTTGGTTAAACTCAAGTGAATCAGATGAGTTACGAACCAATGTATTCAGCACAAGCACAAAGTGTAAAAGTCACATAACTACCAATTATGCCTTTAGCAACATTTCACTTGTCCAGAACAAAATTTTGTGTATTCTAGTGCAGTGTTTTTTTAAGGTTTTTAAAAGGGTGTCGCGGTTGAGCTTTAGGGTGTCAGCGCCATTTTCCTTGCTACAGTATGTCTTATACTTTTAACTGCTTTTCACAAAAACGCAAGTTTCCGTCCATGTATGCTTAATTATTTGAATATGACACCTCTTTTGGCAAACAAACTAAAGACAATTTCATAAATAGAAAGGTTCATTGTAGGCCTACATACTCAGTCATTCACTCATTTTGGTGCCCGCTTTTCCTTTGGAGAGAGTCACGGGGGCAGCAGCCCTAGGAAAACCCGAAATACCTCACGATCAACAGCATTACGGGACCACACCAAAGACGGGACCAAGCAAGGTCGGAAATATAGTCACGCCACCTGGGCCGATTTCCAGTGGGTGTACACTGTAGCCCAAAGAACTTAGCTCGCTATCCTTCCTTGGGACATTCTGGACATACATGGCCGAACTAACACAGCTGGGATCTCTCGACTCGGAGAAGTGGCTTGACATTCCGGGCTTCACGGATTTCAGACCTGTGCTCCTTGTCACGAAGTGTCACACCGTGGACTCTTCGCAAATATCCCATCTCTGCCGTCTGTTCTTTTGTCAGTATTCTTTTAGGCGTCACCTAAGATTCATAACCACAGGTGAGGATGGGAACAAAGACCGATTTAAAAGCTGAAACCTTTGTGGTCTTTGTTTATACTCCAAAGCACCCGTTTCGTCACAACGGAGCAATAAAGCTCACGCAGGACCAGGGGAGGACCCAAGGGGGGTCTACTAGGTCGATCGCTCCCCCTAAAACCTACGAAAGTATCTTTATTCACCATCATTTTTCAAAATTCGGAAAACAACCTTCGCGATATAAGTCCGTTCTGTCATCTGTCGCTTTGTCACAGCAGTGCTATGAAGTATACTTCATCTCTCTTGCAGTAGTGAACCCGTAATGAAACTTGATTGACAAAAATTACTGAAATCGCCCCCTGAAGTTACTGGTTGGATCCGGCCCTGCGCAAAAGTGCGTTAGCTTTACCAATCCGTGTATCGATCCCTTTGTTCCGACTTCCGTCGCTCGTGAATACTACCCCAAGGTACTTCAATGTCTCCACCTGCTGCAGTGTATTTTCGCTCACGTGCAGAATAAACTGCCTTGGGCGTCTTGAGGGACACAATACCTCAATTATTCAGTGCTGTTTTTCGTTCTTGCTTGGTCGCACGCAGCAGAAAATCGATCTAATGCGTGTTGAAGACACTGTTAAGTTCCCAACAGTGACACCCTCGTCGACGCGTCTCTGACTCGTTATCCAATTTATATAGACCAGGGCTCTCCAAAATGTTTGGAGAGGACCACATAAGCTATTGCAAAACAATTCGAGGGCCGGACATCTTGCGTAATGTGATTTTTTCGGGACATACCAAATTGTAGCAGCGCTCGTAAATATATTATTTTTTCATTATTGGCAAAATGCATTGCGGCCGGGTGAAATGGCTTCACAGGTCGAATTTGGCCCGCGAGCCGTTGTGCAAAGAGCACTGATATAGACTGAAGAGTGGTGACAACACATACCATTGCCGGAGTCCAACAACAAAGCTGAACGACAAAACATGCCTTAACTTCTTTGGCATGCTCCCAGGATTTCTCGAAAATTGCTGGAGTGGAAATTTGTTCTGTAGTGCTACGGCAGCAACGAAAACCGCACTGGGTATCATCCAGCTTTGGTTCAATTATTTTCGTGGCATCATGGCATACACTCTTTCTTGGAGACTAAGCAGAGATGCCGCGGTAGTTGATTCATTCACTCCAGCCTCCCTTTATGTGTATTGAGATGGTCAATTTGCCAATCTCTCGGTGCCCTTTCAAAACGCCATGCCACTTGACACACAACCAACCGGCGTTCTAAGTTCCCCAAATTCACTATTAAACTTTTCGGAAATATAGCTTTAAGTTCGGATTTACCAGCGGCACCAGAGAGTTTATTGATGCACAGTTTTACGGAAGCTTTCATCTGTGCAAAGTTAAAATATCCCGCCTGAAAATCTTTGCTCAGTTCTGTCAGGTGAGGTGCCAATGTTGACAAAAGGAAAGAGCATGTTGAAATTTTTTTGTTTTCATAAGTCGCAGTAAAACAACGCACATTGCATCATTTTTATCTTCTGACAGCTGCTTCAGTGCGGCCCAAATAGCCAAAATCTCACTCCTTATTCTCACTGCTGCCTCACTCGACAACCACCTTGTTTTGAATGCACGTTGCAACTGCCGACCTTTTGTCCTTGTTGTAGTTTGCTGCATCGTCAGGCAAGCCGATCGCAACGGTTAAACAGTAAAACACTTCCATAAATGCAGTGTTTTCTTTGCAAAGTGTTTTCGCAGTTTTGTACACTGTATTGTACAAATCGGCGGCGGTATAGTAAGAGGCCGAAGCGAGGCGGTGCCCGCGACAATGCACAGATACCTAACTTACATTTGCAACCATCTGTTGCAGTAGCTACGTGCAGGAAATCATTCTTTCCTCAATTCGTTTTACTTCAGTACAAGGCAAAACCATATCTTGGCTTTCAGAATTTAGGGTGTCATTGCAAAATTTTAGGGTGTCACTTTGACACCCAAAAACGGCTTAGAAAAAACACTGTTCTAGTGTTCCGTAATTCTGTTTATTTTTTGTGTATATTTACTTTTTCATATTTTTTTCTTCTGGGTGGACATTCTATGCTTTTCGGCATGAAATAACACTTTTTAGTTTTTTCTGTTTTGCTTTGTTTTTCTTTTGTACCTCATTAATTAGTTTTTGTAACTTTTTTTGCTTTTTTGTTATTTTTTAAAAATTTCTTTGTATTGCTAAAAATATTCTAACCATACAAAATTCCTTCACTTAAATTCGATCCACTCATCTGTGTACATAGGCATGCGCTTTCACCTGTGCATTTTCTTCGCCGTGTTCTGCGCTCGTTCGTTTTTTTCCATATGTTTATTTGATGTCCAACTGTTGTTTTTGAACACTTTTCAAAAAGTGATAAACGGTTTGGTTGACCAGATGACCGCCACGGTCTTTCACCAATCCTATATGACACAGCACCCCCTCTTTGTTTACATTGATCAGCTATTGTGCCATTGTGTTTTCATTTGCTCTAATGTTCGCTAATGGTTGGTTTGCTTCATGCGATGACTATTATGGTGCTTCTGCTTGTTGGCTGAGTCATATGAAACAATAAACCATTACCATTACCACGGAAAATGTATGTTTTGGATTTGTTGGTCACCATCGTCGCGACATTACAAGAAGCGAGGATTTACTGTATGTTTGTTTTATCCTTATTTCCAAGTCAAGTCCCTACGTTTTGAGATATTGGTCAATATAGGTCTACAGCTAGGTAAATACTGTAGGCTACTTCTCCAACGTTTTGATTCATATCCTGTTCACTAAAAGTTGAAGACAGTCTTTTGCAAAACTGCCCATCCCAAAACTAAGTCTCCACAACAGCGCTGCTTTTTGTCTTCGGCAAAAGCTTAGCAGAGATTTGCCCGAAAATCTAACTTTCTAACATATACACTAGCATCACTGAATTGTACGCAGTCTGGTTCTGAATACGTGACAACCAACGTTAGCAAAGCCAGGTACATTTCTGCACGGAACAAATCATGGCTGTACTGTGGTCTCTCACATGTGCAGCTGTAATACTCTCACTGTTACAAGAAAATAACATTTCTAACAGCATGCCACACAGGGTAAAACGTCGGACAGAAGCAGTTAACCATCTTTCACAGTCTCTAGAAACTTGAAAAATGCTAAAAAATATTTTATCGAAGCTAAAATTTATGAACTAACAGAATAAATGATACCACACCAAACTCTGTTTCAGCATGAACTTGGCTAGGTGTAGCCTACCTCCTAACATGAAAAGCTCTTCACACAATACGTGACAAACATCATTTTTATTTTTGAAACCTCTCCAAATACAAAAACTAAAGAGAAAAAAGTGGGGGGCATGGCATATTATATGCATCCCTTTGAAAAAGTGGGGGGGACACGTCCCCTTGTTCCCCAAAAAATTGCGCCCATAACTGCAGGCGACTGCTCTAACATAGAGGTCCTTACTGCTCCACTACCAGTACAGAAAGGAGCTGGTTAAAGCGGCTTATAGCAAATTAAAGCACGAGCCAGGTTGATTATAAACTCCGTTTTCAGACAAATATGCCCAAATAAAGAAAATTTGATTGCACTCTCTGTCTACGTCCGTTCAGATTTTACGAGTGATCTGCAAGCTCCCATTTCCGCTTAGTTTGGGCAAAGACCCACGTCGGTGCTTCTGCAGTGCAAGTCATTGCAGCGCAACGCGTGAAACTTATTCTTGCACCATCAACGCCGAGCATAAGGCTGCAAATGCCGCATCACTTTTCAAATATTCGGTTTGACGCGACTGGAAATGGAATCTGGTTTGCCAGTTTGAGAGATCAGTTTTCCACCCACTGAACCATTAAATTGGCAAAAAATGAAACACAACTTGCTATATTCCATGTACGATGGTTGGCCCACATGCGTCTTGCCTCATCACAACTCGCCTTGCTCAAATAAGTCAAACAAATTTGCCTCTTAAACAATTGTTAATTAGTTGAACAAGTATGGGGCCGTATAGAAAACTATGTACAGGTATTGCAGAAAAATAATGTAATGCAAATAAAATTAGATCCAATTGTTTGCAATAATATGAAAATCAGACATTGACCAGGAAAATGAAAATCCCAGCTTTGCAAGTAAAGGTTTCGGAAGAAAAAAATAATCTATATAATCTTGTATTAATATCAACCTGCTTGAAAGCTCGAATTGTTATTAGAGTACTGTACTTTCGAACGTTACGCTAAAGACAGCGCATGTTTGACTTTACATTAATGATTAAAATAATATAAAGCAGTTCTTTGTAATTAAGTTATCAAAATTTTGAGACACACCTTGGGTAAAAAGAGTGCATTTTCAACTATAGGAAGATATTTTTAGCAGGAAATCTTGTTTATTCTAATTTTTTATTTAGTGATGATTTATTACTTAATGCCATTTACTTGCTGCTTGAGTAAATTACGTGAATTTGGGAAGTGTTAAAGAAAAATCATTTTATAATTGGGAAACGATTCCACAATGATTTGAAAAGAAATGTTGGACTTGGGTATGCAGATATTCGAGGTGCACGAGGCGGTAAAGAGAGAGGCAACTTAAAATTACGCACACTTTATGCTTAATAATGTTTTTTGAAATGTGTAAATCACTCCAATTTTTGTTCAGTTATTTTCCGTCTGGTGGCGCAACCGCTTGGCTCACGTTAAACACATGACGCAGAAAACTGGTAAAAAAACAGGCAGCCGTTTCACGCGTTGCAAGCACCTGTATAAAATAGCCTCTGCTATGGTATCGATCTCTCGCTGATATTTCATTTGCTGTATCTCATTCATCGAGCATAGTCAGCTGTTCAGATTGAGAGTTGTTAGTAATTGTTTAACTAAGGAAGTTTGAGCAGGCAACACCGGAAAGCTTTTCTGTGTTGCTAAATGATTTTGTTCATCAAGACATATATTTTGTATGAGACCTAAGTTTCGCGATATGCCTAAGTGGTGGAAAAATATTCCATGGACTTTAATCCAAGCCCTGGCGGTTCGAGCCATTTTCGTTATTCACTGCGTCATTGTTACGTACCGAGTTGTGATTGCTTATAATAACACAAGGTATTGGCTACTTACCATCCTCATTATTGGCATTGCGATTGAGACAGTAGTGACTCTTTGGAAAAATGGAGGCAATGAATGGAAATGGTAAGTTTAACATTTTATTGATTTACGTGTTCATAATAAAATGTTCATAATAAAAATCTTTTAATATCCGGTGACTCCAATCAAATAATATTGATATAAATTCATGTATCGGTGTTTTTTATGTATAGTTTTTTTTCCCGCATTCAAGGATAGAAATGAGATGGACACAAATTGTCAAATTCTAAGTAAACAGCGGATGATCTTTGTCCGATATGTTTATCTCACTAAACTCCACAGCTTCATGTAGTTCTTAAGAAATATTTTAACCGAAAACCAGATACTGAAGTCAAAGGCATTGATGACAACGTCTCATTGTATACAAACCAATAAGTGAAAAAGATTTCCGTAGTTTAGTTCACTTTGCAATTACAATGCTGAAGATAAGTTATATGTACAAAAGAAAAACCTTGTGACACAAACAAATCAACCATTTTTCAATTTGACGAAAGTATCAAAAGTACTTGTTCAATGAACCTCCTCTTCAGTTTTACTGTAAAAATTTAAGAAATAAAAGCTTATCTGTATCTTTAACGAGTTCCAAGCTACTGGAAAGTAAGAATAGTAAAACTGCGTTTAAAAGTCGTTTTCTAGTTTTGAGCAAATTCGAAGTTTTTTTTTATTTGCTGGCTATCAAACATAAAGCATATGGATTGATAGCATTCTGTTTGACTATCGACCAATTCAAAAAGTAGTTTTAACAACTCAAAATAACAGCAATTCAAATCGTGTTTTTCTTCGAATCATTGGTTCTGACAGTTTTACTAGTTTTCGACAATGTGCGTGCATGAGTATTACAGGCATGAAACGCTTATCTCTAACAAGGAGCTTTGTTTAGGTTTTCCCCAGGAATATTTTTCTACTTGGTGGCGGCTCTTCCCTCCTTGTGGTTACTGGAGATACAACTGATGAACGTTCGCCTACAGACAGCACTAGACATTGCGAGCAATTCGTCGACAACGGATTTCGGTGAAGTTTTAGGAGTAAGTACCAGCTTGTAATTCAAACAAATTATACTGAGATGATGTTCAGAGCTAGCTGCTGTTTCAACCAGGAGAACAATTTCATTGCAAAGATACATTGCGAACTGAAAAGAAGCCAAAATCGAGCACCTGTGCTTGAAGAAAGGCACAAAATGTTAGCAAACATGCAAGCAATGCATGTGAAAACTAGTTAATTGTTTTCGATCGTCAGATGAAGTGTTAGAAGATAATTTTTTATTTCTGTGTCAAGCAAAAGCTCATGATGAGCTACGCGATACACACTCCACTGCCTGCTTCAAAATATTGAGACACATCAGACAACATTGCTTTTGAAAACACTGTGAGTCTTTTGAAATGACCTTCTAGTTTCTTAACATCATTGGAATATCAATGCTTTTTGCACAAGAGCTCGTTTTTGGTGTATTTATTGAGTCTTCCTACGTTTTTCAATGAAAACTACATACAGCATGTACAATGACATCACATATTCGCAGCATAAAAAATAGGTGTATAAAAACATACCATATATAACGTAATTTGCAGAGGAGAATAAAGGTAGAGAAAGAAACACTTAGTAAAAAAGGATAAAGGGAACCAGTAGAGATACAATGTATATAGGGAGAGAAAGAGAGAGAGGAAAAAATACGAAGGGAGAAAATTTTGAAGCTTACATGTTGTTTTATTGCCTTGCACGTGTTTTAGCTTATAGAGCATTTGATAAAATTTTATGGATTGCATTCATCAATTGCGCCAAGACAATGCCCAATCAAAAAGACGAATGTTTCTTGTTGCAAAATTTTTTTCGGTTATTCAATGAGTATTACGTCAGCGTAGGTTTTTGAAGATTTTGTGTAACGGCTACCAGCTCTTCATGAACGTAGTATTTGGTAAAATACAAATTTCAACTCAACTGCCAGAATTCATTGATTTTCTTCGTTTTCTGTATCGCAAATTCTCATCGTTCACTTCAGGCTTAGCAACACACTACAAAGGGGTTAGTTGAATTTGAAAGTACACCTCCATGAAAAGAAATCAATAAATCTACCAAAACATAGAATGCAGGGAAATCTGAATTTGGAAAACCTTGCTTTTCAACCGAATTTAAATCAAACATCCATTGGTTCACACATCAGGGAATCGAATCGTGGCATGTTTTTGAGATTAAGATCTCAATCATTGATAGGGTCTGTCAGATGCTACAATAGCTTACAGGTTTATCAAACAGCTACCAGTATTGCTTCGATAGCTTAATAAATAGAAGTTTTATTAACATATTCACTCTATTGCCAGGTGAACATTCCTATTTCATTGGATTTGTCCGGATGGGCCTTGGCGATGGAGCAAGCTCTTTTATTTATTCTGATTATCGGACGCTGGGTCCTGCCCAAAGGCGATGTGAGCCGTGATCAGCTGTCTCAGATTCTTTTGGTTTTCTTGGGAATGGCAGCGGACATCATGGAGTTGTTTGAAGTTTTCAAAGAAGACAAGGTCAGTACTCCCCGTGATTTTCTTTATGTCATCACTTGTTTGCAGTTCAGTTTTCAACCTTTTGCCCTTTTGTCATAAACAGGAATGCTAGTACTAAATGATTGCAATGTTTAATTTATCTACAACATGTATTTTAAAATTTTGAGTTGCATTGAAAATCAAACTGGCCACGGTCAGCTAGGGAAGCACTGTAATGTTAACTTTTTTATTGTCATTCATTTTGCGTTTATGTATTCAATAGCCGGAGGGGCATACAACGTTTAGTGGAACCTGGTGATTTTACTGTACGTGTAAAAAATATCAACTACTACCTTTTGCGATATCTTCACAACCACAATCAGAACAATTACCTAAGCCAGGGGCTGAACTGAAAACGTGAAGAATATTGGAAATATTTGTTTAAAATAAAGAGCCAAACACAAACATTTTTTACATGCTTTTTTGTTCAATTGTCTGTTTCTATTGCAAAGTAAAGGAGTATATCGCAGTAAGATTTCTAAACCAATTCGTTGGCAAAACTTTGAAGGTTTAAAAAATGTCACTAACGATTACCTCTTGGATGCAATTGAGCAAAATAAAGGGAACTAAATAATATTTTTTGTGTAAAATAAATTTGGCGTGAATTGACTTTACTTCAGTCAGCTCTTAACCTTATTTTCCTTAACCTCCGTTTCCACTCTATATCTTGCTTCCACTCATCAGTCGCACAACTCCTGCACCCGTGCGTTCTGTCGCGACTTCCATTGCTCTTCAGTACAAAGGTTGCCCAATTGGGGTTGGCCGGAAATATGTTATTTTGTCTCTGATGTACTGCGTTTCAAACGACAATTAATTGATATACACTGTCAATTGTTCCGAGGGGCATTTTTCTGATATTTTTTATTTTTGACTTGCTACAATCTGCATTTAAAGAAGTCATTCTTGCAAATCAAGTATTTCTTAATTGGTAACTTAACGACATTGTTAAGATTCTAGTTTTTATTGTAAGTGTTTGGCCCCTTTTATCCAGTCATCAAGGTTTAGCGCTTTTATCAATGTAATTTCTCCATACATTGAAAGAGTATATCAAGTATTTTGTGTGTCACAGGAACAAGATTTTTTCATGGGATTTTTTTATGTGTAGGCTACATAACACTCTTTCCTTCCAAGAGTAATCGACAAAAAAGTGAGCCTTTTTATGATGCCAACTGCTAGGAAGGAGTTTTGTGGGTTTTATTAAAACTCCACATAAAGCAAGATATTTATACTAACTGGTGTTTTGTCACTTTTTTCTATATAATATATCCAGAAATAGTCTGTGGTATAAACTGTGGTATTTTTCAAGACTTAAGTAACATTGAAGTACGTAGTGTACTTCATAATCAGTGCCTTGGACTGTTTCGACTGGGGCTGAAAAAGCGATCAATTTTCAAATGTTCGGTTTCATGTTGTATTCAATTTAATGGTTGCACTGCATCATAAAAGCTTTTGCATGGAATAATCCCACCAATGCTACTGTTTCAAACGTATTACTTTTCCAGTAGCGGATCCAACGATGGGTCACTTTGGTGCGATTCACTGCTCCAAATGACAACAGACCCCAGAAGTGGTCTTTACTTTCGAAACGCCGCCCGTAAAAATCGATGACCTTTTTATTCTCCTTTTTCTCTGCGTTTACATTTTTCCGAAATTTGGTGCTTGCTTACGGTGCTCTCCAAAATTCAGATCCAGATTCGCCAATTCCTATACACATGTTAAAGATGTTTTTGAAACCCACTATTAGTTGGGAAACTGTCAATTGTTGAATCAGACATACAAGAGCCCAGCGCAATAATGTGTTTTTACGAACAATTACAAAGCAGATCAGTTGCATTTTTTACTTGTTTGCTTGAAAACACTCTAAAATCTTGGATAACAATGTATTGAAAGGAAAGCTAAAGCAATCGACCTGGTTGACTGCGCAACTAATTAGGGAAGTAAAACAACTGGTTAGCTGCAGCTTCTTCAAAAATCTATGGATGAAACCTGGGAAAGTTGTTCACAACCATAACTGTGATTGAAATGAACATTCTTTTCAAGCGCCTCAACATCAGGATTTGTACTAATTGCAGCTTTTACAATTCAACACTTTTATCTTTTGACTTTAATGCACGCTGTATAACTTCATGCGTTTATTACCTTAAATCGTAAGTACAGGCATAAGTTTCAAATCGAAGTTTCACTAAAACTTCAAGAAACTCTGCCTTTTTGAAATCTGACCCAACTTTACTTTGATAAAATTACCGCCCAAATACATTTTTCAGAAGTTGGATGAGACACACGTTCAGAAGGCGTGGACAACTTGTGGTAGCTGCACTTTCTAACTATGATCTCTATTACAACGACCGCATACACAAAATTTTTGAACCGAGGGCAGCATTGCATCCTTACTTTGAGTCAAAATATTCAACAATAACATGATAACTAGGGCAACCAAAAGTCAATAAAGTCAAAATTTTTCTCCTATTTTTAAAGTTCATGAACTGTCGACAAACTAAATGTCACGCTCATGCCATGAGGGAGTCTTAAGTTATTAGGTCAAAAAAGCCACAATTTGTCATTAGATCAACATCTGTCTTTGGGTCAAACTTTTTCCAGCACAGTTTTTTCTCTTCGTCGATATTTTATTGAAACTGCAACAGCAGGTATTGATATGCTTTTGCAAGTTTTGTTGCATTTCTGTAATAATGATGGGTTTGCTGCGATTTCTGACGTATTAATTACGTTTTGCCCACTACTGAACGATTGAATATTATGTAGGATAAGCGTGGTAAGCAAATTGCGTGGTAAGTAAAAAATATAGTCAGAAAAATGCTTTGTACTAATTGTTATTGGGAAAAATTTGAATACCAGCTTGTATTGATCACAAGATATGCGATGCTTCTCGCAACAAATTCAGTCCACTAAAATTTCTAAAGTCCGCGTTCAGCTTTTATGCAAGTATCAGTTCAAAGACGCTCCTCACACAATTGATTGACTGCATCAACTTTCTTCAGAAGACATCCAGAACGTTTGGCACTTTTAAGGTGCCTCTTCTTTTCTCCCATAAGGATTGTCAATTTTGGCCCCTAATGCTTCAACCTTCAAGTCACGATAGTTTTTGTTCGAGAAGAGAAAATAAATAAATGCTGAGGGACAACTTTTACGATTTCCTGAGCTAGATACGCATGTAACCTCGATCAGGGCACGTATTGAACAAAATAACTCGCTTACTCAAGGGGATCTAGTCACCAAAAACGTGCTGGGATGCGTCGCGTTGCTCACGCCTTTCGGTGAACCGAAAATAGCTTACGTTTTCAACGTCAAATGCAACGGAGGCCCGAAAGTGCCAAGTAGCAAAAATTTTGTTTGAAAACTCGTTTCCGATGGAGGAATTACACGTTCTAATGTTTGTCCAAGACGTGAACGCCCCGCAAAACGTGTGATCGATTCAGACAAGCCGCAGACCTATTCAAGGGAAGCGACACACCCCGGTCGTGCTGTTTGTAAACTGGGTTGTCACTGCGCCGTCATTGCCCTACAGAAAAACAAACACGTAAAAAACCGCTCGACCCACGCGAAAGAGTTGAGAGAGGTTGTTTTGTCAGTAATGCGCAGCCCTGATATACGGCTGATTTCAGATAAACACCATCAAACTCATCCTGCATTGCTGTACTTCAGTCTCAACAGTACGTGGCGGGTGTTGCGATTCATGTCCACCGGATAAACTTACT
>Ga0210059_1012099_pt1 | contig 13099 bp, 9 predicted proteins | sample Ectturendosymbi2_FD_188042 | JGI IMG/M metagenome (GOLD analysis project Ga0210059, IMG submission 188042) | Ecteinascidia turbinata endosymbiont from Florida, USA - Sample 2 (SPAdes) (version 2) | ecosystem: Host-associated > Tunicates > Ascidians > Unclassified | place: Key West, Florida...
CCCACTTCTGGTTTTGGCCCCTCCTGGTTTTTGGCCCCTCCTGCTGCTAAATCGTGGCGACGGGCCTGCTCAGTACCATGCACAATTACAGTACATTCACGCAAAGAAAAATAAGCAACACTTTCGAGCTATAATATTTTCAGCTGTATTTTCTGTATTTTGCGACTTGAATACCCACCGTAATGTTGATGACTTCACTATAACATGAATCGTTGTTAGGTTCGCCAACAAGCAAAAGGTTGTCAATGACATCAAAAGGACTGTGCAGGAAATGACCGTGTTTGGCCCAAAGAGTATGAACTGAGACCTGAAAAAAAGTTAAGAAATTAGTTTTTTGTGAAAAAACTAGATTTCAAGCTGCAATTATTTTCCAAATTAAATATCAATTAATACATCCGCTTTGTACATTTAAACAAGCTTTGTTTCGGCACCGAAAACGAGCTGGATACGGAGTTTTTCACGTTTTGCTAGTTTTCTTAAACACCTAATTGAAGCACAAAGGGATACGTCAGTTTTTCAATCCGCTCTTTCTCTTCAGAGTTTTCGTACATAAAATTTTCAAGAAATAAAGATTACAGCCGGAATCCAACAGAATCAGAGACGTATTGGTACTTTCTCAAACATTCGCTCAGTACAGACCCATGACGAGCACGTACGTCAATCCCAAACGTGTTTTTCGTTTTCAACTTTGATTCCTTTTGAAATAAAAGATCAGTTCTTATTTTCCTTTTTTGCAGATAAACAAGTGTTTCAAGTGCCTGGTGTTCTACCCAGGAACACAAGCTGGATATGGTGCCGTTGTTGAAGTGTTCCATGTTTTTGTCAGTTTTCCAAAACACCTTCTGCATCAAGCCAAAATAAATGCTTCAATTGTTAAATCCGGTCTTTCTCTTCGTAGTTTTCTTACGCAAATGTACGAACATTCAAGAAAAAAAATTACACCCGGAATACATTGCAAGTCATAAACTGCTTTGCACATCCTCCTACATTTGCTCCGTACAGGCCAATGACGCACATCCACGTCATCCCCAAAAGTGTTCTTGGTTGCCCAATTAAGTGAAGGTTGTCTGTTTCTTCGTCAAATAAAACTGAAATAACTTTTCATGAAGAATTATGAATTCTACAAAATAATACTACGAAATTCCGCTTGCTCCTTTGTGAATCCTTAAAAGTCCACTTCTGTATTTTTAATGTAAGAAATCGCAGTAGCACTGATATTCCTCAAGCAAAGTATCGGATCTATCATGCATGTGTCGTCATCAATTTTTTATCACACTCTCTATATTGAGCAAAATTGCAATGAAAGCTTAGTTGTTTTCATTCACAGATCCCGAAAGGTTTATAGCGTGCATTTGTAAGGGTGCGCTTGATAGTCGAACAATTTTTCCTTGAAATGCTTTCTCAGACATATTTTCTAAGAAGTGTCAATTACTGCTGAGTGAGTAATTTTCAAGGATTTCAATCCATAAACACTTAACAAACCTACCGTTTGTTGAAGAAGTTTTCAGAATCGTTTAGCGTTTCCTGAGAAGATAAATTACCGAATGAAAAATATGTTTCGTTCATTGTTGCCTAAAGCTGAACACGATTTGTTCCACATGCAAGACACAAGGCACCGATTTTCACTGGTGCCGTTATAAAAATTTTCTAGCTGAAATTAATGCATTAGAAGAAATAAATGCATTTTAGGAAGGTAACAATTGTCTCGACCATGATGTGATCAGAAATGATCATTCAAGTGCAATCAATATGCATAGAAATGCATAAAAACCAACTTTAGCTACATCACAGTTAGAAGGTACTTTTCTCCAATGTTTAAACCGGTTATGAGGCGACCGATAGTATTGCAAGAAGCACAGAGCTTGAGAGAGCCACCAGCCGACATCTTGGTTTTCAGCTATTGCAAAAGCAAGCAATGGGCATTATTGGATCTTGTTCTACGTTTGCTAAAGACGATAAAACTTAGCAAACATGTTTAATTTTCTTTGTAGTTTATGGAAGATAGATTGTAAAGCAATTGACTTCTAAATAAAAGGTTCTAAGGAGAGATGTACAGTACGCAAAAATCATTTGCTTGTTCGCCCAAACAACTTTTCAATGGATTGAACTTTTTGAAACATCTATACCAAATAATTCTGAAACATTTTCTGCTTTTAGGTTTTTCTGTGCCACCATGAAAATCTGAAACAATTCCCATTCAAAAGGAAACGTATCAAAGTTGATTTTTTTCATTACAAATTTGGCGTATGTGAAATACATTGTAGGTGATAACGATATTTACTGCAAACATACCAGAATACTTTACGGAGTCTGCCGCGGCTAACTGAATGACAAGCCCATACCACGGCCTGCCACCGCCTAAAGAGGCCTGAAAGGGCAATAATGAAAGTTTTCTGCAAACCATACTCACGATACGTTTTGCAAATTTTCACCCGACGACCATTGACAGGGAGAGTACATGTGAGGAGAAAGTAACGTTTTGCTTTGTTTCGCGTGAGACTATCCAGTATGCATACTTCGTTACCTATTAAATCAAGCAACGATGTTCAGAGTTATTTGTCTGACACCATTACGACATTTAATATTTTGATGCATGCAACCTACAGAGGAAACAAAATTGTTCAAAACTTTTCAACGGTCGATATTAACTGCTTTAATTAGATACCAACTTTTCCCTTAAAAAGATAGAACGTAATAGTAACTTGTCTCGCATATTACACGGTTGAGTGTTTGGTGGTTTGACCGTGAGCCTCTGAGATAAAAATCACGACGTTTATCCGTTGTGTGTCAGTTCCCCGCAACAAGCGCATTGGAGACATTGATATAACATCCACCATCGGTAGGTTATGTTTGCTCATTTATTAGACCAGGCTTGTTGATTAGTAGGCCGTGGTAGACCCTGTTAGCCCGCAGTAGGTTCATGGTTATCGTTACTAGACCAAGGTCGGTCGCGGAAAACCTGTAGTTTTCAGGTAGACCTCGCAATCAGTACCTTATCATCAGTGCTTCGAATGACTTACAGGAGAACACAACAGAAACCCTTACAAGAAAAGGAAAAGGACAGTTTGGCCTCTAAAAAATCAATGAAATCTTGAATAAAACTAATTGTGTACTCTCACTGACGGCAATCTCATCACGCAAACATTCTCTAGAGCTTCTATCCTCACTCAACTAATCCTTATACATTTATCTACCTTGCAACGTACCTGAGCAATTACGCTTGTGACAGTTGATAACTGTTCATTGCAATGTAAACTGTTTCTCCTTTCTTTCAAAATCGTGTTAATAAAAAGTTTATTGAAAAGCGCCCTTAGCTACTCGGCCACAGGAACGTTTCGATAGTTTTACACTAGGCCTGCACAACTCATAAAGCCCGGAGGGCCAAATTGACCCACATATATTCGCCGCGGGCCACAAAACTCTATTTCGTTGTAGTGTTGAAGAAATTCTGAGAGGCTAAACAATTATCTGAAGTCGGGCTTTTGCAACCTTTTCTGGAACTGACAATGCTTTCGCGGGGCACTAGAAAAGATCTCTCGGGCCGCATGTGGCCCGCGGGCCGTAGGGCAGGTCTGTTTTACACCATCAGAGATGTCATGCCTTTGGCATTTAACTGGGCAGTGTTTCTCCGCTGCGGATAGCAGCTACCACGCTGCTGCATTATGACTAATTATCTTTATCGCATTAAAAACAAAGTAATAACCTTCATTTGATACACCAAACCTAAAACTGCTAAAATATTGCTGTAACTGAAAACCGTCTTAGTTGTGATGACACTCCCACAAACTGGCATTGTGCAACTAATGTAATTCGAGTTGAGATGATTGTCTTTCAGTAAACTGACATAATGTTTTAAGTTTTACGAACATTGAACTCTGGGACCATAATGAATACCTAGCTTTTCCTTTATATTCGATGCTTTACCAGGTAATGAAACTCACCTAAGCTGGAATTTTGACCATACCGGTTGACCTTTTTGAATATGTTGATGGCTGGTGTTGGAACAGCTTTTATTCACGAAGCCCTATTGCAATATTCATCATCAGTCAACTTTGACAGAGCTAATCAACGACAAAAAAATCCTCATTTTTGAGCAATCTCATCTGAACTTTCTGCGGCTGCGTCTGCTGAAAAAACGCAGTGACAAAAACGATTGGCAATGTCTACTGTTCATATTACTGTATTTTGCGGACCATAAGGCGCACTTAAAATCCTTCAATTTTCTCAAAAATCGAAAGTGCGCTTTATAATGCGGTGCGTCTAATGTATGGATGTGGTTGTGCTTTCTCATCTAGAACCAATTTTATGTGGTAAACGGTGTTATTTATTTAATTGCTAGTTAGGATTTTTTGTAAGCAGACCATCATGTTACGTATTAAGCCAACAACAATTGCCATGAGCAACGTATGTGGTTCCGAGAGCAGCGAGCACAAACCACATATCATATTACTCTGCGGTGCTCCTGACTACATTGCCACACACCTAATTATATACGTGCACATCTTTTGTTTTATTCTATTCGTGTCTAGCGGATTAGGCATATGTGACAGGTTAAACTCTCTCGTATGTACGGTAATCCGAGGGAGTTTAACCTGTCCGGTTAAAGTCCCTGGTATGTTATCTGAGTTTTGTTTCATTTTAATGCGCCTTATAATCCGGTGAGCCTTATGCATGACAAAAGAACAACTAGCATTCAATTTTTGATACTGCGCCTTATAATCCGGTGCGCCTGATGGTCCGAAAAATACGGTAATCTAATATAACCGAAGTTTTGTGAACTACATTAACGGAGAAGGTAACAGATTTCATATTTCGTTAAATAATTTTCCACTGCGATTTGCATTTTTACCTTTGTCCAGTGAAGAAAAATACAAATCAGAAAACAATGACAAATATATACATAGGTTTTCAAGAATCAAAATGCTATAGCAATCAATCAGTTTAACTCCCTACCACATAGATGCTAATGATGAAATTTCATCAAACGTTTCGAGTCTTGCACCAGCAAATATTTCCGTTGCAATGCACCAGCTTAACCCTGGAGAGTTTGTTGTATTGTTATATGATTTCAAAAACACCGGCTTGCTTGCTACAATCATTTTAGAACATCAGCACCTCATGCATTATTGCCTTTTCAGATTTTATCCTGAAGCCCTTTAGCGCAAACGTTTGCAAAACTGGCCTTGATGAGTTTTGTCAAGATTACCGTCAATACATTGGAGATGAGATAGTAGTAATAGAAAGGGTTTACGATCTGTATTGTACGGGTTTTGGGTGTGTTCGGGTTCGGGTAACTAGGGTTTTTCCCAGCCTCCTTCACCCCTGACCTATATTTTCAATATTTTTTGTGTTTTTGATATTTTTCATATTTTGTGTTTTTGATATTTTTTTATACATTTTTTACGTTATGGTAATTTTCCTCATAATTAATTTCATATTTTAAGTTAACTTGTTACTTTGAGGTTTTGTCTAAGCCGGCCACTTCATACTCTAACCTGTCACTGATTGTTGAAGCCCAAGGCACGCCCAGGCATGCCCGGTTTTAATCCGATAAGCAAATATTCACGCAACCGGCCAAGATCACTTCACTTGAACATCATTCGAGATGACCATGTGGATGTTAGTATCAAAGCAAAACGTTTACAGTTAGTCAGTTTCACTCCGCTCTGTAACAAAATTAATATAACCGTATCATTTTTGTGGAGCAGCATTTTAACAAAATTTGTCGGCCTTTTTACATCATCGTTAACATTTCATATCTTACGACTTCTTTTAACGAAAGTAGCAGCGATTGCAAAGTTATTTTCAATATTAATTTCATATTTTTAAGATAGCTCGCAACCTTTCTTTGGTCTCCACACCGCTCCAGCTGTGGCGAAATGGGGTGTCACGTTGCAAGTACACCACCTGTGCCCCAACCTGTATCAGACTGTGTTGCAAAATGGCAAGTACGTAACGGTCGATGACTGACTTCCTTCGGTACGTAATGGTCGCCGACATGCACGCAACGGTCGCCGACTGACTTCCGTCGGTCGAGTAACCTGACAGAGGATGATGTAACACTTTACGTTCACATCACAATATATGCAGTGATCCATTGCAAAGGGGATTTCTACGCGTGCCCCCTCGATTAAATCCTGTATTGTTGATTGCGGTTTCGTCACGGCTTCGTGATTATGCAGCAGAAAAAAACATAGATGGAAAAGTAAATTCACCACGAGCGTGAACACAAAAGATGGTGCAACATCTTGAAACTATGTCAACATGAACAGTTAAATTCCACAGTTGACACCCTCGAGCATTCAGTTCTGTTTAACTAGTTGTCAGTAACGTCGATCTTCAGTTTAACAATGAGTGGGAAGTTTTGTTGTCACATCTGTGCAGAGTTTTATGACAATGAAGGCAATCTTCAAAAGCACTTGACTACTGTGCACAGTCAAGTGTCGCAGAAAGTACAATGTCCGAAATGTAACCGTGCCTTTTCGAGAAAAGATAACTTGAAAGCACATATCGAAAGCGTGCACCGTAAGGGTGCTTCAAAGTTTATCTGTCAACCTTGTCAGAAGTCGTTTTTGAATGCCAGCACCACTCGTTCACATGCGTTGTTGCAGGACCAACCAGCTCTCCGACACCGGCTTGCTGTGTTGAAACAATTTTTTTTTAATACTGTATGCAATGTCACAGGTTTAGGATCTACAAAAACTTATGAAATATATCGCCAACACACTATGCATCTTTTTACGAAAACACAAACCACCCATAACTGTTGCAGCAAGCGTTCACTTCTGTTTTGCAAGTTGTCAGTAACAACAACCGACCCGTGGCATTAAAGGCAATTGGAAAGTTTTCAATTGTTCAAAATAAACGAACCATGATAGTTTCGCGGCGTTGCTTTTATACAAACGTTTGAAACATTTCAAAGTTCAAATGCTACATGAGCGATATTTTGATCCAAACTCGCCGCACCATTGTTCCAAGCTGTAACTGATGGTGTGGTGGAAATGCAAGGTTATTGGAAAGTTTTCAATTGTTCAAAATCAACGAACCACAAAAGTTTCGCGGCGTTGCTTTCATATGAAAGTACTCTAACCTGTCACTGATTGTCGAAGTGGCCGGCTTAGACAAAACCTCAAAGTAACAAGTTAACTTAAAATATGAAATTAATTATGAGAAAAATTACCATAACGCAAAACAAATGTATAAAAAATATCAAAAACACAAAAAATATCAAAAATATCAAAAACACAAAAAATATTGAAAATATAGGTCAGGGGTTAAGGAGGCTGGGAAAAACCCTAGTTACCCGAACCCGAACACACCCAAAACCCGTACAATACAGATCGTAAACCCCTTCTAGTACTACTGAGCTCAACTGGAAAGACCGCCAAACTACAAAGCTAGTAGCTGAAAAGCAAAGCCTGTGTTGTACATTATGACGGCAGATGTGAAAGTATTTTATCAAACCTTGTGCCGAGACACTGTGACTAAAGTTCTCGAATATGCTCTGGAGAAGCATGACATCTAAACCAAGACTCGAAAAATCATTGTTGAATTGAACAAATCTGACTTAACAACGTTATCACATCATACGCAACAGTACTACTGTGCATTACATCCTACAGCCGATTTCTAGTGCGCTTAATGAGGCGAAACTTTTCCATAGATTCATTGATGAAGCAATTTGGATGACCACATCAAATATGTCTGCTGCAATGGAGGCCTCCTCTGGCATTAAGTCCAGGATTTCCCAACAGTGAGTTTTGAAATAAAGTTTCGTTAAGCCTGCACAGATGAACAAATGGGGGAAGTGGAATTCCTGGACATTAGTCGTTGCAGAAATCCAGAAGGTGATTTTGGATTGGTCACTGAAGACTTTCTAGAACCCACAGCGGAAGGAAGAGAGTTCATTAAAGGTCAGTCGCCTCACAGAAATGCTACATTAACGTCAATCGCATCCGGAGAAGCAATAATATTGTAGGCGACTCAACCACCGAAAAACGTTTACCTCACCAACTCAAACCTAAGGAGAAAGCGATCCACTCAAACTCTCTTCTGGTCATGAAAAGCGAATGGCATCAAAATGGGAAGAAAGGCTACCCCCCAAGCTATCACAAAAACGGTGAACTACACGTTTGGGCTACATCTTTTCCCTATCTGTTAACTGTATGAATAAAATAAAAAGCTCAACTACGAAGGCAGTGATCACTTCCAAAATACCAACAACAATTGGATAAAAGCTAACAAACTTCAAGCACCTTGATATAAATAGGACCAAATACAAACCAAAGTTTCGTCAGGGCTTTACAAGCACTGAGCACTTTGTGGCTAGCATGGAAAATACAACTAATCCATGGTTCTAATAGTTTTGCACATCCTGGAAAAAATAAAACAAAATGGCATTCTTGTAGCAACTTATGTGATATGCGGTCAACAACATGTAGGCCAAACATCAAACAAATTTTCCAAGAGACGGCCAGTGCATTTGGAGAAATCTTGGGAGGATGCCAGGGATGTCCACACATGTTTTGACAAGTGACGATCTCGAGAAAGAATACTTTTCCTAACGAAAAGCTTTGGGTAGTGTTGCGGGAGTACGGTGTTAGCGACGACCTGTTTCTGGCCGTCAAGTCACTGCATTCCTGCTCAGACGTTTGTGTCCGTGTCCGCGGCCGGATTCAAATCACAACTAACTGTTCACAGTGAGTGTTTCACTCCGGCCAGCGTGCGTGCTGTCACCACGCCTCTTCATATTTCATATGAAGTAGATAGACAGTCACAGACGAGTCTGCGAGGGTGTCACTGTTGGCAGCTGCAGGATCAACCATTTGCTTTTTGCCGACGATTTGGTACTGCAAAACTATGTACCGTAATCGCCTCGAAATCAGATGCATGAAACATTTTGACCCCACTAGCTTTTTAACTGAACTCAGTCTCAAAATATACGAAGTCAGTTCTGAAGCTGATTATTTAAACAATTTAAATGATCAAAAATGTGACTACTTCTTGTTGCATTAAATGTTTTTTACCACACAGAATTTCCTCTGTGAGACTAGATCCACTCCCTTCTGTACATAGGATTGTTCTAAACATTTGTAATTTTACCTCACGCTGTGTTTGTTTATATTTCTAAATGTGCTTATTTTGTTTTCAACTGTGTGTCAAAATGTTTCAAACAGGGTTGGTTGACTACATTACCTCCATTGTCTTTCAACAATCCTATGCGGCACAGTAAAATTCCTTGTTTATATTGATCAGTTTATATGCCATTGTGCATCCATTTAGTGTAATTTCTGCTGAAAAATCAATACGTCTTCGCATGACGGCTTTGTGTTTGTCTGTGCGTAATTACCCGCGTCATATGAAAGAATAAATCTCTCTCTCTCTCAATTCTCAAAAGTTCCTCTTGTTTTGGTTGAATGCAATAAATCGCAGTAGCAATCATAATCGTCTATCAAAGTGTTTAATCTACAGTATGTTGCATGCGTCGTTTCAACTTTTTAGATAAAAATGTAAGTGGCTGATCAATTTGTTGATACGCAAAACCGTGTTTTCACATTGTGTCCTCAGACCCAGTTTTTTTGGTATGTGAAATATATCGGAGCTGTCTTTGCAGTCTTCTGCAAGTTCAACTTTCCGCTGCTGCCAAATTCACAGCAGTGGGTTAAGGCGAAGCTTTAAATGCTTATAGTTCGACTTTGTTAACGTTTCATCAACGACTTTTTCCGATGCAGTTGTTGAGTTCGCGTTGCATCCTCAACATAAAACGTCTCGTGACTCTGAAAAACAAACAAACGAAGACTTCAAAAACAAGTCAAGAAAGCGACTTAAAAGCTTGTCAATGATTCCATAGAATAACAATGATTGGTACGAATATTGAAACACCAACAAGTCGCATCACCGAATGGACAGAAGTCCAAGAGAACGGAGTTGGAACAAAGAAACAATTAAAAACACTTAGCCTATAAGGATGTTGTATTGTGTACTTATTTGTGTACTTATATTCCACATGTAATCGCAAGTCACACCTAGGAAGAGAGTAACCCACAGCATTATAGAAGTCATTTGCGGTAACATCCCATACGAAATTATAAATAATATTCCCGATCTACACGGATAAAATCGAACCACAATGAAAACCAGTCCGGATTACAGTGGGCGGAGCCTAAAATACCGTCAGAGCACCACTCTCGAACGTGATTGGTCGAGAACGAAGATGACGCTTCGAGAGCCGTAGCCAATGAGATTCGAGAAAACCAGAATTTCCTGTTAGGTGGAAATCCCCGACGAGTTAACAAAACCGGAACGATCTGAGGCAGACAGGCAGTCTATATCCTACTCTCCTAAGAGAAACAGAAAGTTAAGCCATGAGCATAACCAGGCTTGAACAGTCTACAGGTAGTCTGTTAGACTAAGAACTATTGACATTACGGCAGTATGGGCTACTCTCTCACTACTATGAAAAAGTGAATTCCTGTTAAACCCCTGCTGTTGGCAGTAACGCTTGTTACGTCCTTTAATCTATGATATTTGCATTAACCCCTGTTGTTTCGAATCAATTTCTGAGAGAAGTGAAAGTAATGGCGCAGTGCCTAAACTTATCTTAAATAAAACCATGAGTAAATACAATTTTGCCTTGTGTTAAAACTGAGTGCAAAGTCGAACGATAAAAGGTGGGTCCAAGTTTCTTAATTGTAAATTTGGGCGTGCCTAGGACACGTTCCTATTAAACTAACCAGTGCTCTCGAAGAACTGTTCTAAATTACATAACTTGAACGTAACACAGTGAGCAGAGAGGCTTTGTTCATTTTGCCCCACTTTTCCTAGCCTCTCCTCTTGCCCTGTCGCCACCCCGGCCACCCCATCGCCTCCCCAGTCTCCATGTCGCTCCTCCTGTCACTTTGCCAGGCCTTCCCTGTCTCCCTGTCGCCCTTCCGTCACTTTGCCAGGCCTTCCCTGTCACCCTATCGCCTCCCCTGTCACTTTGCCAGGCCTCCCCTGTCGGTTCCCTTGTCAGCCTGTCCTATATCCATGATCTAGAGTTTATATTTTGTCAGGCAAGATTATTCTCTTGTCATCATTGGCAAAGAGAGCTATTTTAGTCACTTGTTCTGTGGAGACTTCATGTTTATGACATTCGTTGTTCTTAGTTGTTGCCTTCCGGAGAGTAAACATTCTTTGAAATCTTTGAAACTGCTCCCCTCTTGACACTCTTACACTTTTTTCTTCTCCTCCATCAAGTTTCTTGATTGTGTATAGCTTCGCCCGCAAGCCAACAAACTCTTCGATCACTTCCCCTCCAGCCTCATCTTTAAACTTTCCTGGAACTTTCTTGTTGATTCCTGTTGGAATGCCTGAAGGATTGTTTGGTTTGAAATTTGAAGTGTCAAATTTTTCTTGGACGTCAGCTGAAATATCTTTGAAAAATCTTCTGTTTTGATTTCATAGCAAAGACTGTCAGTGTCTGTGAACAACAGATATACCGTGGATCCATATTTTTTTTTGAAGTATATGTAATGAAAATCATACATCAAGGTCTTTGACAAATCCAGGATACTCATTCCAAGGTATGCAGATTTATTGAAAACCAATTCCGTCTTCTTCATGTGCACTGCAACAAGATTTTCGTCAAATACAGTGCAATGATCAAAGTTTGGTTTTGCCGCACATTTTTTCAGTGACTTTTGGTTATTGACCAACCGAATATTTACCCGGTTGGGAATATTTTCCATCGTCTTGCCAGAGATGCTGTTGTTCATGAGTTTGAAAAAATCTTTCTCAAACTCGTTTTGCGCCTTGGAACGAAGGATCGTATTCAAGTCAATGTATGGTTTCAACCATGCTTTTTCATCAAAGGAGATTCCGCGGTGAATCTTCGGTAGTTACAAACCGAGATCCAAATATTGTTTCAAATTTTTGTAATGAAGAACATATTTCTTCTTTTCATTCAAGTTGGGAATTAGTTTCTTGACTTTATTGATTTCAATCTGCTCTGGAGCGAGTGGATAATCATTATGCAATTTATGAAGCTTCTTTGGGTATTTCAGGTTGACCTCAAGAAAACATCCTCTCCCCTCTTGATCAGAACTTTCTCTCCATTTTTTCAACTCGTTTTCATCCATCCACTTGAAACCTCCCACAGGTAGTGGCACACTCATCGCCCAGCCATAGAGATTGTTAGCGTCAAAATATAAGATGTATATTGATTTTTTATTCGGATTGAATTTCTCACCCATATATTTATTGTTTGCCTTGGCGTATCGTTTCGAAATCATTGAGACTCCGCCACGAATGCCTTGCTCAATCATCAGAAGCATATCCGGATCACAAAGAAGTTCAATTAGAACCCCCGTCTTTTTCAGACAAGCATCCTGAGACACCCAGGCGCATTTTAATACCATGCTGGATCCAATTCATAGTTCTTCATGCAAATATTTCTGAAATTTTCAAATACATCTGCAAGCAGAAGAACATCTGTCTTGAGATACAGATCATGATATTCTCGGAAAGTTGTCATCTTGAAATGTTTCCACAACTTCAGTGCATGTTCAAAGTCTTTGTCTGTGATATCACAGTCATTCAACTTTGAATAAAATGACTCCTTTGGTGGAAGATTTCTTTCAGACAGTTTTTCCAGAGAGTCAAAACAATCATATGGAAAGACTCCCTTTCGCACCAACAATTCAATGTCATTGAATATTCCTTCAAGTTTTTGAACTGATCTGGTTCGAGATTGTTAACATGTTTGTTAAGACTGCTTGGCATAAATTTTAAAGAATCAATAAAGCGAATTTTGTATTTGAATTTCTTGTTTTCGTCGTTAACACTTTTCGAGAAACTTATATATTTATCCTCATTGTTCGGGATACAGTCAATCTGACCTTGTGTTTTCCCAAGATTCTTGATGAAGAGATGTGAGTCATAACCTGAAAGGTTATGAAATATCACTGGCACATGTTTCGGTTTTCTGAAAGCCAGGTTACATTTATTATGAGCTGCTCCTCTGAATTGTCCGGAAAAGTGACAATGATCTCTCACTTTATCATCACTTCCTTCAAATGGTTTCTGGCAAATCCAGCACTCTCTTGCTTTTTCAAACTTT
>Ga0210059_1012100_pt1 | contig 13099 bp, 8 predicted proteins | sample Ectturendosymbi2_FD_188042 | JGI IMG/M metagenome (GOLD analysis project Ga0210059, IMG submission 188042) | Ecteinascidia turbinata endosymbiont from Florida, USA - Sample 2 (SPAdes) (version 2) | ecosystem: Host-associated > Tunicates > Ascidians > Unclassified | place: Key West, Florida...
CTGAAAAACAAGACGGAAAGCTTACCGTTTGCTGCCATCCACGAGCTTGGGTTCTTTGAAGTGACCAACGAGAGTGAGGTCAAGTGGCCAGTTGCACAATTTACGTGGTGGGTCTATGGTCAAACAGAGCACTCGAAAACGCTTAACTCGCCGACATAATGGCAGCAGCTTAGAGAAAGTACGTGCTTTGGCGTTGCGAATATTTCCGCAACACTATTATTCCGCCAATGCGAGGCCAACTCAGATTAATCGCACATGTTTTGCCATCTGGTTGAGCGACATTCGCATCAAAAGAAACAAACTAGGACGGCACTCGAGGTAAGGCGAACATTAGTGTTTGTCGTTCTCACAAATGCGCCTAGAATGAACAACGAACCATAAAGAGACATGAAATCCGGACCTAAACAATCGAAGCATCGATAAAATTATCCTGTGAAAAGATGGCTGCAGAAATGATAAGGAAGATCATGCACGGCGCAAATCATTTTGTGGCTTAGTTCACTCTTTCATGCTCGACAAGGATAGTTGCTAACGCCTGGTGTTGGTTGCAGGGATGACTTATATCACACGTCGCATTTCAAACAGCTTTATCAAAACTGTCCTCAGAACTATACATCCGCAGCAAGGAATCAACAAAACAAACAAACGTTTCCCAAAACATAACGCACATTCCTGCATCAGCAGGTTTCACCCAAAAGCAGAATTGCCAAATGCTCGTTTCTTAACGGGTCATATTTTCATACGACAATGGTGCAGTTAGAAAATCAAAATGACCCCATTCTTTCTTCAGCTGTGAGTGCAGTACTCATTGCAGGTGAGGTGTGCGCCGGTGTACCATGTGTGAAAACGTCAACAAAAGCTCACTGTAATGTTTCCCAGACGTTTTAATCAAAGCGAAATTTTCATGACAACTTATCCACGACTGCGAAAAGCATAAAACATCACATTGCACACGTGTTCGGCGCCCCCAGCGATTCGGCGCCCGTGGCATTATGCCCGTCTTGCCCTCACCCCTCCCTGGTCACCGGTGTTTGCAAGTCATGAGTGCGGCCCTGGACGATACCCTTAACACAGAAAAAATGATTGTAACGCATCCTTCCACACCGAACATGATTTTGACCAAGTTACAAGTACAGTAGTTTGGCAATTTAAGACTGAACTCGACGAAACGTAGCCCGTTGTGTACCAAATCTACGGTTTTAAAAATTTTAACCATTTTGAAATCTGTTAAAGTGACCATTTTTGAAATGTTCTCAATTTTAACAGCATGTGTGAAAAAAACTTCACTGTCTTATGTTTTATTTTTGCAGGCATTTATCTTTTTAGATATAATACAGACACAGCATACAATTCAGCAGAAAAAGCGTTTTCTGTGATAAAGTGTGTTCAAACACAGTAGAAGACTGCACAGCGTGCACTTATAAGATAATTCCTTTAAAAAGCACCAGCTGCAGTGCAGATTTTGAAATGGCACAAAAAGCTCAAGAGGAACGTTGTTTGTGTAAGGCCAAAGAACTTGGACCATCACCAGTATCGGAGGAAATGATCGAGAAAATTCAGGAAGCATTTGCGTGGAGCCCGAGAAACCCCTAAAATGAATTTTATGAATATATCTTGTTCTACTAAATTTTGAAGCCCTGTTTGTCTTCGAACGCCTGGCGTTTGTATTCATTCAGGTGTATACATTTCAAATGATACATAGCAAATCTGTTGAAACACTTTGCATTTAAAGCAAAAACGGTGAAATAAAATCTTCCCTTTGGCAAAAAATGCCAACCTGAAGACGAGCGTAAGCGTTGCCCGCCTTTCTACCGTTGGTCCGCATTTTGCCGCTACTTCTATGTAGTGCCCGCCGCACATGCTTCCAATTCTGTGCTCCACTGATGAGGCCACAACGACCGAAATGGTGCCGTCAGGAGATTGAGTGAAATGGAATTATTAACGGGTAAATGTAGGGCTCAAGAAGCGTTCAATAAACATTTCGTTAAATTGATGCATAGCACCGACAAGCAGCGAAATACAATACGCTTGTCAAGTCGTTTCATAATTCGACACCAAAAGCACGAATCCGAATGATTAATTTATCCACCTCATCCTATAAAACCTGCACTACATCTATACCTGCATTAAAGGAAAACATTGCACTGAAAGAAATCAGGTTGCTGGGCTAAAGATGTTTGGCTGCCTGGCGAAGTCTGTCAATATGAAACATGATCAATGAAGGCATTCACTGCGAAGCATCAGTTAAACTTTGGTGGAAAGCGCAGTTTAAGTGGTGAGAACCTACATTTTTGAATAAAACACTCTAACGAAATAGCAGCAACCTAAAGAGAGTATGCGCGTTCAGTTTCAAATTTTGGCTCTCATCAGCACATTTTCAATGATACAAGACATTTCATGACAGGTATCAACAAACAAGACCCTTCCACATATATAATTCAGAATGAATGCGACACACTATATGGAAATACGATATACACTGCCTGGAACAAAATTTCGCTTGTAACGTGTAACTGTTTTAATCGAGATATCTCTATTTCTACTCTTTTCAAGTCCAAGTTTAGGGTGTGACGAGTGGTCTGCTGGCGTCCCCCGGCGGGGTTGAATTTGCGTCCTTGGAGGGGGGCATTGAATGCTGCAAGGGCCACTGGCATCGCCGCGATTGAAGCTTTCCCTTGCGCCAACCCATTATTGACGTCGAACGCGAGAATGTGCAGGCCGCAAGAATAGTTTTGATCCCCATCTAACAATTTGAGAGGCGCGTACTCTGCTACTGAACTATTTGTCCACGATAGCTAATAAACAAATACGAAATCGCAACGCAGGAACGGAAATTGTAAATATATGCAATGCGGGAAAAAACACCATAGAAAGGCAACTTGCAATCGTAAATACGAGAATTGCTGATGCAGCCTCAAATGAATTGAGTTTGCCATGTGTTTACTACGGGCAGTAATATGGACCCCAGGTGGCAGCAGCCAATGGCTTTCCAGTCACTTTCTATTTTCACGGCGAGCTACATTTTCGTTCATTACACAGGCACCGGCCGGCCAATGGAAAATAAAATATCAACAAGGGTATGTTTATTGCATAACCTTAAAAATACTTGTAAAATCGGCACCAAAACGGCAGAGCATCTGGAAAACAACTGGCACCAACGCACATGAAGATTTTCCTTGCACCTATTCATAAACGCCGAGCACGAGGCTAGACAGGCCGCAAGTACTGTTTTTCAAATCTTCGGTATGACCTGACCGGGATTCGAACCCACCCTACTAGCGTTGGTGGCGTGTGCTCAACTAAATGCACCTGTTATGGTAATTCGTTTTATTTTTATTTCTTTCAGACGTAGGTTACAGACAGCCAGGGCCACAACCAGCTGATATTTTCGGAGGTGGGGGTAATATTATTGTAACTTGTTGTTGTACTATTTCGGGGTGGGCATAACGATTGTAACTTGTACGTGACAACTAAACATTTTTTTTTTAATTTCGGGAGCTGATTGCCCGGCTGCCTCCCCCCCCCCTTATTTGCGGGTCTGAAGACAGGATCGAGCACTTCAATTCCAACATATTGGAAGGCGCGGTCCAACTTCATTTTGACAGGAACAAACAAACGTTTTTTCACTGAAAAATCACTACTCTGCAATCTTTATCTTTTTTTTAATTTTACTGAAATATATATTTGTCAACATCAACGTGCATGTGGCGCCAGGCATGTAACCAGCTTGGACACCAGGGGAGTGAGGAGCTTTCTCAGTAAGACCCAAATTTTTTAAACTATGTCCAACACATTTTTCCAAGGGGGACGAAAAAATTCCAGGAGGGTTTCTCCCCCCTAGTTACGGGCCTGTTGTGGCACCAAGAATTTGTAATGATCATGACCTATTGGGAAAACCAGTGCCATGCCCTTGGCAGTGCGTCCCGTTGAAGCCAGGCAACACAACACCGGGCGTTTGCCACGTTCGACTGCGCCAGCAGTTGTTGCAGAAATCGAACCCCTCTAAAATTCTAAATTTTGCTCAACGACGTGGTTGAAAATTATTCGATTGCCAGAAGTTTGCATCACAGCGCACACGGATTCAAATTGATTGTATCTGTATAAGATTTCAGGACTGAAGATGCGTACTGTTACGCGAAATCGATTACCTTTCAAAAAATTTGCTGACAGATTCGACTGCATCGCCTCGGTGGAGAGTGATTACTTGAACACAGATATATGGAAGTTTGAATCATTGCAAAGTCATGAAAGGAGAGCCCAGTCGGTTTATTCGTTGTTGTTCCTTGTTTTCAAGAACCGCAACGCTTAAAAATGCTGACTTGTCCAGGACTCCATAATATAAGCAGGACTCCATAATAAACACTGTTAACAGTGGATTTTTGTTATACAGGTATATATAGTTTGTGCGCAGGCTATTTCAAAACTGCAGCATATAAATATTAGGAGGTTGGAAGTGTTTCAGTTTTTTTTGGTGGAGGAATCAAACAATGTATAGTCTTGATGAAATCGAATGCTGATCAGTGCAGGCAGTGACAGGTACTGAGATACGATTTAGAAATATGTGTTCAGCCTTTAGCGGTGACATTTTGAATACCATTAGCCACAGGCAAGTGTGAAATGTTCGAAACCTTACAAACGGTTCCCAAACTGGGGGTAAATTATCCCCCGGGGTAATATGTGATTGTTTAGGGATAATGTGGAACCAAAACCACAATGTTGTTCTATATTTTGATTAATCTCCTCGACATATTGAGGGTAATTAAGACATAACCGCTACCTTGATTTGCGTAACGGCTCAAACAAATTTGGGAACCACTGCCTTACAAGAAACATACCGCATAACCTGCAGACGCAAACAATGAAGCTAATGTCTGTTAATTTTTTTTTAATCACACAGTTTAAAAAGAAAATGAAATATATGTAGAGGGTAGACCTAACGCAAAATGTCAGCTCCAGCCAAAGTTGACTCGTGTGCATCTTTGTTAAGACCATGAAATGAAAATGGTACAGCATAGCACTGCCACTGCTTCAAAACTTCGGTAATTCCGTGTGGACTGCATCAACTCTAAGGGGTTATTGGAAACTTACTATTTTGGGGTAAACACTACACAGCAACTATACTTTTGTTTCAATCCTATAGCCTAGTGTAGCGCGCGCCATACCTATAGCTCTAGCAAGCATGTTTCTGGAAACCAAATTTGTTCTGCAAATACTAAGAAATCATAATCAAGGCAGAACAATCTGGCAACGCACCTGTAAACGATAAAGCTTCGAATTTCCTTGCAATTACCAATGTTGCAATCCAAATCCCAACGGTGTTATCTGACACAGAAAGCACTGACTTCTGAAAACGCTGTCTGCTTTGCTTTCCAAGCTGCTACTAAGCGTCTGTATTTACTTTAGCACCAGTCACAATTGCTACGACTATTGAGGACATAAAGCAACCTGTTACGTCACAGGACTTTCTTGCTTGTGCTTGTAATGACAGGAACGCCCGGCTCTTGTTTACTCGCAGAACCTTTACGAATCGCTTTTGTTACAAGGTGTTGGGCATATCACGTTACGACTTAAAATCCGTTCTTGTCGCAATTTGTTACAGTTGTCTAATCAAATAATGTGGGAGCTGAAGGATCGAATTCTAGATGCGACTGCTTATAAAGCTTGAAGTCGTTGCAAATCGCCTTCAGATCAGCTGTTTGCTGTGAAGTGCGAAGGGCAAGAAGCATAATCAAACTGCTTTCTTCAAAAGACACAAAACTGACAAGCCCCGACAGGAGAATGCTTTTAGCTGCCGCGACGTTTGACGCATATCTGTTTGAAAGGCCCGAAGTGCAGAGTTGCGAGCAGGCGTCCAGGTCCACCACGCTCTCACAGACCGAAGGAAAGCTCACAACTCAACCGAAAATTCAACAAGGGTGTGTGGAATGTTTGGCTTAACTGAAAGGAAGGCGCCCTTGCTGAAAGAGCTCTGTGAAAGGCAATGTAGCACCTGCTCCGGCCACGAATCGCAATGCCACAAACGCATATGAAAAATTGGGTTTGAGTGGGAATTCAGGAAACTTCAAACTTTTGCGCGAGGATTCCTTATTTAGTCTAGGCCATAACTTGTGAAAGCCCAGCTGCTTTGCCGAAGTGTGTGAATGCGTTTTGCACGCTGAGATAGCAGTTTAATTCCTTTACGTCTCAACTTATGTCAAACGCAGCTCATCGCTCAGACATGAAAAACTTTGACGCACTAAAATAAAACCATAGTAGGAACACTACGCGGAGGAAAGGCAGGGAAAATAAGGCCCAAAACATAATTGTTTGTTACACTCAGTCAAATATTTGTAAAACTCGAGGAACATTTTTCAGTTTTTTCGTATTGGAGTTCGTTGTATATTTGTGGTGAGTAAACAAAAACCTTAGTTCAATTAATTTGCATAAAAATTAAATTATTAACACGCAATATCTTGCTTGAAAACTCACACATAGGAAGCAATGTACTGTTGTCCTCTGTGGCATCATTGTGATTCCAAGACAGTTCTGTTGTTAAGCAAATGATGAGCTTCAAATTTTTGGTGGTACATTAGGCCCAAGGGGACGCCTTTGTTATTCTCTGCCGAAAGAGAAAGAAATTACCCAATATTTTTCGACTCACAAATTCTGCCCGCTGTAGGCTATTATTATAACACACGATTGATATTCAATAATTTTCAATGATTTTAAGAGATGCAGTGCTCGTAAAATTAGCTGAAATTCATAATGTACAAAGAGATGAAAAACGTGGATTCATACTGTACATGCAAATTACAAGTTGACTACATCCACTTTCCAAAGGAAGCATGAACTATACTTTGGCATATATTGTGCTGTTTTACATCTATTTTCTTAGTTTACGTCGAAAACAACACTTTGATGAGAGCAAAAACTTTGCTATTTTATCTAGAATAATCCAGGTCGTAGCAGAGAATATATGCAGACAGATATACGCCGCAGCCTTTCTGCAGCCTTCGAAAAAAGCAAATGCTTTCCTAATTTTCACCGAGACCAAACAAAACTTAATGCAGACTATTTAAAACCGGTGATCTCGTTTGCACCTCTATATTGCTCCATTAAAGTTGAAAGCTCTACTTTCTAAGATTTCCCGACTGCTCCCTCTTCCTATCGAATCTCAGACAACTGAAAATGACCATAGTTGGGTTAATCTGTTTGCTGAATCAGTGTGTAATTCAAGCGATTTGAGATAATTTTCACCTAAAAATGAAAACAAGTTGAAAATAGTCTCATCGTCCCCTTTGAGAAATCTGTAGAACTCCCCTTAGTTTTTTGAAGTTGTATAAGTTTTCAAGCTATGTATACTAGCAACCCAAAAAATGTCATCAGTCATCGGCATTCTAAACAGCGTCAGGAAGTGATTAAACGCCTCTTGAGTGTAAAGTTACAACAATCATTCTAAGGTAAAGTGTTGCCGAAGGACTCAAAGCCGAAGTTACTGTTGGTTGCTTTCATAGTGCAGAGACAAATTATTGCTGTTAAATCATACATAACAACAAACATTCCCAACGCGCTCAGTCTCTCGACCAGCTGGCTCAGCCAAAAGTGCGATTTGTTACAAACGCGGTAACAAGCCGCCACTTGGTGAGGCCACTGAGCATGACGTCGCGAAGATAACATTTGCACATCTGACTGCAAGGAATGCGTACTTTGGATTACGCGACCTTGAAGCCTGACGCGTAATTGATTGGTGAAGAATTGCTTTTGACTCCAGTGCCGGTCATTACACTGAGATAAAGTTGAATTGCTTGATGCGTATGATTCTACGATTCAACCGACTGGAAAGACAAAATAATCATTATAATCCTTGAATGTGAAATTTTCGCAAATTCTCGCCACTTCGTGTCAGTAGTAAGTGGTAAACGTCAAAGCAGCAGTACGGTGCAATAACTAAGCAATTTTGAAGCTTGAGCAACCCTGTAACTGTTAAGAACTCATAGGCCTTTGGGAACTAGATAAACATATTCCAGAAGCGTTTCGTATTTATAAAAATCGATTTGGTGCAGTTTGCAATCTCAAAGAGCAGTGGGAAAAAAGTTTTGTTTTACACAAATGTAGTAGTCAAGCAAATTAGTTCTGTTTTTCGTGGCCAAATATTTCGATGATCAACGTTTGTCCATCAACAAAAACCGCAACATTGCAGCTTATAAGGTGTCTCTTTTGGCGCAAAGGGGCAACGCGCTTAGACAGTCAAAAATTAATACACTCGAAGATTTTTGCAAAAATCTGAGTAATTTTTCAAAAATGGACTGGGAATGTAATTCTCTCAGGAACGTTACCAGCTTCATTTATAAACTTGTGAAAAACGCCAAACATCGCGCGCGGAAATCTCTCACTTAAACGATGTTTTGTTCATCTGACAACGATTAGATTAGTTTCATTGCGCGGAAGGCGTTATGTTTTTAGACCTTGGCTTAAATCGAAAAGCTCTTGTCCATTCCGTGCTACAAATTTTCAACAGGATGACTGTTTCCAATTAACAATCTCTAGATTTCTGTGAAAGAAAACTAGTTGGATTTTGATTTTACCAGAAAATGCTGTGAATAAAACCCTGTTGTTTACAGCAGTCATTCTGGCCAAAGATCAGCCACACGTGATGTACGTATAGGTTCCAGTACACGGGGAAGAATTAGCGATACATGAACAACTTCCATTGCAGTCCTTGCAGGATATGTCGAATCAGAATTTGATTAATGAAGGAGTGTGTTGCATTTTATTTTATGGTGAAAACAACATGACTCGTGAGTTAATACACAAGCAACTGCCAGTACCCGACGTCTGGAAGATCATTTGGCGTGAATTGAATACAAATGCACTGTTTCCAAGTGTTCAGGTTAAGATTTATTCATGCTTTTGCGTGGCTCATATTAAGTAACCAAGTGCTAGGTAGCTTCCATTCAGATTCAGCAACCGTTGTCAACTCGTGAATAGGCCGCGTGGACCTGAACGTGACACGCAACGCTTGACTTTATGCAGTCCCGTCGCCACGGGGGGGTTCTGGTGGGCTTAGCCCCCCCAAACAGAAATATGAAACACTATAACTTAGAATTTTTGTAAAATATCAATGTCAAGCCCCCCTGCACGAACGTAAAGCCCGTCCGCACAAAAGTAAAGCCCCATATTGACGACTTTCTAGCGACGGTTCTGACTTTATGTCGAATTTAAGTCTGCAAGGGGGACTCAGACTCGTTTCTGAATGATAATTATACCCATTACTGCAATATTTCTTTAGAAGTGCTTGTGAAGTAAAAAAAGGTGAACGATTGTATAGGAAATAACATGGTCAATACAATTATATTTTCTTCGTTGGTTGCGATCCACAAAAACATACCCTTTCACAAAAAAATGAAATGTGAAACACTTATTCCAATGTTGGAACGCGTAATGCATTGCTGCAAAATGAAACCCCACTATCATTCAGCCGCAACATCTCTTCGATCTATATTTCTTCTTTTTGCAGGAGCAAAGCCTTTTTCCTGTAACGTCTTTTGTGCAGGCTTTAAAATAAACACCGCAACATCTGCTGCTGTTAGTCCAGGCAACGGTTCAGCGGGCATGCGCAGCGAAGCGGAGCGCAACCGTGATGCAAAGGCCTTGCTCGATCGCTTGACAGCAGAATTGCAACAAACCCTGAGACGTATCGAGCTGTCGAGACGTCATTCGCTCCGGTTATGCCTGAACGAGCTCAGGTTGGTGCCTCATGCGGAACGGACTAATCTGTTGCTTCGAGACGCGAGGGAAGGCGCTTTCCTACATTTTTCCAACGACTTTCTCTAATTTTGTGGTGTCGCGCAAACATTTTAGATGATTGTCATTTCTCAAAGAAATTTTCAGTAGAAAAACTCTCAAGAATCTGTGCTGCAAAGCATAACCGTTTTCAATGGATCTTTCGCTCTGTGTTGTGTTTTTTTGCCTGTATTTTGGCGCTACGCCCTAAATTTCATGCTATACATTTGCTGGAGCAAGTCGGATTCTCCTGCTGATTAACAACTATACCCTGGCGTATTTTTCTCTAACAATTTCAAAGATGACTTGCGCAAGTGTTGCAACCCTTTGCGTATAACATTCCAGAATTTTTTTTTATTCTACCGCAATGCAGAATCTCAATAATTTTTTTAGCTGAAACTGAACGCCGTATACACCAATTAAGCGTTACCGTTTGTTGCTCAAAATGCGAAATTGAACTTGAAATGTTATCAGTCATACACTGTAGTAATTGTCTAAACACCGTGTGACTTCCTCGTGGTACTGCGCTTATCGCCACATCGTCAGGGCCTCTAAGAAACTTTTACTAGACGGTACGAAGACCGATACCGAGCCACCGAGCTTCTGCGGCCTTCAATTCAAACTTGTATAGCTTGTTTGTATATTTCTCAGAATATAGATAAAATTGTTGCCCTGGCAACTGTCTCACACCAATAATTTTAGTGCACGGGCCGCCTTGCATACTGGGCCCGGGTGCGATGGACCTGTTGTACCCCCTCTCGTAGGCCCTGCACATGGAACATTTGAAGACATGAGAACGTCCGTGAGACTTTATTAAGGCTAGCACTAAAACAGCAATGATGATAAACGACACGGTCCTCCTGAGGTGCGTGCGAATGTTCCTTCTTACTGGAAGACATATAGATAGTTATGTGCATTGCGATTCGTTTACTTGGTATCACGAAAACTGTGAAGCTTCTATGTAAATGAATTTAAACTGTGAAGATGATAAAACAAGCACTATCATTCGTCACGATGTTAAGTTCGTCCCAAAGAGCTGCGTCAAGCATTGCCTCAAATCTTGTGATTTCTGAAACACTTGATTGTCGTGGTTTGGAAAAAGTTTGAAATGACCTTCACGAGATAGCACGCTGTTTGGCGCCAGCCACCAACTCACTTGGCAACGTTGATCAACTGCAAAACTGTTTCCTTCCGCTGGATTGCCACCGTATCAAACACGGGAGAATGGATTGTCGAAACGGATAAAACGTTTATTCCGATATTTTCCGTACGCTCCTCGCCGGTATTGCATGTTAGAAACTTTCAAATAGAAAGAGTTTTAAAAAGTATTTCAAGTTTGTTCAAATTAAGAGTTGCACGCTCAGTTATAATTTGAAACTGTGCAAGATGGCAGCTGGTTTTCTACAATGTTTTGACAATTACAACTTTTCCTTGTTTTTTCATCAAAGTGAAAGCATTTCAGAAACACAGAAAACGCCGACACTCCTACGCTGTTTGCGCCAAACTCAGGTCTGCGAGCCAAATGTAACCAGACACATCATTTTCTGTAGCCTGCAAGAGCTGGAAAGCGCTGAAATACATCTATGCTGATTTACAGAGTGCATTGACCGTACACTACGTAGTCCCAGTGGCGTAACTGAAAGTGGAAGACGGGAATCGTCCCCACTGGCAAGTTCAATGCAAAAACTTAGCTTATATTTCACATACGGGCCTCCACGTAGCTTATATTTCGGTTTTAGTATTCTTTTGGTTTTCAGTAGGTTATTATTTTTTGCGTTTTTCGGAGTAATTTAGGGTTTTAGAATAGCCATCCACATCCAGAATCACCATCATTTCTAACATCGTTTCTGAACATTAGGTAGTGGCCCCACTACAGTGGCAAATGGACCCATTTCAGCTACGTTTTCCTCACTGGCTCAAACCTCTAGGTACGTCATTGCATATTCCACAGTTGATTTTGACAACTTGTAGCTTCTGCATGGCTGTGTAGATCTAGTTGCTTTTACACCCCTACATGTGTCATATATGGTATCAGCAAGTAATCATTCGCCTCATAGAGGCACAGTCGAATCTATCACCTTTTTAATAGAAAATCATAAAAGTAGAGACCAGTCTGTTGATTCCTCGTAAACTTGCAGCAAACCTGGAGCTCTTAATTGATTTTCTTAGCATAGTTCACAATTATTGGTTGTGCTTTAGTCTATTCTTCGTATAGATTTGTACTGTCGTAACAGTTACAAGTGGCTGTTTGAGAGCAATCGTGATGCTTACCTGAGCTTTGGTGAAAATGGGTTTGACATTCTTTGTCCTACACTGTCCTTGTTGTTTTTCGAGCAGCAAAAAGATTGAACATGCAAATTCGCCTTCTCGACCTCATTCAAACAAACACAGCAAAAGACCTTGACTGCTTATCTTGATTTAAATCAGTTTTTACGCTCGTGCTCCAGGCCAGTATCCACGAGGGGCATTCGAGAGCAGTGCACCCGCTATTTTTTTGTGCCCCCAGAAATTTAGTTGCGTCCAGAAATATTTGTTTGAAACATGTATAATAAAAGCAAAAATCTTGCCCTCCTAAAATGTATTAACCCCCCCCCCAAACCTTAAAACCTGGATGCACGCCTGTCCTGGTCAACCGCCTGAATGGAAGCCATAGAACTTTAAAGCAAATACTTTGAATTACGTTTATCAAAGCATTATTTAGGTGTAACCAGTGTTAAAGAACTAGTTGAATGAAACACTTTCCACTACTTTTGAGTGAACGCTGAACACCTTTGCAAGCAAGTAATTTAAAGGAAGGCTATTCAAGCATTTTCTGACTCAAATCACGCAATTACAAAAATGTAATTAAAAGAATAAAGAAATAACACCCAAGCATTACATACGAAGATTAGTAAACAGCTGTAAGATAAAATCATATGTAATGTATCCAAAACCTTTAAATCGTACTTTATTTCAATAAACTGCAATCCCATGACTATATTTAAAATTGATAACCAGAATGATTGGATAAGTTGCTCCAGGGTTGGGGTAGTGCATGGCAAAATTTTCTGGAAGATAGTCAGCGTTGCTGAAAGAGTAAGTGACCATAGAAATGGGGGCATAATTATTTTTGCAACTTTGGTGAAAACTCGAAGTTTCAGGACAAACTCTATAGCAGTGTTTTTCAACCTTTTTTGCATCACGGACCACTTTATGCAATAAAAAAATTTTGGGGAACACCAAACAAAATTTTATAATCACGCAATAAAATAAACAACATAGTAACAATTTATTCACTTTTAATTTTTCTCAATGCGATATTTGAGCCTGTTTAAAACTAATTACTTTCACGAAAGAA
>Ga0210059_1012101_pt1 | contig 13099 bp, 10 predicted proteins | sample Ectturendosymbi2_FD_188042 | JGI IMG/M metagenome (GOLD analysis project Ga0210059, IMG submission 188042) | Ecteinascidia turbinata endosymbiont from Florida, USA - Sample 2 (SPAdes) (version 2) | ecosystem: Host-associated > Tunicates > Ascidians > Unclassified | place: Key West, Florida...
GGAAACCTATTTACTATCAATCACGGGTCGCATGAATTGTGCATTGTCGCTGGTGGGCCGCAAAATCGATTAATTGTATCCTGAAATTCTACCTTTATCTTACTACAGTAGAACTCGTCTAATTCGGTTAATTCGTCACTTTTTGTCGGTCCCGGCAGAATCCCTATCTTTCGTGTACATTTCTGTTCGTCTAATTCGTCAATTTGCTCAATTCGTCACCTCTTTCTATCCCTTAGAAGGGTTTTGTTCGGCCAATACGTCATTTGTAGTTTTGCTTTTGATGTTCAAGCAGCTAGTAAGTGTGGGAATTCAAACCAATTAAGGATCTTTATCTGATAATTGTTGCACCTCACAATTTGTTTATCGAATTTATACACGAGGTGCGAAGCGCGACCTGACTCCCGAAAGGTGGTTGATTGAATGGAGGAGTCCAGATAGAGCAGGCGAACTAATTGTTGTATTCAACCATAACGTCATAAACTAATATTTTACTGCAAATATGTATGCATACGAGTTACTATGATAACGTATACGAGCTTCTATGATAGAGTTTTCACCTGTTTGCGTAATTCGTCACTTCGCCTAATTCGTCACTTTTTTTCTAATCCCCTTGAGGTGACGAATTAGGCAAATTCTATTGTATAAGGAAAAGTAACTTAACTTACAATCGATAGCTCCTTATCATGGAGCTTCGTGTAGCGGCAATGTTGTGTCCTAACCCGGGTAACGGAAAGTCTGATGCGGGCCGAAGTAGTTTCCCCACCCTGTTTTAAAATGTAACCCTATCGAATTTGCAATAATTCGACAATCTACTTTTAAACCATGATAGAAAATTATGAAACTGTCACATTGTGCCGACGAGTCAATGTGTTCAAGAGGTATTTTTCGGTGTCTCAGCGCTTCAACTTCAATTTGCATGCAATTGTCTAATTTTTACGCAAAATAAACTCAACTCATGTCTACCGTATTGTGACCGAAAGTGACCTCAAGCAGAATTACGCGCGAGAGGTGTGAGTCACGCCTGGCTGAGATCGGTTTGAGGATTGCAAGGTTCGCGAATGCATTGAACATTACATTTGTAACAAGGTATTTGCGTTTTTACTCGCCAGTCAGTTGTGCACATACATTATTTCAATTCTCTTTTACTCGTTCGTAACTTGTTGAGTACGAAGTAGATTACGCAATCCAGGTCGAAGTGCAGCGAAAATCGTTTTAAGCGGCTGCCAGTGTTCCTCCTAAGAAAATTCTAGAAATGGTGGTTTTCTTGCGCACGAAGCACTTGCAACTACGCAATCACGCAGACACACAAGCAGTGAAGCGTTCCCAGCGTTAAAAAGGCTATGCAACACATATATATATGCCGTTTAAAATTAGAATGGTGGAAGTGCGCGAGAATGAGAGATATCACTGCGCAAATTGTCTGGTGGTGCAGCGCATTTGTACACCTTAGAGGGAACACTAGCGGCGGTACAGTTCAGTAGAAAAACGCCTGAACACAAAACTGCCGAACGTATAAACTTTTCAAGTGAGAACTTCACCTCCGGCATATCTAAACGTTGCTGGGCAACCGCGATCTCGTAGATTCCGCGTGCGCGGTCGACGTCGCCTAGCAACGTCTCGAGTTCCGCGTAGCGACACCACGTGGTGCAATTGTCGGGGGAGTGTTCCAGAAATCGTTCGTAGAGCTTCCGGCAGCGGTCAAATTCGCGAAGTTGCAATTCCAGTTCGATGTAGTTGCGGAAGAGCTTGTCCTTGGGACACTTACCGACCGAAACACCCTGGGAAGAAAATTAAAAGCTCTAGACAGGTTTGCTGCAAGCTTTCGAGGGACCAACCGGCTGGGCTCTGCTTTCTTCTCTTTGCGACGATTCGAACTTGCACGCAGGGCCGGATCCAGCCAGTAAGTTTAGGGGGGGGGGGCGATTTCGATAATATTTGGCAGTCAAAGTCTCATAATGGCTTGAAATGCTTCACAACACTGCTGTGACAAAACAATGGACGGCAAAATGGCCTTATGTTGCGGATGCTGTTTTTCGAGTTGTAAAAAATTATCGTGAATAAAGTTATTTTTGTAGGTTTCATGGGGGGGGGGCGATCGCCCCCTTCTGGATCTGCCCCTGCTTGCACGCATCTATATTCAAGTAACTAGAGTCTCCGCGGCGACCAGTTTGTATCAATCGTCAAATTTTTTAGGAAATCGATTTCTGGCAAGATAAGCAAACGTTAAGAATGTATCATCCCGAGGACAAAAGGAATTGACCCTGCGGTAGCGATGGACAAATCACCAGTGAAGGATGCGTCTCTGGGGCATCTAAGAATTTGAGAGCGGAGCACAGTGCATTATCTTAGGATTGTTTGCATCCCAAGTAAATAGTAATCGCAGCAGACCTTGCGTTTACAGGAAATATTGTAAACAATCGTTTTTAGGATGTTAAACAATCGTTTTTAGAATGTTAAACACAAACGCGGAAGTGTAGTAGAAACAACGGCAAGTGACCTTTTCACGTACAAAGAATGTTCAGATATTACAGACCTGCACAACTCAGAAAGATCGAAGGGACAAATTGATCAACATAAATTCGCCGCGAGTCGCAAAAAGTCTATTTCGTTGTAGTTGCAACTTTCTCTGCAACTGAGAAAGCTCTCGCGGGCCGTATGTTGCGCAGGCCCGAGCTATTATGTTAAGAAAAACTTGACGCAGACTAAAAAATATCATGAAAACAAAGAAACTGACACGCATAGAAACATAAACACTACGAGTCGGTAAAAAGAGAGAATACGTGACGAACAAGAAAATCACGGGCGTGAAAAACTTAACGAGACATACCAAGATTTTACGCGCTTGCGTGACGTCTTTTTGGCGTATTTCGAAGTGTGCGAACATGATCCAGACCTTGGCGAAGGTGAACTTTTTGTGTGGTATTACTTCGAGGCAGGCTTTGTAGACTTCGCGTGTTCTCTCGCTGTCCTGCCGAAAGCATCAGCTGCTGGTCAGAGTAAACCGCAGACATTTTTGTGGGTGGCGACGAGGGGTTTCATAGAAGGGGAATAAACACTTCCGGAAATCTACTAACAAGGGTCGGTAGGAATCAAGTGGAACGCAGCGCAGTTTAAAACAAATGATTCATTTGTAGAGGCCTGCATCAAACAGAAGCCACAGACCACGTGACTTGCTCGCGCCGCACCGTGTTTTTCCATTCTTTAACGAAAATAAGAATAAAAGGAAATAGACGCTGGGAAAAATTTGATCACCAGATGAAGAAATTCACCAAGTCGCTGAAAAGTTCACAAGAAAAAATTCGAACAGAAAGTGCTTGGAAAAGATTGGTCAGCTTTTCTAAATTTCTCACTGATGACCACGTTCCAACAGCTTACAAGAGGAACCTACGAATTTTACTGAGCACTTGCTGCGTTGACCACAAGGAAAAACAAGTGTTATGGTCTGCTGACACCAGTTTTAAGAAAAAAGTAAACGAAATCAAAAAAATAAAATAAAGTTTCATTATACAGTGCTCGCATTAAACTCCATTTGTGATGCCATGTGCGAAGCAAAAAAATCATGTTAAAACTTACCTTAGTTTCCAGCTCTTCAAACAGCGCGTAATTAATCCACAGATAGATGTATCTCCTCCAATGTCGTTTTTCAGCGATCAACGGAATGTTGGAAATTGCTCGCTCGTAAACTTCGCGAGTTGCTTCCACGTCTCCACCGTCTTCTGACAGTCGCAGATAATCGAACCAGGCGTCGTAGTTGTGAGGGTTGGCCTGGCGAACGGTAACACTACACCAAGCCTCTCTAATAAAACCCTTCGTGTCTAGAACAGACTCGAGTCAAGTGGCGCAAGTTGATGGATGACGCATTTAAAGTGTTGTGGGTCGACCGCAATATACACAGTCCCTTCGCCACGGGGGGGGGCTTTGCTGAGCTTAGCCCCCTCAAATTGAAACATGAAACACTATAAATCAGTGGAGTTTTTGTGAAGTTTCAGAATGTCAAGTCTCCTCGCACAAACGCAAAGCCCCCGTTTTGAAAACTTTCTGGCGACGGTCCTGCACATACATACCCATGCTTTGAGCAATGAAAGGGAGAGTTCGGCGGTAAATACCGGCGCAACTTCTCGGAACAACCTTTTTTTTCAGAAATGTCGTAGGCGTGAACTATGCTTTGATCATTAAAGCTTTTGGATACTACGTAAAAAGTATTAAACGTGCGCACTGTTCTTGATTTGTGGCAAAGTTCAGGCACAAGTCAAAGAATTTTAGAAATTATGTGCGCCATGGCTTGCAACTGCGTGACATGTCCATAGAGCTCAACAAGCAAGGTGTGAGGGACGCTGCTCGCAAAAACAGGCCAATCCAGTGGTTCTCAAAGTTCCTTTCATGCTGCCCTCTTACAATCCCAAACACAGTCAATTCCTCCCCAACAAAAATCACAAAAAAGATAATTTCAAAAATTTCACACTACCTACTGTGAAGAAACACCAGACGATTATGAACCAAACACTCTTTCACAACGTCAGTCACTGCAATTAAAGCAGCTTGTCATTGCGTACTGTAAACATTCCCATCTAAACCAATCTCGTTGTGCTTTTTTATGTGTTTAATAAACAAATAATAAAAACTCGAGGCTTTTTCATGCACAGCTTTTCCTCCCCAATTCCTCCCTGAAACAAATTTCCTCCTAGGAATAAAAAATTCCTCCTTTAGTGAGCCAAGTGACATCCGCCTGAGGACCACTGGGCCAATTTTTTGGTGATGGTATCGGACAAGACCCAACCAGGCACGAGCGACAAAGAACTGCGTTGTTCAAGAAATTTTGCTGCGCATACAGCAAATTGAATTCTCGTTTTGAGCACATAACGATTTCAAAACGGATGCTTTCTCAGGTATATGTTACGATGGTTTGTCACGTCACAACGAACTGAATGCACGAAAGTCAATTCGCATGAAGAATTCGTTTTTCTTCCCACATTTCCATAGAGCCCGCTTGGCTGGTTCTAATTGAATACATCACTAGCTGTCACCTTTAACCACTTCTCAAAAAATCAAACGAATCGACTTTCAGAACTAAAAAGACATCCAGAAAACAACCCACATAGAAATGTAAACAAGCGCAAAGACTTGACTTTGGAATGCACCGCCAATTCAGTTATGCTCATAAGGTTTGGCACTTCACCTTTTTTCTGTGAAATATGAGCTACAAACGGGATATCCGCACCTAACGACCGTACGATATTTCAATCTTTGTATTAAAGACAACGCTCGCCCACAAAACAGAGCAAAAACACTGCGCAGCCTGCAGTGGCGGGATAGTTTAGCAATAGTGGGCAACATCGTCAAAGTGCCTGCTAGCGTTTAGTGGCGCGCTTCCAACAGAATTTTTGTGGTCGCAGTGACAAGAAGAAGGAAGTTCATCAGAACGGATGATGATAATGAGAACTGCTTTCAACCTTGTCACGTGAAACGAGCTAGATGCCTGTTACAGATGAACGCGCAAGCTGTTCTAAGGTAGATAAGCAAACTAAACGCTGCTGTACAAACAAGGAAAGATTTCCACACCTTGACTTCCTCTTCGTACTGGAACTTTCGTTTGCTGACGATGACGTTCTCGATTCCGGATCTGTTTCCGAACTTTTTCTCGAAAACGGTGTAAGCTTTGAAAAGTTCTTCGGCGAGACTCTTGTCAATTCGATCGATCGCGTATTTGTAAATCACTCGAGCCCGTTCGTACTTCAGCACAGCAAATATTTGATCAAATCAAACACTGACCAGTAATTAATGACAATAAACAAAAGCTACTTTTAGTTAACTTAACTAACATAGAACACACCAAATCGTTGATAAAACCAGTTTTTCGTACGAAAGTGTAGAGAAGCTAGCGAACAGCCTGAAATTTTGAAGTTAGTATTTTGGTGAACCTCGTACAAACCCCACAAACAAAAAGTTGCTTTTGTTGAAAGGTATATATACCTACAAGGACCTATATGTAGTGCCTAGATGATCCTCAGTGGTCTGGGGTGCAGGCTTCAAACCTGTAGCTGACTAGCGTCAGAGTGGTTCAATTCCACCTTCTGGGCGGCGAATGTTGCGCGTGAACTTTTTGTCACTCTATTCACAGATTGATTTGGAAGTGAAAACCCGCACCCTACGTTTGATCACCACCGTTAGGCGAAGAAACATTGAGGCCCATATGCCACGCGGATTTTTTAAAAGCAAGGGGCGGGTGGACGTGTGCAACTTCAGCTACGCAAGGGTTTTAACCATGTCGCTTTAGTGGAGGAAGGAAATTGGCTTTAAATGTGAAATTTTTTTGAAAGTAGTTACTGCTGCAAGCAGACAATCATAACACTTTTGTAGATGACAAGTTTTGGAAACAAACCGGATTCAGCCTATTTATTTGTAATTTAATGCGGATGCTGGTTCACAAAAATAAAACCAGGTCACAGTACGTGGTTATTAGACAAGATGGATGTGTATGTGCAGAAGCATTGCTGTTGTTCTGAAAACGTACTACAGGAAAGTTCCATCTACAAATGCTCATCATGAACAAAAAAACAAACCACAAAACACCAACAGCGTCGGATTCACGACCTTAAGGAAAAATCGCATAGAAATTTCTTCAAATTACGAGCGCCTAATATTGATAGATAACAATATTTGCGATGGAAGAGGGTAAAAATTTTTTAATTTCAATAAACCAGGTTTTTTAGCCACCTTGAAAAACCAGACTGCGTTTGACTATCACAAGGGCTTTAGAAATAGATAGATTCAACAGAATGAAACCTGTTCGCTACCCGGCCACGTCACAGAGCGGCTTTATGAGTCACAGAGTGGCTTCATGAGTGCATGCAGTAGCCTGTGACTTACGCAAACAATCTTCTGATTTTTATGTGCACCTCTATTAGGCGTCTAGACCCCAAACTCTGGACCTTGGTATGTGTTCCTCTGCCCAGGTCTCGGGACGTCATTGATGGTTCATTTTCTTTTCATTATGGGCGGTCCCACCGCCACGGGAAGACTTTGGTGGGCTTAGATCCCCCAAATTTAAAACACTACAAAGCAGTGGAGTTTGTCAATTTTTAGAATGTCAAGCCCCCCTATTGAAGACTTTCTGGCGACGGTTCTGATTCTGGGTTCAAGTTAAAACCGATGTGTGGACGCAACATTGCCAAGCCAAGTACAGGAAACCTATCCTCTAAACTTTCACTTATTTTCATTGCAAAAAAACGGCATGGCGATTTTTTACCTCTAAGTCAGCTGTGTCCAACCCGCGCCCCGCGTGCGGCCCAGTCGAAGGTTTTGTGCGGTCCCGTTGAGGTTGTCGCTGCAGTAAAAGTATCCTATATTCTGACAACCTGTCTTTATTTTGATTCTTGAATTTGACATTTTTGATGCAGGAAGGTGGCCTTCAGTGCCACTTTATCACATATGTTGCCACTGCAGTTCGGATACGAACGTTTTCAGTACATTAGGTTAACCTAAATTTAGTTTGCTAAGATCAAAGTAAGCCATTCACTATGCGGACCTCATTAATATGCCATTCAATATGCGGCCCTGGCTAAGACAGTGACATAATTTTTGGCTCACTAAGCCATTTGGGTTGGACATAGCTGCTCTGAGGCGACTACATTTGCAAGCTACAGTCTTTAGTTAACCAAAGTAATCGTCTGCGCAGAGGTTTTACGCAAAGATGCTTGCGTTATATTCGCGTATTTCTGAAATGGCTATGATCATGCAAAAATTTGCGAAAGCCTATTTAGGGAAAGGGGGGATCAGTATCAGGTTGTATGATTGTCTCGTCACAGGTCAACATATCACCACCGTTGCGCAATCAAATGGGATTCTCATTTGCAAAACCCATCAGTAGTGGTTGGAAGACACCAACCAGGCCGCTATTATTCTGCAAGCTTGCTCCACTGTGACGCAATGACAACGATCCTTTGTTGCGCAATTTCGGCGCTCATAGTTAAACGGGTAAGGTACGGAAAAAGAAGTGCGTTACGGACATGGAAGAGTGGAACACGTTAACGTATTAATTAGTTTTGCGATACTTCATTAGCAGATTCAATTTAGGCAGTTACGACTGGAAAGGGGCAAACTACTCTGTCCAATCCAAGCAGGTGGTGCAGCAGCGCTTAGTTTTGGGTAAAACGCGGCGCAGAAACTGGACAAAAACTTACAACCTGCACCTAAAAAGCATTCTTTGAAAAACTCGCATACACACTGCTAGTTGTACAGGTTACTTGCGAGACAGCCACGACGACTTCCCCTACAACCTACTAACCCACTGCGGGACTGCACAGCTACAACTTCACGAACTTCCGCCGCGCATTCGCTTCAGGGGTTCAGCTTACCTCTTTTTGCCTTTCTTCGAAGCGGGCAAATCCGACAAAGAGGCTCGCCTCCATGTGCTCCTCGCCGTAGAACTCCACCGCTCGCTCGAAGACCTGGCGCGCTTTGGCCACGTAGCCGAAGCGCTCTTCGAACCTGGCGTATTTGATCCAGTTCTTCACCGCGGGATGGACATAGACGAGTGGATGACGCAGTCAAGGAAAACATCGATTACGTACGCACGCGAACGAAAAGCATTATCGGGACGCCAATCAAGTTAGTGAAGTTTACCGCTGATCAGCGCTCTCAAGTCCGCAAATGGGGAATTTTAGGGATCTGAGTCGTCAGAAGCCACAGTAAGTGCTTCTTCGGATGAGGGCGAATCAGAAATTCCAACAACGGAAATTTTCCATTTTCTATTTAGCGTTGTGTGCTTCACATATTTGTCTATTTAAAATGTTTTTAGACAATTACCGCAGAGGGAAAAACTATTTTTGAAAAAGGTTTGAAAGAAATGTCACGTGATTCTAATTTTATTTAAGCTCGACCCAAGTTTGAGATGTTTTAGCAAACATTTGGCGCATTTCACACCGAGTCAACACCACTCACACGCCTGCCCGCACCGCCATAGGAAACGTGAAGAACAATGCCAACAGTCTTTGATTGGAAACCCAGATCTACCGAAAGTGCAAGGTTGCGTGGGGGAACCACCTGAACCGATACCGTAAACCAGGCCAAGTGAAAGGAGTGCACTCTAGCTTCCAGCGATCGTTGGTTTTATGAAAAACAATTTGATCAAAAGTTTCATTTGCGGAGAAGCTTTGTTTCTTCGGGATGTCAATCGCAGACGCAGGCTTTATGACGTTCGTGGTATCTTTAAGAGGACAGATTTGGTGTTAAATGAAGTAATTTTTCTTAATTGTTAAAAAGAGTTGGCGTCGCTAATCAACATGCTGAACAACACTATGCAAACCATCTTTTGGTGACCCACAGTCCCGTCGCCACGGGGGGGCTTTGGTGGACTTAGCCCCCCAAACAAAGCTCCAAGCCCCCCAAAAAATTGAAACGTGAAACACTATATATAAGTGGAGTTTTGACTATAAAAAGCCCCCCATTGAAAACTTTCTGGCGACGGTTCTGGTGACCCATGTAAGCCTGCAAACGAAATGTGAAGCCGATGATAACTGTGCCTGCAAAACCTCGCGGGTCAAGCAACCAGTAAGTTTAAACCAGCCAAGGATATATTTTTCGTATATATTCCGCGCTCTGTCGACTTCCTTATATCTGAGTTCGAAATTGATGTACGAATGCCATGCTTGCTCGTCCGGCTCCCATTCCATCCATCGTTCGAACACTTGCCTGCAGCCGGCCACATTGCCCAGCATCTCTTCCATGTACGCATATTTGTACCTGAGAATCACAAATCTGCAACTCGCGTGCCCTGAACAAATTTGGTGGCAACGAAAAGTCGTCACAGCGCAGGGCCGGGATGTTGAATTTTTAACGAAATCTGTAACAAATCACTAAAATCCAAACAAGCCTTTGAAAATCCGACTGGTCATCGTCTAACACAAATTGAGGGAATGCAGATGGTGGTTTTCTCCACGACAAGCACTTTTGGGAACGCATAGTTACATACAGCAAAACAACGTGAACCTATTTTCAAGTCACATCAATCAAATGCGAACTCAAGATTGCAAGGGAATTTGTGCCGTGGTTACCTTCTGGTTGACTAAACGAAAAGACAATATGGCGGACCTGGCGTTGAAGCTGATGGTGCTTCTCGCCACTCCACGAACTTCGAGAACTAAAACATTATTAAAAGAACTAATAATACCGGTATAAGAACGTATCGCACGAACCGCAGGTCACACTTCGAGCAGCAAAGCGTTCTCACCAAAACTGGTTGGCCCTGGGCAGGATGGTCACCGCCCGGTCCCATATGTTTCGGGCATGGTTGACCTGGCGGTTCCTCATCTCCATCTCGGCGTACTTGAGCCAGAGCGGAATGCAGCGGTGCGCTACGTCGATGCCTCTCTCGTACACAGAGCGTGCCCTGTAACGAAGACGGGGCGCGCTTCTTCGTTAACGAGTTGAGGACAGCAGGTAATGCAATTTCAAACGCAATCTCAGCAAAGGACGAGCACGGATGGACAAAAGCAAGCCGTCGGGCTTATGATGTTGGTGGAAGAACGCATGGGTTTTATCGATACACAGGGCTACCATACCGTCCTTATTTCTAGGAATTATCCTTATTTTGAAGTAGTACATCTTAGAAAATATCATTGACCTTATTTCTAAGCAATGTCCTTAAATATGGTTTGCGTCCTTATTTTTTCTTACTTTCTGTAGCATAGCAATTTCAAATAGTTAATATCTGATAAACGTACAGACAATTTCCATATCTACTTGGACATTTTGTAAGCAGGGTTTTGTGAGGTCATAAAATTAGTGTAATCTTGCAGCACAAAGACGTGGTGCATTATCAGGCATTGTTAGCACTGTAAGCTGTCTGGGCTGGTTAGGAATCTGAGGAAGATTAATTTTGTACTGAAGGTGAGCATCTGGCTAATTGAATCAAGAAATAAGCAAGCAAAAAAAAACGTTTTCCCTGACGATTGCAAAAAGGAATTCGAGATGCACGAGTTTTTTTTTCTAAGAATAAGATATTGCTGAAACAAATTGCGCCTGGAGATGAATGAGCAAATATAATATCTGACGTTAATCGCGCAAACAGAAACAATTTCACCAAATGTTGATTTATTTTGGGTAGGAAAATCGAATTTTCCCCAGTCTTGCTTATTTTTGGTTCGAGAACGATGGTAGCCCTGTCGGTGCAGGAGCCAACGAGCGAATGCTTCCCTCTGTTTCCAACAGAGGTGGCCGAAGTCACATTTTCAAACTCCGACTCCGCTCCTATTCCAAAATTTTTTCATCCGGGTCCGGGTCCAGGTCCGAAAATTTTTCGTATTTGAGAATCCGGCTCCTGTTCGGACTCCGGCTACCATCGATGCATCCGACATTCAGCAATGTTTGTACTTAAGAAGTGACATTTATAAAAGACCCCGCATACTCCTGCTACTGCCGAAAATAAAAGTGACTCCGGATCCGGCTTTTTACAAATTTTCACTCCGGATATGGGTCCAAAAAAACGCACGATCTTGCCGGAGCCGACTCCGTGGCCACTTCTGGTTCCGGCAGGATCGGGATCCGTGGCCACCTCTGGTTTCCATGCCACGTTCAAGCGCTTTAGCCCGTGACGCCCTTACACGCAATGCAAAAGAGGCGACTGTTTTTGGTGCGTTCGCGACTTTTTCGGATCAGAGGCACAGAACCGCAGTTTGTCAGTTTCGTGATATGCTACACTCAGCAAGGTCTTCTGTTGTGAATAATAAAAACAATAATCTCTGCGCTATTTGTCACCGCTGTGCAGATGCAAGTACGGCCTGTGTAACTGTTTGCTCAAAGGCAGAGGGAATAGTTGCCGTTCACTGCGCACTGTGGCAAGTGGCTTGGTAAAGACTGCGCTACAACCGGGAGTGTGGAGAAGGTTCCCGGAACCCATGCAATTTTTGGGTGATTTGTTGTTGGAGCCGTTGATATTTTTTGGTCAGACCAAGAGCCATTTTTTCTAATTCACAACCGTTCGATTAAATGCAGTGCTTAGTTTGAACGCGGGAATCGCAATACGTGAAAAAAGATTCCTGCACCGCATATGATTACCAGGATTGCCGTATGCGCACATAATTCTCCGGGTTTGTGTGTAGATCAGGGCTTCTCAAATATTTTTGTACGCGACCGACTTATCCATCAAATATACCATTTCGCGATACTTCATCTGCGCTGGCGTAGTAATAATCAGTTGAAATAGTGCAATGGTTTTCTCTGGACCGACTTATTTTGGAGATGAAAAATTTCAAAGGCCTGGAGCTGGGGACGAGAGCCTGAAATTTGGGTCACGGTTCCACCGCCCTGGTTATAACTGTTGTCAATTCTGCAGGTACCCGCTTATACAAATACTTCTTTTCTCTGATGCCGGCGCGTTACCTTTGTATTTCTTTCATGCTGTCTTCGAATGCCGCATATTTGATCCAGTTTTGAATCGAAGATTTGTTTTTGCGAAGCATGTCTTCGAAATACTGTTAACAAGATAGATGAGGTAGCAAAACAATGCTTTTTGCATTGTGGCCTATCACAGGCCACAGTTGGATGAGCAGAATGAAACTTTCACGTTGATACGAAGCTAAGGCAAGAAACTTCGGGCACTGACGGATGCTTCAATCCTTTGCAAACAATTAACCTCAACACTTATTCAACATTTAATAAGACCGTTTTCGCGTTGTCCATTTCGGGTTCACAATCAATGGGGTCTCTAAAGCAGGACAAAGAGTATAAACTTATTGTCTTGCTAAAAAATTTAACTGCATGATTTACAAAATCCAAACACATATATGCCCTTAAAATACATGATTATTCCAGCAATTGCCACGCAGTAGACGGTAAAAAAAAACTCACTCACTTTTCGTTTCTTTAACTTATAATCTTCAAGTTCCTCTGGATCGGTGATTTTACGTTTCGGTGGCTACAACAATAAAAATATAGTTTATTTAACTTTTTTTACAATCGGCTACCGTAACTTTAGAGCTGCTGCGCATTGCCAACGTTAATGGGCTGAGTGCAGTATTTACCAGCAAGTCAATTTTAGAAGTGCCCGAATGGGATTTACCCGTTCATGGTGGGTTGTGATATGATGTGAAATATGTTTAGC
>Ga0210059_1012102_pt1 | contig 13098 bp, 15 predicted proteins | sample Ectturendosymbi2_FD_188042 | JGI IMG/M metagenome (GOLD analysis project Ga0210059, IMG submission 188042) | Ecteinascidia turbinata endosymbiont from Florida, USA - Sample 2 (SPAdes) (version 2) | ecosystem: Host-associated > Tunicates > Ascidians > Unclassified | place: Key West, Florida...
GAACTAACTGGTCTGCTTGGAGTCTGGATGCGGCATGTTGATCTCAGATCTGAATATTACACAATGACGCATCAACACACTGAAGCAAGAAATCAATTTCCCTAAAAAACGAGGAACCCTCATGGAATCCTTAAAACTCACGGAACCCCACTACATGTTTTGCGGAACCCTACGGTTCCGCGGAACCCCTGTTGAAGAGCACTGATCTAGAAGAGCCACACAAAATATGTCGGCGACTCGCAATTCGCCCACCATTGGTCTGGACCTACGTGCTTTACTGCTATCAGCAGTCACTGTCTCGCTGCATTACCTGCCAAGACGTCTGCATTAAAAAGTTACATGCGCCAAAACGCCTACCACCGTAACTTGAAGTGCATCTTCGAAGATTTGTTGCCATGTTATTGTTACGCAACAAAGGCCGTATAATGGTAATTGTAATGGTTTATTGTTTCATATGACTCAGCCAACAAGCAGAAGCACCATCAACGCCATCGCATGCAGTAAACCAACCATTAGCGAACATTAGAGAAAATGAAAACACAATGGCACAATAGCTGATCAGTGTAAACAAAGAGGGGCGCTGTGTCATATAGGATTGGCGAAAGACCGTGGCGGTCATCTAGTCAACCAAACCCGTTTATCACTTTTTGACAAGTGTTGAGAAACAACAGTTGGACATGAAATAGGCATAAAATGAAAAGAAAAACAAAAACAAAAAACGAATGAACCTAGAACATGGTGAAGAAAATGTACAGGTGAAACCGCATGCCTATGTACACGATGAGTGGATCGAATTTAATTGAAGGATTCTGGTGTGGTTAGAATAGTTTTAGCAATATAAAAAAAATTAAAAAATAGTAATAAAAAAGTGGAAAAGTTACAAAAACTAATTAAGGATGAAGTGTTCACAACTTACGCAGAGGGAGACCTGAGACTTTCTTTCTAAGAAGCCAGCAGGGCACAATATAATGACAAATGACACATTATTGTGGTTCAATTTAGTGTTTGCTAGTGTAATTGACACCGTAATCTTCGAGACTGAGAGCGCAACTTGGTTAAAACTTCGAGGCTGATACCAAGACTTCATCAAAAATTCCGAAACCAAGACCGAGACTTGAAACTTGAAATTCGAGACAGACTCGAGTTTTGAAAATTTGTGGATTTTGCTGAATTTTTTCAGACAACGCCGTCGTCACTTCTAAGTTGAATTATTTTTGAATTTCTGGCATTATTCCGACATGTTTTGGTTGTTTCTTACCTACATAACAAACAAACAAAACATGTTTCTTACCTGCAAACAAACAATTCGTTGAATTTTAGTAGTTTACAAAAGCATTACCTTGCGATATTCAAAGTCTCAAGAGTCAAGACAACAGGCTGTTGGCCTCACACTGTTACTTCGAGTCTTTTCCCGATAAAGTGATTTAAGTTTTTTAATCCAAACATTATTGCAAAATATAATGAAAATCCGAAAACCAAACCTTGTTCAAATCCAAGTTCAGGTCACTATTATTAGCGACGTTATTACGTCACACATAGCGCTGAATTCGCAGCAGCAATGCAAAAATTAACCTAGTCTAATAAGGAATCTCAACAGCTATTACGCTGAGGGTGGTAGGTTCGATTCTCTATTTGGTTGGCTCAGGGCGACGCAGCATTGTGGCTACAACATATGGGTTCCAACGTGTCGGTGGCTGGAATCCATTGTTGAATGCCGACTTGAGCTTGTGAAATGAGGATTGGACAGAAGTAACGTGGCGACATGATCACGCCACATATAACGTTGCATTCGTAGCAGCAAAAGAAGAGTGAACCTACCAGAATGAGGAATCGCTCTTATGCTGAGGGTCCTCGGTTCGACTCTTTCTTTGGCTGATCCGAGCGACGCATAACTGTGGCTGCAACACCCATATGTAACCAGCTCAAAGATTCAAAAACATATAAATAATTTGGAAAGCAAATCAAGTTAACTTATGGTCAACTATTGGCTAATAACATCATAACAATTGACACTGCAGAGACTTCAAATTAATCACTTTCAGCAATAAAATGAGACGCTCTGTTAAGCTTTGCAATAGCAGCTGCGCAAACATTTTTTTCAGGAGGGGCCAGGCACTGCCGTCGTCAAGGTTGAAATTTTAGCTATTTTGCACAAAGATCATTTCGATGTCACAGCTCAATTTCTGGTCTATTACAACGGTGATATGATGTCAAATATCTTCTACCAGTCAGCATCAATAACCTTTGACAAGCAAATGCTTGCTTTAACAGTGATCAATGCTAAATATCAAGCACTTGTTAACTAAACAGTTTTCAATGAACGATAAGAGTAGCGGAAAGCAAAGCGCCAATTGTGGCGATCCTCGTCGAGACTGTCACTGATTATGCTTATTGAACAAGGCAAAGTCAACCGAAACTGCTGCCTTGATTCATAGAAACAAGTCAGAATTTGCCAATAGCTTAATTTTGATTTTACAAAATAACTGCTAGCATAACACAAGAGAAACTCAGTCTGCCTTTTTTCTTGTTTTTTGACAACTCTTCGATAGTCATCTTAGGATCAACTGTCACATCATGATAAAGACTGTCTCGTGACTTGTTCCGTAGTGCGGCGTAGATTGGCTAGCAGCCGTCGAAGTGTTGAAAAGGAACGTTCACGTGTTGCTTTTGCGACAGGTAACGTTGTAAAGAAGTGGAACAAATGTGATAGGCTAATGTTTGTGAAAGAGAAAGGTTCACAAACGGAGATTGTCTCCATAATGTTTGCCTGCAGCTCAAGACTTTGGAACAGTGGATCACTGCAATCCCGTCGCGACGGGGGATTTTGTTGGGTTAAGGCCCCCAAACAAAATTTCAAGGCCCCCTTCACAAACGTAAAGCTTCCCTATTGAAGATTTTCTGGCGACGGTTTTGGATCACTGAAACATCCATCTACCACATTCTGCTTTCAAGAATGACGACGAAGAGTCAGCATCACAGCTGTACATGTCAGTGATGTACGGATATGGAAAGTTGGCAAACCTGATCCAATCCGAAACTTTTTCATGAACTCCATATCCAAACCATATCCGAATAGTAACAATTTTGGACTCCGATATCCAAGCCGAATCCGAGACAACTCACTCATTTGCACATTAGTCTAACAAATTGGTAATGTTTATTTTGTCTCATGAGGCAAAAGATGTGCTTGTTTTGCCTTTTGTCAGACATGACTGGTAGAAGTGGTCATGTGAGACCCAGTGATGTGTTCGAGTCATTTTTGTCGAAACACAGTCGAGTCAGGGTCGTAAGTCCTTCGAATCAGAGTTGAGTCAGAATCAAAGTCATGACTAGGCGGTCTCGAATCCGAGACAAATCACAAGAACTGTGGAGTCACTTTGAGTTATTGGTTTATAGCTCGAGTCAATGTGAAGTCACACGGAATTTCACGTTTTTTCTGCGATATTTTTTTGCTATGAAATTGTGCCCAATATTCTATGAAATGGTGCTCGATAAGTTAGAAAATGGTGTCCAATGTTATTTTATCAAGTTCGTTTGCAGGTTATTTATATCTAAGTTTTCTCAGTTTGCATTTTACTTGTCTCTTTCACTATCAATCATTTCAAGAATCTAGCCTTGCTGCAAAGTGTTGCAGCTTCTCAGTAAGCCTTGTGGTGAATGAGCGGTTCATAACGAACAGCATGTGCATGAAGAACACCACATATGTGGTGCGAACGAGCAGAAATAAGATAAGCACGACGTGGGATCTTTGTGGTTGCTTGGTGCGACAATTGATAGCTTTGCACACTTGCTGCTCGGCCTTTCCAATATCACAACCAAGTGGTGCTTTGACCAGGATGTGAAGGTGGTGCACCAGGTACAACCTTCACAAAAAGGACGTGCAATACGTGCGGTTCATTGCAAAAACGAGGAGATGTTGTTGCAACTTCTCGGTTGGCGTTTGATTGGAAGCGTGCTTATCGCATGCCCAATAGAGGAAAATGACCAGAGATGAACATGTACTAGGATTTAAATTTTGCGACATTTCAATATTTTGATGGTTTGGATGTTATCATTTTTATTTAAACAGATTTGGATTGAAATTGATTATTTCTTTTGAAATTCTTCGCAACTTTCAGTTCAGTTTTGGGACAGCAGATTACTGTAACTTTCGGTTCAGTTTTGGGACTGCAGGTTACTGTAGGACTGCAGGTTAACTCTGGATTGCAGCCACCAACATGTTGGGAGCCATTTGTTGCAGGCACAATGCCTCTTCGCCCTGAACCACGCAAAGAAAGAGTCGAACCGACTATCCTCAGCATACTAGCAGTTGAGATTAGACATTTGACCAGGTTCGTTCTCCCATTGCAGCTACGAATTCTACGTTACATGTGTCGTAATCACGTTGCTACATGGGCTTAGGCTAATAATATCAGTAGGAGGAATTTGGATTTAAACAAGATTCGGGTTTCGAATTTGCATTATATTTTGCAATATAGTTTTTGGTTTGGATTCGAATCCGAAAAACTTGAATCACTTTACTGGTATCTGCAAAAACTCAAGGTCACACTCACAGTATAGGCCCATTGCCATGATTAAGATATGCAAATGCTACATTAAACCACGATTAGTCGTTAGTATATTGTGCCCTGCCGACCCCTCAGTGAAAACAACGTCTCGGGTCTTCCTCTATGCAAGTTGGGGAAATTTGATCCTTAAAATGCAGCATAGCACAACTAGACAGTAGTGTTGAACAAATCGGAGTTTTTTGCAATCCTAATCCAGTCCAAAATTTTCGTTGAGAAATCCGGTCCGATCCTAATCCGCTAGAACTGTCCAAATATTTGATCCAATCCGGTTTATATCCGACAAAACCCTCTGATTAAGAAATTTCTGCAGTGATCAACGCAGTTTGGATATCCATATCTGATCCGGTTGAATTTTTTGGAAATTCAGTCCGATCCGGATCCGGTTCTGAATTGCAGAATCTGGTTGGATCACAATCCGGAAACCGGACCATGTTCAACACTTCTAGACAGGCAACACAGAAAATTTGTGCCAATCTTGATAATCACTGAAGCAAAAAATGCTTATTTCTTTGTGTGCAAACGAACTGGGTCTGTCCATCAGGAACTCAGAGATTTTATAAATATGACTCGAGTCTCGAGTCATTTTCTGTAACTCGAGTCGAGTCGAGTCACTATTTTTTTTAACGTGACTCGAGTCGAGTCCGAGTCACCAAAAATCGGGACTCGAATCGAGTCATTGACTCGAGTCACGCTATCACTGCATGTGACAAGGACGATATACAAAAAGTCTTTAGGATTTAAGGTTGAAACTAGCCTAAATTTGTTCAGGGCTACGTGTTGAAATCGATGTAATGACAACAGCTATTGTGCTTCATTTTATCAGTGACAAACCGAAAACCATAATTTTATGTCCAATGAAACCAAATTCACCTAATTCGCTTTTTCTTTTGACCGTCTTTCCAAACTGAACGTCCACCACTGCTAGGCTTAGAATGAGCAAGCTTGTCACCCTTATTTGAAATCCAACACTTCACAAGTTGTTATTCCCACTTCAGGTGTATTTGAACCAGAGGTGATCGGAGTCACTTCTTTTGACTTCTGCTCCTGTTCCTAAGAAAGTGACTCCAGCTCCTGCTCCGGAGCTCATCAATTTACACTGCGACTCCTGTATACACTGCGAAACTCCGACTCCTGTTTACACTCTTGAAAGCAGAGTTGATTTTGCCACATGAGGTAAAATAACTGCTTGAACTATTTTGCCGTTAGCCAATATGGATGAGTATTGTCATGCTTGTAGTGCTGGCAAGCAGGTAGTGGTTTCTTGTCTGTGTTGGTCAACTGTAGGTTTTCCCTAACTTTAAACCCTAACTCATTTTGTATTTGTGTATCATACATCTCATTTTGCCCCATGAGGCAAAATATCCACCATGCTACCAAACTTGCAACTAACAAATAGAATCACAAATTGTTCTCATGTGAACCAAATCTCATTTGTCTCTTTCAGCTCTGACCTGAACTTAAGTCATGTATAACTTTTTTATTTAACTCTTTCTGATTTAGGCAATAGCACAATGAAACAAGAAAAAAGCAACTACTATTTCTTTTATTGTATTTGAACTTGCAAGATGATAATGGCATGTTTAGGAATAGCCTGAACTGCATTTCTGCTAGCTTGACTGAAACTGCATTGCTGTTGGTGTTGCTGCATAATGTAATGATACATATTACATGCACTGTTGTCTTCTACATTTCACTGAAACTAACAGATTGTGAATGCTGCTCAAAACACGACCCAACAAAGTGGTAAAAACTTCCAGGAGCTGATGTCCTGTGATACAACAGGTGAGCATAAGCTATGCACCAGTCAGATCAGAACACAGACCGCCATTCTGCCACCCTCCCTCACCCTCAACCGCCTGAACTAATGACTGACCAATTTATCCAAGAGAATAGAGCGAATATATTAATCTAGAAATTAGCCGTTCAGAGAAATTTCAATAAAACGAATTATCCGACTCCTGTAAAACTGAAATTCTCACTCCTGCTCCAGCTCCGGGACCGGTTTTCATTCAAAAATCCGACTCCGGGTCCTGCTCCGGCTTCGGCAAAAATCGTAAACTCCTTCCGGAGTCGACTCCGCCACTCCGGCTCCGTGATCACCTCTGATTTGAACCTAATGCAACAATGTGGTCAAGATGTTATCACGCTTTCACCATGCTTATTACTATAACTTAGTTTTTTGGTTAAAGCACTTCTACCTTTATTTGTGAGCTGCGCTGTTGAGACTGAAACTCGTGTACTTTGTTCATTGCTGGAAAACTCTTTGGTAATGACTTACATTTTGCAATGATATGCTATAAAACATATTAAGCACTAACATATAACTATGATCTACTTCTACTAATAAATCTATTTCAAAATGAGACATGTTTAAACAGAAAAACGACAGATTTTCTCCTATTAAAACAACAGAATCATGCTTCACACAGTTCCAAAATGCTAGTTTCCTGAGAATTGAGATGTCCTCAGTCAGCAATTTAGGATCCGGGCGTGAGGTGACATTGCACTTTACTGAGAGAAACTAGAAAAGAGATTGTAACTAATGTGATTTCGAAAAATCGTGATTTTTTCTGATAAAACTATCATTACAGGAAAAGTCTTCTTGCATGGTCGCAATTAACTTCCCTTTAACGCACTCTTTTGGCCATAACTGGCCAGGCGATTGAGCTAGAGAGCTGTTCAAGCCCTCTACGGATTCAGCAAGTCTTCTAGATGAAATCGAAACAAAAACTTTTCGTTTTTGGTTTGGGGTTCTCTGGGGCGACCGCCACAAGTGGGGCTGTTTTTGCTTTTTTTGGCCACCTTTACCTGGTCCTGGACCCCAACCCATTGGGGCATTATTTTGGCTCAAGATTTTTCTGGAAACTAGGCCAAAATCTGCGTCTTTAGAGCCCTTGAATCGCTTTCTAGCATATCTGTAGCCGAAATTATGGGCAAAAAACAAAAACTGGTGAAAATTTCTGCACCCACAAACCCCAGTCCGGGGTGGAATACACCCCTTTTCTAAAGGGCCATCACTGGCCAGCGTATCGAGCTAGAGAGCTGTTCAAATCCGCTCTGAATGGGGAAAGACATGTAGTTTAGGCTAAAAAAAAGACTTCACCGTGCGGTTTCGGCCTTTCTGCCTATGTTTACAAAACCACAGGTTGTTTTGACATGTTTTGACAGGTTTCTCAAAACAATGCTTGGCCTCAACGTCCCGTGGGAGTTCGAAAATCAAGCCGAATCACTGACACGAAACCGCGCGAGATTTAAATGCATTCTAGGCTATAGTACGAGCTTTTAGAGGGTTTGATGGACATTCTAGCGTTTCTAGTTGATAAGGTGTGGCCAAAATGGCAGAATATCAACCAGGGAAATCCCCGCTAATCAACCAGAAACGCTAGAAATTTGATCAAGGGCTCTAAAGACGCGTGTTTTAGCCTAGAATCCCAAAATACATCAAGACAAAATATGGGCGCTTGTGGTCGGATGATGATGTCACATAATTAACCAAAAAACATACCCCAATCATGATCCCATTGGCCCAAAACGCCACCCACATTTAAAAAAATTTTTAATCTAAATTACACGACGCCACTACTCATTACAGGGTTTGAACAGCTCTCTAGCTCAATCTGCTGCCGAGTTATTGCTGGCCAAACTTTAGGCCAAAAACTGGGTTTTCGTCTCATAATTTTGGGTATAGATATGCTAGCAAGTCAATCAAGGGCTCTATAGATGCGGATGTTGAAGTTTTCAACAGAACTTTCAGCAAAAAGAATGGGTTAATGGGTTGGGCCCATGGCTAACCAAAGGTGGCCAAAATTTCCAAAACATGCCCTCATTGTGACGTCACCTCTAGAAACCCCCCACCGAAAACGAAAAATGTTTTTTCTTTGATTTCAACTAAAATATCTGCTGAATCCGCAGAGGGTTTCAACAGCTCTCTAGCTCAATCGCCTGGTCAGTTATGGCCAAAAGAGTTCCGACCACTGCAGTGACCGGCGTAGGCGTTAAAGCGTTTGGATAATCCGAATCCCGAGCCGGTTGAATCGGATACGATATCCAATCCAATCCAAATCCAAAAAAAAACGATATCTGGCCGGATTGGACTCCAAAATCCGGATCTTGTTCGCCACTGGTACATGTCCAAAGTGTCTTGAAGAATAATGAAGCTGCCAATTAATTTCAGGGAAAGCAGGAATCAAATACTGAAACTTCAAATAGAGTAATAGGAAAAGGAAGAAAACCGAGCCTCCATTTGATGAATCGTATTCTCCAAAAGAGGAATAGAAACAGTTATTTTGTAGAACTTCTCAGGAGAATATGCTTCATGATTTTCTCGACATGCGTGGTGCCCAGTGCGCCTTGGGAGTTTGATATAGACCTCCAACTGATCAGCAGAGTGGAATTCAAAAGTCGTGATTGTAATGGCGAAGAGATTGTGACAGTTTTCATCACTATGGCTGATTGGCGACTAGCAATGGTTTGCCTGCTAATGAGTTTTTATCCCATTAATGACCATTGTTCCATTTATGGAACATGACCTTTACATGGTAAACGCTCGTTTCCATTTCACTGTATCATCGCAGTTTTGATTTGTGTGTTAGTTCACATATATGCAAGCGTGCCTTTCAAACATTTTTTCCTACCGGCTGCTCAAAAATGTCAATTTTTTTCAAATTTGAGTTACTTCTATTTGCTAAGTAATGCTGACTCAACAAAAACAACTTCATAGCAAATGCTACATTTATCGAAAGTAGAAACACCAGTGAATGTAATGATGTATTTTGCAAGTCTTCGGTGCGATCAACAAAGGAATTATATGAGGTGAATTTTTCTCCCTTTTATTAGAACAATTGTCCAAACCGGTATCAGAATCAACATCCTTACGAGAATTCTTTGCAATGAAAATGGTTTGCTAAAAACATAGTAAGCAAGTTTATAAAAATAAGCTTATTCAATGAAAACCATCGCAAGGAATTGCATAAACGTAAAAATAAATGTTTCTTTTTGTGATAAGTTAAAAAGCAATTTTCACGCAGCCTAACAATACAATCGCAGAATTTTGTTATGGGTTTTTGCTGCATACATCATATCGTTCTTGCTTTCCTACTCGCACAGGGGGTTGTAACCTAGGTCTTGTGTTGATAATTCTTTTCTTGCTGGGCTCAAGGAAAGACTCTGTGACGTGTTCAGTAGTTCAACTGCAAATGACCCTATAAACACAAAAAGATCCTGCACCAGGCTGCATTCAACCGTAAAATACGGTCTCGCATGGTAACAATTTTTATCAAATTTCAAAAAAGGGTCAATACCGTAATTTATTTGCGGTCTGTATTGATTAGCAAATCTGGCAAGCAAATCCGCTCCAGCCATTGGTTGATTCTAGTAACACAAACGAGGAGGTTAATTACATCATTTTTGTCATTTCTTGTACATAACGTTTCACAATGTTATGTTAGCATGATGAGAAGCAATGTAAACAACTGCATGGTCTTTTCCTGGAATATTGGAACAAACGCCCGCCCATAGCCATGGTGAGCATTCCGGGGCAGTGTCCAGTGTGCATTTGCTCCACAACTGGCAAGCATGCATTGGCATACAATTGCAATACCCACAAAATGGAGTGATTTTTTTTACTTCAGTTGAGCAGTGAGCAAAGGCGCAGTGACATTGCAAGTCTGCGTCACTTCACCTTAAGAATGTGACATGACATCATGGGTGTCGGAGTGGTGGCAGCCCCACTGAATTTTGGAAATTTTAGCAAAAAATGTTGTTTTCTTAGTTTCGAGTGGGAAAAAACAAATTTTGCCAATTTTGGCCACCCCTAGAAAATCCCCTGTTGGTCCCCCCTTCGAAAATATCCTTTCGACGCCCATGCATTGTATGTCAAACATTTGTAAAAAATATTAAAAAGTCCATGTTTTAAATGGGCGGATCGGGAATGAATCGAACTGCCGATTTTTGAGAACATTTCCGAAGCAAGACTGGATCTGACCCAATTTTTGCGGAACTGGACTTAAAACTTTCACCATAGTCGCTATATGCATTATGCTGAGACCATGATTTCACAGTCCACAATTCTCATTTCTCCTCTGGAGTGTACTTTGTGCCGGAACCGGATTTTTGGAGTCCAATCCTGTCGGATAATAAGAATTTTTTGGAAACGGAGCCGAATTGGATATCAGTTTTGTTCAAGCCCTATCCAGATTATCCAAGATTGTTTTAAAGCTTGCCATATGTTTAATTACGTTTTAATTTTGCTGAGAAATATTTTTTTCGGAACTCTGAAGAAGAGGCTAGATAGGATCATGTATGTCGTGAACGTAAAGTCAATAATTTTCACGTCAAGCAAGAAACAAGCATTGAGAAGGATGTGTGCAGCTAGGCTAGTCAATATCTTGAAGTTAGCTGCAGTCACGATTAAGCAACAGTAATTAGTGTAGGCCTAATGGATTATTCAAAGATACAAAATAATTGTTAAAAATGACAAAGTGATTTTTGTTAAATATGAACATGCTGCAAATGTATGGATCATTGGATCACTTAGCTTCATTCTATACATTCCAAAGACAGCGGATGTCCACGCTATACGGCACATGTGAAACGTACGTTGTGCAATTCAGTAATGCGACATGATTTGGCAATATGTGGAACGACTAAATTGCATCAGCGTATTAACAGACAAAAGACTAAATCGAAGTCATCATCCCTATCCTAATCATCAAGCACCTTACTGCAAAAAATCGTTGGTTCTTTTTTTTTACCAAAATACAAGATCCTTTCCAACAAAAAGAAAAGGTGTGTGCTGCTGCACATGATTTTGATGTACATGGCATTACAGTAGACTACTGCTCACAATCGCAAGAAAGGGTTTGCAATCACTTGTAAGTGCTTTCATCAAGATTGGTGCCAAATGTCGAAATAAGACAAAAGATGTAGGCTAATCTGTCATCATATTCACCCATAAAAAGAAAACTAGTTGACAATTGTAAATTGGTGAAGGCTAATTAAGCAGATGAAGTAAAAAACCTATTGCTAGCAATGGATTATTTTTCATGTCCTCAGATATGTGGGGTGATGAAAAAGCAGGCATTATATATTATATAAGCATAACAATTATTTCGTTAAACAAGTCAAGCATAGATGTGTTGTGATGTCTTATCAGAAAGTGATTGATAAATTTATGTTTTAAGGTCAGCATTACCTTGGATATTTTGAGGCAAAAATGTTTTTGTTACTGACCAAGGCAGCACATTTAAAAGTGCGCTTTCCAAATTTCATTGATATCTTTGTGTTTGTCATATACTGTTCACAAATTGTCAGTGAATTTCCTTTTTCATGTGGGGTACTTTTTATTTGAGATGTTCGTTTTCTGGGACAAGCTGAATTTGGTACAAAATGTAAGGGGATGGGCTGGTTTGGTAATGGGATTATTCCTTAAAGGTTCTACGAAGTTCAACATCAATTTGAAAAGTTGTTATTGTGGCTGGAATCTAGTATAATACTGGTTCCTGATTTTTGGACCAGCCGGATTATGAGTTTTGCAATATTTTCGAATCCGGATCGGATTTCGATATTGCCAAAATTTTTGGAGAGGATTATCAAATTTCAATATCCGCAAAACACTGCCTCTCTACCAGAGGTCGCCATGGTTCCGGAGTGCCGGATCGACTCCGGTAGGATTCTGGGTTTTTCTGACGGACCAGGATCCGGATCCGGAGTCAAAAATTTGTTAAAAAACGGACCCTGATTCGCGGTCACTTTTCAATTTCGGCAGTACAGGAGTCTGCGTGGTCATTTCTTAAGTAAAAACATGGGTAAACTTTGGTTGGATCGATGATACTGTTGATGATCGGAAAGCCCGAGCGGCATGTGCGCAAAGCTTCACACCGTGGCAAAAAGCAACAATTGACTGCACATGCCATGATGACTCTTTATTGCTTGTTCATGCTGTAGCAGACACATTTTGGTCTGTACATATTAAATGCTGTTTTTCATAAAAAGAAAACAAAACTCGAGTATCTAACGACAAACCCAAGCATGGTCAAAGGCAACAAAAAGACTGTAACCAGTCGAGCACGAAAAACGTGACAAACAAAATAACATGTTTTTTACAAAATGACCAAAGCTTCAAACAAAACACTCGGAAGTCAAAAGACAAGCTGTATGCAAACTAAATCAAATAAAATTTGATTTAGAAAAGCAAAGAACGAAAGACAAGGAAAAGAAGCAAACTGAGCTGAGAAAGACCCAGAACAATGATGTCATGGAAAAGTACAGAGAAGAAAAAGACTTCGCCAATGATGCGTGTAATGAGCATGACAAAAAAACCATAAAAACGCCCTATTAGGCAAGACCAATCAAATAACACTGATTGAGGAAATTCCTCATTAACATTCGTGACTATATCACAAGACTAATCACATGATGACCAATTAGGGAAATTCCACTAAAATCGGCTATAAAAGGACTGATTTTGGCTACCAAAATCAGTTCACTTTCCGACCATGGACTGAGAGCTCCTTCTTTTGGTCTGCGCTGC
>Ga0210059_1012103_pt1 | contig 13097 bp, 6 predicted proteins | sample Ectturendosymbi2_FD_188042 | JGI IMG/M metagenome (GOLD analysis project Ga0210059, IMG submission 188042) | Ecteinascidia turbinata endosymbiont from Florida, USA - Sample 2 (SPAdes) (version 2) | ecosystem: Host-associated > Tunicates > Ascidians > Unclassified | place: Key West, Florida...
AAGGTCGTACCAAGGTTGAATGAGCACGATGACGTCATATACTTTACGGTTTTGACACGGGCCCCTACAACAGCGATTTGACCCCCCTGGCCCAATGTGCTAGTTTCGCCACTGGCTTCAGCATCTCTTTGGATGTCGATGAGACGTTTCCTGATGGTGCAATCCCATTCGCTTATTTGGCAAAAAGGTATTTCACCCAGTAACTTTCGGCACGATCTCCACAAAAGAATGACTTCATAGAAAACCTCTAACAACAGGGGGCGAAAAGGATTTTTAGGCTCCTTAGTTTAGCCAAGATTGAGTGTTCGAGCTTACTCGCTGGTCTAAATTACTCCTTTTCTAGCCTACTGTTTTGTTATATTCTGTCACAAGTCATGCGAACACAGCATAGCTACATCCACACTGCAGCAAAAAACTCAAACTGACTGAAAAACACGTCTAACAACTTACACATTCCGGTTACTAGTTTTATTAGCCATTAATTGTTGCGTAAATCGTCTCGCACAGCCGTATTTGCAGTATTTTCGCAACATAACGCACTTCAGTAGGCCTGCAATCACTGGTTTTACTCAAGGTACTAACCAACTATACCAAACCAGTGTTGCCACTCTGTTGTTACAGAAAACTACGAGATTTCATGATGAAACAACACTAGATTCACAAAAAAACACTAGATCATACAAGCAAACTTACACACAGTGAAAATGCCTAGAAAATGTGTTGCAACGCCAACCACAAACATTCTGCAACTCATTGCAAACCAGAGAGAAAGAAAATAAGAGATAGCAGCAACGCTTGTATTTTTTTGTACAGGTCACTGAAACTTTTAACAGATGACCAAGTGACTTCGCAGCGTTTCAACTCAAAATATACTATATTATCTTGTGTAATTAGGGCTTTAATCAGGCAAAATATTTAGCAAATTACCATTGCACTAAATCAAAAAGGTCTCAATTATAGTTACAATTACACAAAATTGTGCAATTAATTAGATTCAGCTCACTCATAAAAACACCAGATAGGCAAAAAAATACTAGAACACTAGATGAAGAAAAAAACACTAGATCTAGTAGATAAACATTAGGAGTGACAGCTCTGTGCAAAACACGACTCATACGCAACAGCTGCCATCTGCAAGTATGTTCAACGGGTTGTTACATAGATGAAGATATGACTTGACATTTGCTTTTACCACCACGACAGTTAGTCCACTTTGTAGAGCTCTATTATCCTTGGTGAAAAAAAAGCTACAGTCTAGAGACAAACATCATAATCGCTCAACTGATCCATCTCCAAAGGTTTACTTCGCAATTATTGCCTTTAATACTTGTATGAAGTGATTTATTCAAGTATTTCATCATTCGTAGCTTTTCGAATGCGGCGCTGAGAAAGGATTATACAGTTTTAGGTGGTTTCTAATCAATTTTTCAGTCTGACATTCACTGGTGTTACAATGACACGCCCGGCTTAAGATGCTGAAAAAGATTATCACAGAAGGATTTCAACTGAGGCAGATGTGCCTCAAGTGTGCTTCAACGGGCTGTTACATATATGGTGTTGTGACTTGGCGTTTGCTTTTACCACCATGACGTTTGCCTTTACACGATGTTTGCACCACGACCACGACAATTATCCACTTCGCAGAACTGTACAACATTGCCGCAGGCACTATCATATCTGCGATTTACAGCCAAACACCGCAATAATTCGACTTACCTAACTTCAAAGGTGTACGTCAACGGTGCACAACCTGCGGCCTTCCGTGATGAAATTTACGGCGTCCATGTTATATCGCTCAGTCCATATTATGTAACAAATTATTGCAACGCTCGATAAACTTTTTGCAAAAATCGCACGTCTGCACCTCTACTGCTTGTACTTCAAATAAAACGCTTTCGGTCATTACCCATGCTTCATGGTCATACGGGAGGATCGGGATAAAGATCGATTTGAAAAGTGACAGGTTTTGCGCTATTTAAAAGCTCCCTCTTTGTGAATACAGAATAATAAATCTCGCATAATACTGCGCTTCTTTCACTCATACATGTATCTATCTGTTTGTTCCGTCTTCCGTCACTCGTGAACATCGTTCCAATGTACTTAAACGTCTTGTCTTGATGCAGTGTACTGCTGGTTACGTTTAGCATACACCAACCTAGGTGTCGGGCGAAACATAATACCTCAATTTGTCTAGTGCTAATTTTCATTCCAGCTTGAGTGCACGCAGCTGAAAACTGATCAAGTGCAAGCTGTTGGCCCTGTTGAAAGGGTACAAGCAGGACCAAGTCGTCCGAAGAAACCAAATGGTTGATCCTTTACTGCTTCCAGTAGTGATACCGTCGTCGACGTGGCTGTTTCTGTCTAAAGTAGACCAAGGTCGGATTTGTCACAACTTGCAGGTTTCTCAGCTTTCGGTATTTTGACAGCTAGGAAGACGTCAGCTTCAGCAATAGTTTTTTTCTTCCTCGACTTCATTTCTTCTGTGTCTAATGTAGTGTTGCCTCTAAGAAAGTTGTGCACTGAGCAAATGTTTGTTTTGTTGCGCAAGAAGTGCATGCAACTGCGTAATCATGCAGGCATGAAAACAGTGAAGCGTTCCCAACGTTAAAAGTGGTATGCAATATCTATGCCGTAGGAACTGTTAAATTTATATTGTTGGGAGTGCGCGAAAATGAGATAGCACTGCGCAAATTGTCTGGTTGTACTGTGCATTTGTGCAGTTTCGCACCTTAGGGAACACTGGTCTAATGGTATGATATCGACTGTGTTCAAAAGATTTGTGAAATACTCTCACCGACTGTGCAGGATATTCTCTAACAGCTGAGTACAACAATGTTTTGGTCTTTGATGGATCCAGCAGCTTAAGATCCATTGCCGCGAAAACGGCGAATGTTTTGCTTTAATACTTTGTTGGTTGCAGTAGCTGGAATCCACTGCAGGTAATGTCCGAAATTTTGAGCAAACTTCGTTTCGGATTTCTTACAGATTGAGCTGTGTGCTTTCGGGCCACAGCGCGTACCGCGAATGTAAAAATGGTTTAAACTTGATCTTACAAGTGTGTGTATTGTAAATAGATAAAAAGATGGATAAAACTTTCGTTTATACTGTAAAAATCGTTTAACCACGCTAATATTCAAGGGTTGCCCGTGAGTCAAAATGTTTTGTGGTATTTAGAATAGGCTCATCAGCCTTAATGTATGTAAGGAGTTTTGTAATCGAAGTTTTCCCCGCAATCAACTGACTATAGTAAGCATCACGCTCGTTCTGTATTTTTCTAATACCATCAGTTGACTCCCAGATGACAAGAATGGTTAATTACCAATTCTGCATATACTTTTATGTGTGCTTCCTCGGCATGAATATTGGTTCTATGCTCACCAGCTAAGTTTCGCTTCGACTGATGCCACATTCCTATTTGAAAAACTGGTGAACGTCGTCCATCGCCTCGTCTCTTTAGTCTCCCAACAGGCGCGCAAACAGGGTGGGGTATTGGAGGCATTTTCTCCACCCACCCCCGAGAATTTCAAACTATTGCACTAGTTGAGTGCGGAACGAGGTGTTTGTATTAGACTACTAATCCTGATCGTTCGGTCTGCATCTTGATTGAAACTGAAGAGTTCTCAATTTTCGGAAATGTTGCAAAGAAAACTTCATCTGTGACCGTTTGCGAAAAAATTGTACCAGGTTGAAGAAGTAAGATGACGTCATCGAATGAAGTTTAATGACATTTGCCCTCCCAGAATGAAGAACTGGTTGCGCTCCTCTCTCTCAGCATAACTATCTAAGAATCATCAAGAAGGTAAGCGCAAGCTGGAAACCCCAGAACAACTCATTGCCAAAAAGAGCTCAGCGCCAAAGTAGTTCAAAGCCAACTGGCCGGCGCCAAATAGTCGTCGCCAATAGGGTGACGCCAATTAGTCCCATTATGGCTGCAGGATCCTCTCAATGGAATTTAGGTTAGCTTCACCATAGTGACCAATCACGCCCTTCCAAACACCAGCATCGTTCCCGAAGTGGAATCTCCCATAAGGATCGTGGACACGTTGGCTGTGACTCTCAGAGCATCACAGATTTACTTCACGAATGTCGGGTACAGTAATTTTGAAATTAGTCCGTACACCTGTATGAAGTACACAGAGCCGTCTATCAACTTTAACTTCAACATGCAAACCCTTCCTCCTATAGTGGCATCCAGCATTCATCAACACGGCTTGTAGGCTGAGTGCTAACGAGTAAACCGACCAAAGCCTGCGGGCAAACATTCCTGGATCAACTCTTGACAAAAAGAACTTCCACTCATCGTTCAGTTAAGTTGAACGGTGTTACAACTACGACGCTTAGTCGATAAAACCCCAAACGGCCCCCAGAAAATATCGTTTGAATTCCTCAACCGGGTCGTGCTCTGTCCCAGTTATAGAGGCAATGTTCCAATTTCCAATCACAAACGCATGAAAAGATTGCAGTTTACGCGTGAGTTTCAAGTCCCAGAATAGAAACACTCCGAGCACTTCCTATTTCTCCCCTATGCGTATCTGGCTCAAGTTCGCCAGGTTGGCATTTCATAGTCAAACGTTTTATATCTTACCTTGATTCACGTTAGTTGCCTAAAAAGATTCATTTGGCTTTTTAGCATTTTCCTGCCCTTGATCACCTTAGTTGGCTTCAAATTTATTTGGCATTCAGGCTTTTTTGGCAATTTTGCTCTGGAAAAATATCCTTTATAGAAACATTTTAACTATTTAAATTTTTTTCGAAACCATTTCCGGAGAACGTTTGTGATAAATGCTATATTAGAATACCAAGCCCCTGAGACGTATAGAGATATTTTAAAGGACGCCTGCTAGCAGCAACAAAATACTATTGCTCGCTTACTTTCAAAATATTTGGCCTCTCCAAAAACTTTGGACTGGCACGTTATTGTCCAACATAGGTTTTTATTGCTTATGTTTCGGGCTTTTGCGTGTCTTTTGTATCGAAAAATTTTTGCAAAATTTTTGTCATGGTTTGGCCTATTCTGAGATTCAATTTGGCATACTTTGTGTTTGTCAACTTGGCAACACTGCAGTTGACTGGGACGGTTCACAGAAGGCAATCAACTACAGGTGGGCCCACCATGACGAAAAAAGTCGCAGAAAAGTTGACAAAAAAACGTCTGCTTATGCCAGATGAAGTCTATCAACCGAAAACATCCCATTTCCACGAGTACAGTTTGAAATAAGTGTTATGATGAACCTATTGCTTCAAGCAAATTGGGATGCTCGCTTCAAATGGCTTCGAGTTGAGAGGAATTATTCTGCATTCTGTTGTGTATGTTGCAAATCTGTCAAAAGTGGTAACGTTAGGCTTTTGCCAAATGCAGAAGAAAGATTACTAGTGACAGGTTTCACCAATCGGAAAGAATCCAGTAGTCTGTTAAACATGAGAACTGTATGTTTCATCAAGCACCTGCTGCGGCATTAGAAGCCAAAGTTGACATTAAATATGCTATCAAAACAGGCTGCAACTGAGGAACAAGAAAACAACTTATTTACTTGAGATATTGTCATCATTTAGATTTCTTGCTCGCCAAGGACTGCCGATTAGGGGCACTGGTGATGAAGATGACTCAAATTTTACTCAGCTATTGCTTCTTCTTGCAGAAAACTACACTCTGATCTGCGAATACTAACGTAAAAAACGAGTTGCTTCGCATTACGTCCCACCATAATTTGCGCAGTGTTGCCCAGCAGATTCACAAAGGACACTCTACCACTGAGCTATGGGCTGAATTTATTGCCACCAATGAGCTACAAGCAATTTACTCTCACTGTTATAGGCACGCATTAAACGTGGGAGTAGGAGACACGATTAAACAGTACCAAATGCTGAAGTTTTTCCTGGCGGCAGCAGCAACAGATATACTTAAGTTCATCAAACAGTCTCCCAAGCGGGATGCCAATTTCCAAAAGCTCAAATGCGATGTTGCTTATGATCAGTGATGGACTTAGGGTTGGGAGAGCCCAAGACAAGACTCAAAAGGGGCCCTCTGTTGACGTCATCATACTCAGCCAACCCTGATAAGACCTTTTGAGCAAGCCTAGGAAGAGGGGATGCGTGGGCTAGGTGTTTTGCACTTCTTTCAGTCGGATAAGGGTTATGGTTAAGGGATGGGGTAGAGCTAGTTTTAATGTTGAAGTTTAGAATAGTGGGTAGGTTTGGTGTTAGTTTTCCAGGAAAAATTGGGGGTAACCTTGCCGAGCTCCGTGTAGTGTTTGCAAAAACATACCGGTGTTCATTGACGAAAACAAAGTATTAAACAAAAAATGCAATTTCCAATAGGCTTAATCAAAAAGGCAAACTGAGTTTGATACAGTTTAATGGAATACAAAGCAGGACTACGTCTGAACACAACAAAACACTTGTGATTTCATATGCACATCATATGCTCTTAAAGCAGGGGCCCCTTTTCCACGGCCACCCACACTATGATACGAAAAGCTTGATTCTCTGACTATGACAAAAATTATCTTTGGTACATTTTTTTGTTCTTACTTGATAAGATCTGTTCAGAACATTTGAAACAAACTTTATCCCACAGTCTTTTCAAAGGTGTTGAAGTTGGTTTTAAGCTTTTCCTTATTTACACATTAGAGAAGGTGGTGGAAGCCTTGTGAAAGCAGAGTGCTTGTACATTGCAGTGGCGCTTGGGGCCCCTTTCAAAGCAGAATACCTGAACATTGCAGTTGTTGTTACGGGCCCTTTGAAAGCAAAGTACTTATACATTACATTTACTGTTAGGCCCTTTTGAAAGCAAGTACTTACAGATTGGAGTTGCTATTGGGGGACTCTTTGAAAGCGTAGTACTTGCACATTACAGTTGCTATTGGGGGCCCCTTTGAAAGCAGAGTAATTACACAATACAGTTGCGGGTGGGGCCTCTTTGAAGGCAGAGTAAATAATTATGATGTGCACCAGAAACTATTATATGAGTGGACAATACGTTTTTCACCAAAAAGGAGGAAAAATTACGCGCGAAACACCTCGAGGGGTGCCCGAGGCAAGTGCCTCACTCACCTCATCATTTAAACACACCACTGCTCCTGATGCACCTGAGTTTCATATCTTTTTCCCAAGACAAAGACAGTTCGTGCTGCATCTCTGCAGAGTGTCTTGGACAAGGTGTTGCTTGGAGTTTGGGATGATGCTTTGAGCTCAAAACTAGATGATGAGATGGGAGCTAGGATCACTGGTGTCAATGCTACAATGCATACTTTTGATTTTCTGTGTGGAGTCTCCCTTGGCAATGTTTTGTTGAACCAAACCGATCATTTCTCAAAAAGCTTCACCTCAAGACCATCAGCTGCGGAAGGTCTTAGATTAGCCAATCTGACCACTAGTGTCCTAAAATCTCTACGAGAACAAGAAAACTTCAAAAGCTTTTACATTCGCGTCTTTAAGAGAAAAATCGTTTTCCGATCAGTGATACAAGTCTACCCAGAAAAAAAGGAGATACAGCGATTGCCATCACAGGTGTACGGAAGTACATGTTTTTAGGGATGCAAAAAATGTTTGCCAAAATTTGATCTTGTTTCTTCCAAATAACGTACAAGGAGCAAGTCTAGATTTTAAGACTAAAACGTACCATTGTAAACAAACCAAGGTGTCTGCATGCCGAATTATAAAACGTCAAACCAGTCCCGTCACCTAGGGCCCCGCCCTCCCTAACTCTGTCCCTGCTTTCCAGACTCTGCCAGAGGCCAGAGTCGCTTCAACAAAACGTCAGTTTAGGAACGATTTACTGTTAAAGTTCGACTGCAAGGTCAGTTCGCCTATACCGACGCTTTTTCTCCGGTCTCTTGAAGTGACGGTCTATGGCAATTCTGCTGTATTTCAAAAACACAATTTTTTCGCATAAAACATTTGCGACCACCATCGCCGAACTGTCCTAGACCACCAGCGACTACTGTGCTAGTCACTAGACTAAAGTCTATAGCAGTGTTTTTTAGCTATTTTGCTAGAGCTGAATCTTCGGCAAATGTTTGCGTTGCTCATGGAACTAGGGCCGGATTAACCATTGGGAAAACCGGGCAAATGCCCGGGGCCTCGCGCTTTTGGGGGCATCGCGCTTGAAAATCAAAACATTCATTTACTGGCTTCTCATGTTTTTAGGCTGTTCACCACGCCTCAAAATTGTAGAGCTTTTTGATTACTGCGTTTAATATGTAGAGGAAACTGACACCTTTCACATTTATCGCTTTTGAGTGACGTATAAGAATTGAACCAAACAGCACCACCCTTTATGACCCAAGAATTGGATCGAAATCAGTGCATCCATGGGCGTACGCAGAATGTTTTCCAGGAGGGCAACATTGAAACTTCCCTTATCCTTTTCAGGTTACTGGCAATGCAAATAGACGTTCACAAAACACTTTACCCTTTCTATAGCTTTTACCTCATTAGTCTGTGCTGCTTGAACTGAACCTCAATTCTCAATCTTTTGTGTAAATTGTTTTCTACACTTCGGTTATCAGAAATGCTTTTCCTTTTCATAAACTGCCTAATATCCATTTTGTCGAGCCCTTTCTACAAATAGCTCAAAATTTAAGAATAATCAACGCTCAGAACAACATTAGCTGTGGAAAACAAGAAAGTTAGACTCTCTCGCAAAGCTGTTTGTAGTAATGAGATATGTTGACAAGACTATCCCACAATTTACTAAAGTTAGAACACCACGCAGGCTTAAAAAAACTGAGCAGATGAATTACGAAAACTGGTCACAGCAAATATAGCTTTGCACTTAATGCTCACTAGGAAGTCAGAACTAAGCCTTAACCATATAGACGTGTTCACACAAGTCTGCACAGATGTATTCTAACAAGCCACGTATTTTTATACTGTGTGAAAAGAAGTCTGCATAAAAGTCGCTTGATTAAGTTATTAACTCGGGCATGTCGATCACAGTCTCACACTAACAATAGATTTTTCAGACATGTGGAAGAGCTACTGCAGATTTACTCATGCTGCTTTTCACACAGTATAAAAATATACGCGGCTTACCACTATCAGCAGTGTCACTGTCTCGTTGCATTACCTGCCGAGATGTCTGTGTTAAATGCAGGGTTCCCATTCAGTGATTTAAAATGAACCCAGATTGCACACCACAAAAGCCCATATTCGTACAATAAAGACCAGAAAGCCAGTGTTACGATTCTACGAACAAAAACATATGAGTGCGCTTATTTGAATTGAAATGATATTTGAATACAGATATAATTATATTTCCTCTTCCAAATTTTCTTCTGCGTTGGACAACAGTTTCTTCAATTGGCGTTAGAGACAATAACGTTATATATATAACCCTGACAATTACCTTACATGAAGATATGAAACAGAAACATTGAGAGAGGCAGGATCCAAATTACTGGCGTATTACTACGACGATTTATAGGCTGCTTTGGCAGAAGAACTTGTGCAATTTGCAGTGCTCCTAAACGCTTAAACGCAATGAGCGAAAATGTATAGAATTGCAGATGTATTTGTATTTTGTGGAAAACAAGCTGTGCTCTGCTTTTCCAAATACTGAAATTGCCCATCGCATATACTTGTGCCTCATGGTTTCCAACTGTACTGGAGAACGGTCTTTTTCTAAGTTGCCTAGAATTAAGAATTGTCTTCGAATTTCAATTGGGAAAGAATAACTAAATGCGCTGTGTCTAATAAGCCTGGTGCATGAGATTGCTGGTGGTACTGACACAGAAATAATCTCCAACGATTTCGCGTGCAAAAATGCGGCGTCATGAAACTTTTTATAGCTGACATTTTTCAAAAATCCCCCATTTACAGAGCGCCAGAGACCATTGTTACATCAGTAAATTCGTTACTAAGAATTATATGCAATCTGACGCAGTCTTTGTAATTAACGTATAATAATGCGCTGTCTTATGAATTAGTTGAAAAATGCTTGTCGTGATCATAAAAGTATCAGTCTTAGATCAAACAAAGCGCTGTTGTCCACTAGACTAGATCACGCAACAGCTAATGATGGATGTAAATTTTATAAAGCTCCCATCACAAAACTTTTTTTGCAGTTCAAGTTGCTGCTGCCACATATTGCGTTGAGAACATTTGCTCTAAAAGGTATACGTTTTAATCTGCGAGAGAGTGAAGACACATCTTTCCTCAATACAGATGTGTGAAGGACAATTTGTGAAGTGAAGATGGTTAGAGAGTCTATGACAATAAAAAGGTTGATGTGTAGCGTCACGGTAACAAAATATTGTTTTTGGTGATACAATTTTCCATTTAAACAAATTAACCTCATACCAGGGGTGTAGTGGGTGGGCGTTCCCATACCTTTCTGCTCTAGCGACATCACTGATGTCACAAACAGTGGAAATTCTGGGATATTGGAACTATTTGGTGCAGTCTTACTTTTTACTTGGTGTGGGAACTGCGTTCCCACACCTCTTCTTTCAGCACTACACCCCTGCTACGAACCGCCGTAACACGGTCACCTCCAATTGTTTCTGAAGTGTAGGCTGCCAAATCGTATCACTTTTGGCGTTTTTGACCAGTGCCTCTGCAATTTTGAAACGAGGGCATGTGAAACGCTATGCAGTTGCGCTAAGCGTTTAGGGGTCTAACGGTCACGACTTTGCCCGGGACTTCGCGTTCATTTATTCCGGCCCTGCATGGAACTCTATGAAATGATCCAAGTGTCTTCATTGCTACAACCGCATAGGACAGTGGTTGCGAATTTCGTCCCAGGCAAAATCGGGTCTGTTTCGGCGGAACCCGTGCATGGGCGAATCCAGGATTATTTTTAGGTTGGGCTCAAGGCCATGCCGCATTGTGTTCGAAAATTGCGGATGTTCATGAAATAGAAGTTCATGAAGTTCGGACTTGAAAAATTGTTCATTTTTTGAAAATTTTCCGATATTTGTTGCAGATAACCAGGGGCGCAATGAGGGGAGGCAAGGGCGCACAATTCGCCGGGCGCCGAATCACTGCTGGAGACAAAATGTGACAACAATGTCACAAACACTTTCTTGAATATAGTAGCCTACAATTGCATCATAAAGACCTCAGGTTCAGGCATGGAGCATGGAGGCGCCAAACTTGTGTCTTGACCTAGCGCCATCTAACTTCGTTACGCCCCTGAACATCAGGATTGTTTTGCCAAAATGGCGAAATTTGTTACAAAACTACCTGTCCATTATTTCGTAAAAAAGCACAACTTTCCCTTCCCCCGAAACAAACGCTTGGGGTATGCGTAGAGACAAACATACCAAAAAACTGGAAAGCAATAATTATGTTGGCACTTTGCCCAGGTACTGTAGGTATTATTGCATCACAAGGGCATTGAAAATGATCGGATATTATTTTTCCACGTCACAGCGGCAAACGTGAAGTTTGCAGCGAGCCAATGGCCAACTGCTCATCCATTCAAACTGCTGTATGATCGAAACGCGACTATATTGCAGTAACGCAATTTTAGAAAAAGGCCTACTGTTCAGTAGGTTGAAAAAGTGTTATTAAAGACAGCAGAATGTTGGTTGATAAAAAGCATACGATTATGTGCTGAGCTGAATTTTTGTCCAAATATCGGTGCTGGAAGGTCTGATGCTAATCAGTACGTGCGGATTATATAACTATATATAATGTAAACACTTTATGTAACACTTACGTATAAATATTTAATGGGACCATATCTTTTGTATACAAATTTGTTGATCAGAAGTTTCATTTATAGTGAAAATAAATATTGCGACTGCCCAAATTCAGCACAATAAGCTTTGCATTTGATATTTTTGTCCCTATTCCTGAGCAAGGAATGGTTTATTCAAAGTCTATGCAAAAACTCACCCCAATGGAAGCTTCGGTGTCGGGAAACATCAATCAAAAACGTAGGTCTATGTGAAAAAATGTATGGGGGGATTCAGCCCCCTTAACCCCTGGATCCGCCTACGCCCGTGGCAGTCACTCCCGGAACCTCGGTTGAAAATCACTGGTCTATGACTCCGCTATTATGACGTCACAAACGCTGTGGTGTTAAAGGTTAAGAACCACTGCACTAACTGAACGTCTGATTTGCTGATTCGCTGATTAGAATAGCCTATTGTTGGTGGGGAGAAGGGCTACCACATGCTTTACAAAAAATTGGCATGTGTTTAACCAGTTTAAGGCCGTTTTTGGCAAAAAATTTTGAACATGGCAATATTTCAACAAAGTTGATTTTTTATATTTCATGTCTTCTTTAATTCATATTTTATCCATACGTTTCAATTTCGAAAGTTTGACAGTCAAAAAAAGATTTGTTTCAATAGGAATCAAGATGGGACAAAATGATTCCCTTTGATTCATAGTAAACTGAATGTAAAATTTCAGTTTAATACTTAGGCTGCCCACTTACAGAATCATTGCTTCAAATCAAGCCTGCATTAATCGGAAAGTTCGAAGTGTTTCGGAAAGTTCGGGCCGCCAAAGTCTAATCTAATTTATTACGATGTAGTTTGAAAAAATTCTGGACCGAGAATCCATCATCTGCAGAACATGTTTTGCAAAATCTAGAAAGCTCATACAGGCCACAAAAAATATCCGAAGATTGCATGTGGCCTGCGAGCCTAGGGATGCCGGAGAGTGTGTGAATGACAGGGGCACTGCCTCCCCTGCCTCTTCATAAGGATGGCAGAGGTAACTTTCATAACAGTAATATTGCTCATTTCATTGGTTATAAAGCTCGACTTAAACGACTTTATCGCAGCTATTCGCGCGTCCAGAAAGTTCAGAAGGGTTTGGCAAATTTGACACCATCTGGCAAGCCTGGTGGGCAGTTGGAGACGGTGAGAGCAGTCAAATAGTTGGTCTCTAGTAAATTCAGACCATGTGTTTTTCACGTCTCTTGGAATTGTGTTAACGAAAATAATTTCTATAAAAAGAAATCACCTTTGACCTTAAACGATCAACCTCGGTCGTTTATGATAGCTATTGTGGCCACTGTGCTCGAGCTAAATTGGCCCCTGCGCTGATGACGTCTTTTACCAATTTTGATTCAAGACAGATGGGCGCATTTCATAAATCTGGAAGTTAAGTTCAAGTAATCAAACCTGCAACTCCAA
>Ga0210059_1012104_pt1 | contig 13096 bp, 9 predicted proteins | sample Ectturendosymbi2_FD_188042 | JGI IMG/M metagenome (GOLD analysis project Ga0210059, IMG submission 188042) | Ecteinascidia turbinata endosymbiont from Florida, USA - Sample 2 (SPAdes) (version 2) | ecosystem: Host-associated > Tunicates > Ascidians > Unclassified | place: Key West, Florida...
CGTCGATTCTATAGTGCTTATCTTACACCGACTTCAGTCATGAAGCTTAGATTACATGGTTTGACGGTGGATAACTGTCGTGTTTCCACTGTTCTTTACCATATATATATATATATATATATATATCGCATAAGGTTGACGAGAGTGTATGTAATTGATTCATAGCAAAACAATTCAGGCAACCCATTCCATCAAATGTTTATCAGTTTTATGTAATGCAAAGTCTGTAACGGAGTGGTTGCCACTATTTTTTTGACGAAAAACAGCGCGGCAGAAAAGCGTCTAATTTCGTGACTGCATCGGATATCCTACGTCTATGTCGCAGTTGGGGTAGCTACGGGATGCAGCGTTAGTTGCCATTGTAGAGAACAACCGATTCGCAGAGAACACAGTTTCTGCAATATAATTTGCACCTTCCTCTGTAGGCACAGCAAGCCAGCTTGTTTCTGGGACTCGGTGGTTTGCCCTTGGGATGAATCAATCGCCATGACAGTGCATCAAGAGACAAAGCATAGAGCTAAAAACAAAAAGTACATTTTGTTATAAAAGCCAATTCCAATAGTGGAGGACTTCAAAACACTTTAAGTGCCGTTGGCCAGCTATCTGCACATACAAAGCCATATTTCTAACTACTGCCCGTTAATTTTCTTTGCGTAGCAACACAGAGATGCATCACGAAATGGTGAGCTTTTGTTTACCAACTGCCAAATCCTACAACTACATATTGCAAAAATTACAATTTCTCTTTTCAGAATTACGCTCTATTATTTCAAATACATTCTTGCAGTGAAACACACATTACGAGGAGCGTATCATCCGTCAATAACATTGTCCATATTTCGTCAGTGTAAGCCCTACTGACTCTGAATATCATTTACAAACGAAGGAACCACGTTTAATGATTCTTTACACCATTTTGAATTGGTGATTAACCAATAACCATTTCCAAAGTTTACTAGTGACTGCAAAAGTTGGTAAGTGACATGCGTTTTTGCCAGAACCATCCATTCAAATGAAACATAACGGAATGAAAAAACGTTTTGACTGCTTACAATTTCTTAGTGACATCTTCAATGAAACTTAGGTGAACAACCTACCTGACCACAACAGGTTAGAATAATAATAATGCAATAACGCACGTGGTTATCATCACCAAGTAAGCCATGTCCTCCAAATACTATTAACTCTCCATTTACGGAAATGTAGCATGACCCCAATAAAGACGGTGGAACATAACCACGAACCATAACTTTGGTCCTGGAAAACAGTAAGAAGCATATTGAGCATCCAAAACACTCACATAAAATTTGAGAACTCTATAAGGAAACTTTCAAAAAGTTTCCTTGCAGTCGTCAGGAAGAGATTTTAATGCTGTTTGCAAAGAAAAAATGTTTTGTAATAAAAGCAAGCGCACAGGCTTAAATCAACTGCCGAGTATTCAAGTAGTTTGAATAACTTAAAAGTATGTACTCAAAAATACGTGTGTCAACACTAATTCCAATAGTGCAGGATTTCAAAATACTTAAAGTGTCGTTGCATTTCAAATGGCGTAGTTGTTCATCTCTGTTAAAGTATATATCTAAACGAGTATGGAAACAAGGTATAAGATATTCACAAAACCACGTAATAAAGCAGACAGGGGCGTAACGAGGGGTGGGCACATCTCCCCGGGCGCCGAATAGTCCTAATAATGTTGCAAATACTTTCTTCAATACAGTACATTTGCTTCCGAAAGGCCTTAGTTTCAAACATTAGGGCATCAAACTTATTCCTTTCCCTGGGCGCCATCTAACCTTGGTACGCCTCTGAAAACAGGTGGACATGATAAACGACAACAAAATGAAACCAAAGGAATTAACCGCTACAGAAAGAACTGCAGGGTGTAACAAAGTCAATTATTTTGAACCAGGGATGTGGAGCCGGAGTCCAAGCAGATTTAGATGATTGGACCTGGAGCAAAAAACTTTTACATTCCTAGAGCCGGGGTCATTTGTACTTTTTCCTTGCTGTTTAACTGAATGTAGCGCGTAATGTTTTAACACATTCAGTGGGTTTGTACATTTTAAATACGCTACTCCATGCATTTGTAGTACACAGCGTAGAATACGACGTATAAAAACGAATTTACAGCTAGTCTTTGAAAGCAGATTTCTGGACCTGACGTCCGGAGCCCATACGATTTTGATTGATTGGAGCTGGAACCAAAAACTTGTGGTTGTATGGAGGCGGAACCTGTAATTTGGGTCCGTTTCCACAACCCTGATTTGAATTGACACTAAACACGGAAATAGCATGTAACGTTAAATGCAAACATTTTTCGTACACTCGGTGCAAACAGAATAACACACCAAAGCTGTTTTAGTAATCGCATACAATGAGCAAGGAGTTGACCACCATGAAAACAGCAGGCTACACGCAGTCGACAATACACTTGGCCGAAAACGAATACAACAGAGATTTAATAACGCAAATACCAGATTTACAATGAAACCAAAATTGAATATTTTTACTCATAAAAAACCTTAACGATTAAGACAAAAACTGTCCATTGGAACCAACTTTAAAACATTTTACGTCTTCAAAAATGCTCAACGCATTCAATCAAGCGTCTTTAAAACTGCTTGTTCTTACGTGCAAGTTAAGGGCAACAGATTTTCAGGACAGGAAACCTTGTAACAACGTCTAAACCAGGGTTTCATAAAGTTTGCCTCAGTACCCCCAGGGGGTACTGAGATAAATGTTGGGGGTATTCAACAGTGTTGGGATGTAAAGTCAAAATCCCGACCCAAGTCCTCATTCTAAGAACTTGGACTTGCTTCCATCCAGATTGACTTTTCTAGCATTCGCTCTAGCAATCTAAAACCATTGTACCCAGATGAAAATTGCTGCTGAAGAATGTGATCCAGTCTTTGCATTGTCCTTTTTGCTCACTACTCTAGTGAATATTTTTTTACCAGTTCTGTTTCATTTCTTACAATCTTTTCGTTATCAAACTTGGTTGAAAAGGGGTATCCAGATTGACGAAAATTTGACTTTAGAACGTTAAATCGCAGATATTCATTTTCAAACCTGCATTTCCCACACCAAGATAATATTAGCAGAGTCGCGAAAATAGCAGCCACCATTTTTATATCCCTTAAAGATATTCTAAACAATTTTCGCTGGGCAAGTACCATTGGGGTTAGCAAAGAAAGTAGTTTGTAACAACCTTTTTTTAATTTCTGCGACAGAAATTCATAACATAAGGACCATTGTCAGCAAGAATATCCGCACACTGCGGCGTAGAAAATTAATAGACAGTAATTTCACATCGAAACATTTAGAACAGCGTGGTCCACCTCCTTCCCCAACAGCGTGGTCCACCTCCTTCCATCTACGGGCCACTTTACAAAAACGTGACAACTCGCGGGCCACTTCCAATACAATGATGTATAAAACAACAGATTCACAACATTCAAAACTAAGAAAGGGGAGATAAATGACTACGCCATTGAAATTATTACACAATCGCAAATAGCAATATATTTCAAATCTCTATCAGGGGGATGCCTGTGGTCGAGGCTTCTCTGACACTACCGTTTCTTTATCAATACCAGTGTTAGTGATGGAAAGTCGGAGACGATCGTCCAGTGTTCCATTCGATTTCTGTTTGTAGATTTGATTTGCTTCATCGTAAAGAATGTACTTTCATCCACGTATGTGCTTGTGCTTTCAGAAGTTCAGTGGATATTAGTGCGAAATCTTTCAGTTCGGAAAATCTATCTATGCTGACTAATTTCCAGAAGCTCTCTGCAGTCTTAAACACCGTTAGTATGGTGCATTTTCATTAAAAGATATTGTGCTTGCTCTAATTAAAATGACCTATTGCAGGGATAGGCAATTAATTTGGCTCTATGGCCACTTAGACAAGACCGTGTTCAGCGGATACAGATAGACAGATTTATTTAGCGGTACTGAGTTCATTGTGACAGGTGCACCCTTCAAAACAACGAACGGCGGGGCACCGAAAAAACACAGAGGTTATCCAGACAGGTGCTCCAGCGGAGGGCCGTACCTTCTACTCTGATCGTAAAATAGATAAGCACAACAAAACACAGAAAAGGTACTATTCATTGTCTTTCTGCAAATGCACTTAGTTATCAAGTTAAGAAATCACCAGAAAAATGTGTTTCCATACAGCTGCCAGCTAAAACATAACAAAACACAGAAAAGGTACTATTCATTGTCTTTCTGCAAATGCACTTAGTTATCAAGTTAAGAAATCACCAGAAAAATGTGTTTCCATACAGCTGCCAGCTAAAACATAACAAAAAATAACAATTGCCAGTCGACATAGCGCTAGAGTAAAAGAACATTCCACTTCTAAATTCGCTGGAGCTTTGGTGCGAAACCTGCGTCCCGCACAAAAAAATTAATACTTTCACACAATTTATTCCATGTTGAAGCCTACTATCACAAACGTCATATATTTGACGAATTGCTTTCACAGATTCACGATTACCACGATACTAACCCGCGGTAACATTTTGATTAATGACACGATTAACGTAGGTAGGGGAAGTGTGACGCAAGCAGCTATATGCCACAAAAGCGTGTTAATAAAACCTGGACTTCCTTGAAAGAAACGATCGAAACAAAAATAAAACGTTATTCATCAGATGTCGGGATCTACACCAGCAGCGTTTAGCCTTTCGTAGTCATGCAAACGCATATATCAACTTCGAATCCTCTCAGCACTGTTTTGCGTTAAAAAAGTGCATGGAGGAACCTTACCTAAACAGATGTATCTTGAGTCTAGAGACACACACCCAAACCAGTGGTGGATCTAGCCTTAGTGTTTGAGGGGAAAATCGAAGCAGGACGCCAAAATACAAACATACACTGCCATAGCTTTACAACCACTGTACTTAACCAATTATATTAAATACAACACAATACACTCGCTGTTGTTTTCATTAGAAAGATAAGCAAAAAATACGCCAGCATTACAGTGCATGCTTTGTTTTTCTCCTTTTGCACAGAAAATTTGCACACACTGAAAACGGACGCTACTTCAACGGGACGAGGTCGTTTTTTCTTGGACGCTAGCTCAAGAACATACGAGTTACCATTGACGCATATACAAATATTTTGTCTAGTTTATAGATAGAAAAGGTTTGTACCAAGAATGATTTCGAAGGTGGTATTTCCATATAGTTCGAGGGTTGTGTCTCTGTTCGCCGACATCCTGCACAAGAATTGCTAACTATTTCAGAAAACGACAACAAAAAATCTTTTTTCAGTGTCACGCTAAAGCTCACCTCTCCAGCATCGGCAGTTACAGAACAATATCCTCCCCAAACATACAAAACATGATGCCAAGCAACCGCTGCATGGCCACTGCGCACTTCTGGCGATTCTTGGTCAATGAAATTTCTATATAAGGTCTCGATGTATGCATACATCTTCAGTCAACATCTTACAGATTACAACAAACACCCCTATCTCTCTGAAAAATAGCGATTACACCTGTATTTCTATTACTGGCAGCTTGTGTAGACAGAATCTAAATGCATTCACACGACAGACATTTTCATCAACGATAAAACAGGTGGAAAAATGTTAATAGCGTATTTTTGTGCGTCACACGCAATAGCAAGTCGGTCAGGCTGAAAAAATGCTGACTCTCGTGCACATCCATCGCAATTAATCGATTTCTTTGAGTTTCATGGAATACCTCTGCCATCTTAACTGATATGATCCAATTCACCCGATTTACCATCACAACAAAAACGCTTATTTTTCTGATAACCCTGCAAAAAGTTAGCTATGTAAGTAATACTGATGTTTTCTTACATATCTACAGACAAAAAATAGATGCATCACTTATGCAGTTGTTACAATCCTAACAGCTGACACAAACCACTCGAAAAAAACATCAATAGAATAACACAAATAATGCAATAAAAACAGTAAAGTGCTAACTATACAGGTTTTTCATCATGCAAAGGAAAAAAATTAGGTTTCAAAAATGCTTCAAGACAGGCCATGAATTGCAATGGTTTTTCGCTGTGCACCCAATGGCCGGCTTCAGGTATATGAGATATCACAGCAGCAGGAAAGAGACGCTTGATGTGAGCATAATCTTCAAACCTGCAAATCACAATGTAATGTATCATTTCTTTTCCAATAGCACAGATGGCTAAAAATAAAAAACGTAAAATGATTGAGAATTACAGTAATGCCAAAGAAGACTTCTTGTGCAAGTTCAACTTATTGTTCAATCAAAAATTGGTCAATGATATATTTCTTGCTCTTCCACGCAGAAATGAAATATATATCAATTGTTTCAGCAGCCATCAGGAACTTTTGGGTACCACTTAGTGAGTAGTTAGTAAAAAAGCAAACATTTTGAATAGAAATTTTACCAAGTGAACATTGCACAAAATCTATTTGTTGTTGTGAAACCACCAAATACCTTCTAGCTGTACAATTCAATTATTATCATAGTAAGTGATGTAACCAAGGGGTTGGTACTAAATTGGTGGGCAAGCAGTTTATTCAAAAGAAGACGTGGTACTGCAGTCAAGATATTAAAGGTAGGTTTGTTGTAAGTTTTACAATATTGACATTTATTTGATATACAACAAAATTGGAACAAATCGCCTTGTAAAATCAAGGCTTTATAAACTAGAACAAAACTACAGAAGTGCAGCAGTGTAGCTAATTAGCTACAATAATGTAACTGCAAAGCCTATTAACAACATTTGCTGTGCACAACTAAGGAAGCTGGCAATGCCACAGCAGGGATATAGCATGAGTCCAACATAATGGCCACTGGCTTTACAATGGTAGCATTGATTGTATGGTGAAGGCATTGATCATGCAACATCACTTTACCACAACCACATACAAGATTTAATAATTTCTAACTTCATTTTTTGTGAATCATCAATAAGATCAGACCAATTGAAAGTGAGATTGTCACTGGTAAGAACAGTAAAATGGAGGACAACCTTAACGATCAAAGACACCTTTTCCAAGCAACAAAAAGTAGGCCTTTGACGCCAAAAACAATTGATACAAATGAAGTACAGTGCTAATGCTAAACATTGCTCAGGTAATACAAGTCAAAAACATACCCAACAAATGTAGATGCTCCCCCAGCTATGAATAAAGTTTCATTTGTATAAGGCCCACATCCATTAGCAAGAGTAATAGATTGAAAAGTCTGTAAATGTTCATTCAATGCATCCAAATTAACCCTCCATCCAAATTTGCCAGTTGACAACTGTTCAACATTTGTAAGAATAAAACTTCGGACAGAAGGATCCTACAAAAAATATGACTGTTTTTTGCAAGCATCATACTGCTGCACAGTAGGTAAGGAATCATACCACAACAGCATCTTTTAATTGATTATCAGCATTTGCTCTTGCAACAGACAAGGTTTCACCACCTTTCCACTGAACAGCTTTCATGGCATTTATATACTTCAGCAAAGCACCTGCAAGGCAGAAATACAAAAGTGTTAAATGAAACTAGATAATCATTGAAACTTTATGAACAAACTTTTTTCCTACCTCTGCTGTTATTGGACTTGTTATCAAAAGTTGAACAAGGAGAGGCATCAACAACTACAAGTTTTTCAAAACGCTGGGGCTATATAAAAGAATAAAATCTGTCAAACTTGCTTCAGAACAACATAACCAGTTCAACTTTTACATTTCACCTGATTCAATGCTGCAAGCATTGCCATTCTTCCGCCCATACTATGTCCAACTAAGACACACTTATCTATTTCCAGGCTATCAAGCAGCTCAACCAAATCTTGTGTCATGCTGTCCAGACTCATGTGATCATAGTGCATACTCTTTCCATGGTTCCGGGCATCATATGTGACAACCTGTAAAAAGACAAGCAAAGGGAAATATTCTAAATCAACGGTGCACAACCTGCGGCTGTATGCAGCCTTCGATAATGAAATATGTGGTCGTCCACACCTCGTTTAAAATACAAGATTTAGTGGCCGTACTGGCATATATTGAAGCAAAACAAACGTAAGGCAAGAAAATTAGTTGACACGATGCGTAACAATCTGGATTGTGATGTTTCTTTTAATAAATTCGTTAAAATGCTTGACAATTTATTATACTTTTAGGCGCATGTTAATGACATATACCAGATAAAACCTATTCTTTAATTAAACGAATCTCATAAATATAACTCAAACTCATTGGCGGCCGTACTTCATATAAACAAAAGTAATGCGGCCGGCAATAGCAAAAGGTTGTACACCCCTGTTCTAAATGATCTTGAATGACTGGATGAAGTACCTTTGCTAATCTTACAAATAAAATTTATGACTTTGTGAGGCAATGAAGTTGAAGCAGGTTTGCTGGAAACTTTGCACAATTAAAATTCCCTTTGGACATTTCCATGCAGAGGCCCAAAAAAGAAGAACATCAACTATATATAATTCAAAACACTTGTAAGTGCATTACAGCTCAGTACAAAACTTAAAAATAGTGTCTACAGAGCTGACTATAGATACTGAAGTCCATCTTAGCTGACTGCTGCAACCAAGCAGAGACCATAAAAGTAGCTGATTATGTCTTTGCCATATTTTGTAAAAGGTAGATTTGTATTCTGATACTACCACTGTTATTGGGCCAGTAAAACAGATGCCAATGACAGATAATCTGGATTTAATGCCTGTATGATAGAATTTAATAACTGCTGTTTTTCATGCTTGTCAAAGTTTGTGCTAAATCATTGGATTTTTGTGTTAGCTACTGTATAGTCAGTTGCTTTTCCGGTGAGATACATAAAGCCTGTACGTTAAAAATTAACTTAACATTGGTAGACACTGGTTTGCAAAAATTGCATGTCACGAGTTTGCCAGCTTCAGTATTGATTTTTAAAAAATAAAAAAAAAACAGTATTGATTTTTAAAAAAACAGTACAGAGTGATCCAAAAATAAGTATCCACTTTTGATAACATAGCATTTTGTATTCAAAGCAAAATGTTGCAATATTTTTCGTAGGCCTGTCTTACAGATATGTAATTTTGTGTGTTGGAGTTTTTCTCATACACCACTATTTTGTTAGCACAGTTCAATAGTCTATGTCAAGGATGGGCAATTAATTTGTCTCAGGGGCCACTTTGAGAAGGCCATACTTAGCGGAGGGCTGTACCTTCTATTGCAGTGTTTCTCAACCTTTTTAGCTTCATGACCTCTTTGTTATTTTTACACACCCTGTGACCCCTTCCAACTCTTTTTTCATTACATGTGATATTATAACCATTATGATTACATCAAAATGCTGTTCTAGAAAAATGCAACAAACTACCACAACATTTTTACCACAAAAATGCCTTCCATAACATTAACACTTTTAGAGCCGCCTGGTTTCGGCAATTTTCGCAAAAAAAAACAGCAGTGTTCAGTTTCCTTACCAACGCCCTAGCTCCCCCGCCCATTTGGCCAGAGAACTGTTCAGCGGCTCAAATGGATCGGCCAGTCTAGTAGATTGCACTCGAAAAAAAATTTTTTGCTTGGGGGGTGCGGTTTTTATGTGAGTGACGTCTATAGCCAAATGTTGGCTATAGCCAAAGAGGTAGAGAACAGATTTCGTAAAAATGCATCATCTTCTTCTTTGACCTCAGAGAAATATCATTGGAACTCAATTTCAAGAGACTGAAGGTGGTCCATTATAGATGTCTTCAAATCTTTGCAAGTTCTTCAGTTTTTTCAACAACACTTGACAATTTCTTAAGCAAAGCAACGTTCCTTGCATTACTTTATGGAGTCAGTTTTGCAACTTCAAATAAAATGCTTGCAGATTCGTTGCACAGCTGGATGATGTTTGTAACTTTTCCTTTTAGCTTTAAAACTTTCAAAAATTTCAGCCAAAGAAACAAGACCTTTTCAGCCAAATCTTGTCACTAATGTAAGACAACTCGTTCACTTACAGTTCTGGGAATAACTTTATTTCATCCTTCATCACAAAAATGCAGTTTAGTATGTTTCCTTTCGATAGCCAGCATACAGACATGTGGAATAGAACTCATATGTCAAAATCATGTCTTTGCAAAATTCTTTTAAACAGGCAAGTGCTAAGGCTTCAAGATTTGATGTAATTGATCAATTTTATTGTGGAATTTTACAGAGGAGTAACAATCACATTTCCACTGCAACTCGGCATAGTCAAAAGATTTTTACATCTCTCAAACATCTGCACTTGTTGTAGTTTGCAATTCCGCACAATACAGGAACTCCTCTTTCAATGTCTCCTGAATGAATATGTCTCACAAAAACAAGCAACTAAGCACATGAACTAAGATCTATTGACTTATCCACTTGAAAAAAAAAGGAGTTGGAGATGCTTTCATTTCATTTATCACTTGGTCATTCACATCTTCCGACATCCTGAAATCCACCTCTGAATAGTATCGCTGAAAGAGGTATGGTTTATGTTTGCCTTACTAGCTTGTCCAAGACGTTGCTTTGCTGTTTTCAACAAACGGTTTCACAAGCATTTTTCCACTCGTGTTAAGTTTTTTGCTTGGTTATTTCAAGTGCGACTTCATATGATGCTTGTCTTCTTGGTGGAAACTTCCAGCAAGATAAGTCTTTTGCGTTTCAAACTCACTTCATGGCATCGGAAAAATTCTGTAACTTTTTGTGGCGTGATTAGGTTACTTTATCTCTAAATGCTATATCAATTTGGAAGGTTTCATATGGCTAGCAATGAGAGCATCTATACCACTGCAGTACGCTGCTTCCTGAATGTTGGTCAACAACTTGTTTAAAACTAGAATACATTTTTGGGACGTGTTGGAAGGCTTTGGCTCTAAATGCTGTATGAACTTTGAAGGTTTTACAAATCCAGCATCAGCACAAAGAACATTGTCCAAAACACTATGGCTTCACTGTGTTTTTTCTAACTAACGAGGTAAAACCAAATTTCAAATAATCTTTAAAATACTTGCGTTTCTTATCCATGGTAACAATAGAAATGAAAACAATACTATTGGAGGTAGAATATATTTCTACCTGACTGCTGGCTGCAATTTCACAATAATAAGTTGCTGGTATCATAGAGTACAACTGTTTCAGAACAAGAACAACCAAATACATCACTTGACACAAGTAATATACCACTTGTGGTTTACTTCACCTTGGATTTCGACAATAGAGACATAAGATTGTGGATGATAAAGGCTAATCTACACTGAGGAATTGCCAAGAGTAGCTGCGCGCGATTTTTTGTTTGTTTTATTGTGCCTAGGAGTTGCTGTGCCGAGCCGTGCACGAGCGCAGAATTACCCGACACAACAAAACAAACGAAGAATCGTGCGCGGTTACTCCTAGCAACTCCTCAGTGTAGATTGGCTTTACAGCTAACAGGTTAGATTGTACAACAGTGGTCTGACGGCAGAAAGATGTATAAATATATGCTTTTCAGTTGTGACTTCGGATGCATACATTGCCAATCATATGTGCAACATATTGTATTCTTTGAAGTGGTAACTCCGATGCTACAAATTGCACATACATAGTCAATTACAATATACGCAACAAGCAGCAAGCTGCTCCAAGAAGCAAATTCATTGCAATGATCAGATTTTGCAATTTTAACTTAAGTGTTATGACAAACACGACAAGTTAAACATTATTACACTGAAAGCTTTGCATACCCTAAAAGAACTTTGTGACTTCAGGTTGAGAAATGCTGCTCTAGGCAGTAGAAATAGAAGCAAGTCTCGGTTAAGTTACCCTGAACACTAACATTTACTGAGAAACATCAAGGAAATTCCAGACTTGATGATTTTTCCTGAATGCTTCCACGGCCACTGAAAACACTGTGGTAGGCCACATGTGACCTGGGGGCCACTAATTGCCCACCCCTGGTCTATGTGCTTGATCCAAACTCCTTGGCAGTTGAATCACTAGCTACTTGCGCATTCATTAAGTTTGTAATGACCCCTTCCAACATCTCATGGGGAATTCTCCTTATCTCAGTTCAAATGTTGTCTTGAGTGCATCAATAGTTTAGGGACTGTTAGCATAGCCTAGACCAGTGTTTTGCAAAGTGTGGGCTATAGCTCGGTTATGCATTTCATAACACACCATAAATTCAGTTTTTAAGTATAAAAGGTGATTTCTAAATTTTATCTTATAACAAACAACTCTTTTGTCATCCACAGCAATGAATCTCAGGCCAGCAACAACAAATACTATTTTTACTAATGTTGTGGTGCCATTACTTACCAAAAAATATCGATTTTCATAACTCTGGTTGCATCATTTTATATCCTCTACTGATGGATATCCATCTTTTACAGGCCACAGGGCACCCTTGCATAATGCATTGGCAATATTTTACACACACATAATATAAACAATGGCAAAATACATACTGAACAACCAATACTCTTGTTCAAACGTTTGGCGATTGTATTGAAGTTGTTCTTGTTTCCCAATGCCCCATGAGACAGAACAATCGGCTTGTGCCCACTTGATGAACCTTTCACCAAACTATATGAAATTTTTGTTGATAGAGATCTATAATAAAGCAGGCAAAAATGAATAGGCAAAATTGACCACGTCACACTTTTTTATAACTAATTTTACTAGAAGTTTTCGTACAACTGTCGCTATGTTAACCTTTCAAAATAATGGTCACGTTTTCAACTAGGCTACAGTACCAAAGACAGCAGTACTGCACATACCTGCAAAATGTGATTAGATCATTCCGCATCAACAAAAAACAAGTTCGCCTACGAAATTGAACATACTGCATGCCCATCTTTTGATCTTAACTTTTTACTAAAAGGCTACTTGACATACCACGCTATCGCTACCGACACTGTAAATCACACATGACCACTTCTAGCAAGGTAAAAAGTTACCACAAAAAAGAGTTTGAGACTGCTACGAAGCAACAAAAACCGCCTTGAGCTTTTCAGCCGGCTGTTTGAGGAATCTCCTGCCTGGTTCTGCTCCCATCGCCGAATGGCCGTTGCGATCTGGGTTCGTTGAACAGTGTTGTAGCTGTGTTCAGTGGAGGAGTTACATTTGTGCTAAATTTTGGTAATCTTCAATTTTTG
>Ga0210059_1012105_pt1 | contig 13096 bp, 4 predicted proteins | sample Ectturendosymbi2_FD_188042 | JGI IMG/M metagenome (GOLD analysis project Ga0210059, IMG submission 188042) | Ecteinascidia turbinata endosymbiont from Florida, USA - Sample 2 (SPAdes) (version 2) | ecosystem: Host-associated > Tunicates > Ascidians > Unclassified | place: Key West, Florida...
TGCTGACGATACAAATGCAAATAGACGTTCACATAACGCTTTACCCTTGCTACACCACAAAGAAAATGACCCACGTTACTGCAACAGTCCCAAAAATGCGCTTCGTTGGCAGCAATGTTTCTTTTCACACCGTATAAAACTCGTTGGCAGCAATATTTCTTTTCAGTTTTCACATCGTATGCTTCACACCGTGATTTATTGCTATCAACAGTCGCTGCCTCGCTGCATTACCTGACGCAGAGGTCTGCGTTCAACAGTCTCATGCAGCAAAACGCCTACTGCTGTAACTTAAGTGAACCTTTGTTGCCATGTTATTGTTACGCGACAAAAGCTAATTTTAAAACTATCCTCCCCCAAGTTTCGCAACCAGCCTCTGCAGGCAATGTAGCGGATTTAGTGAACTGCAAGCTCATCCGTCATCACTGCATGATGCCCAAACAGTAATAGGCTCTTGTGCAGTGTGAGTGTCATACTAGTAAATGAAACTATCATTGCAAGAATTAAGTCAATTAAGCTGCTGACTTTGGGTGTTCTAGAAATTTTTGGTTCTTAGACCCCATTTCCAGGTGGTAACAAATGTCCATTTCCCCCTTCCCATGAACACAAGGACATGACAAACACTGAAACAGCGCAGCAGCTATAACTATTTTCACTTACTATCAAATTTCAATACGGCAGTGGGAAGAATATGAAGACATTTTGACAACAGGTTCTGAAGTAAATGGCTAAAAACGTCGGATGGAGATGCTCAGTGGCGCACAAAAGCATGTAAATTGTTTTGACCAAGGTATCAAATGCTTTTGCGAGATATTTTTAACTTGAGACGGACAACCGTTTGTTTTCAACTATTCAGTGCATTTAAATCATGATTTGATGGTTGGCATTAATTATAAAAAATCAATTTAATTATGTATTACTATTTGTCTTGCGCATTTTCTCAACATTGAACGGATGAAAGAGTAACCACAAGAAAATGCAACTAATACTGACTACTTTTTCAAGATAATAATTGAAATTGTGCAACAGCGTTAAGTATACTAGTCATAAATGTGAACTTTTCAACTACTGCTACATGTGTTTTGTATTTGAGTTGGCTTATAAACTGAACATCTCCGTGGATGGACATAATTGTCGCAATTCATGTCACAAAATTGCTGACCAAGAACTGTCACTTAGTGCCTATGGCGTTAGATATTTCCTAGGTCAATACATGTGGCCTTTACGATTATATCAATTTTTTGATGAAACCGATCAATAAATTTGCTGCAGCAAAGGCAAGAAAACCTTGTCTTTGAACTTGGATAATTACTAGTAAAGCATTACAAACTGACCTGTTTCAGCTAAATTGTTGTTAGTCGGGGTGATGAAGCAGCAAAAGATTATGTCAGCTTTCTGAACTTTGTAGCAGAACTTTGAATTTGCTGTTGTGTTTTCTCTTTAGGTTTTTGAGCACCAGAATTCACATTTAATCCTACTTCGTATATTTATGTTGCATATCTTTGTATTTCGTTGTCAAAACTGCAATCTGTACTGCATAATCAATATTACAAAGATCACCAAGTAAAGAAATGGGATACATACACACCAAAATTTTTGATTGATAACGTTAGTGTCAAATTGCCATATAGACCGTTTGCAATACTCAGAAAAAGTTGAGAAATGATAGTGAATCCGGATGTGGATGGTTATCAGACCACTCCTGATAATGATTGCATGCTGCTTTAACCAGCGTTTCCAAAGCTTTTTGGAGCGTGACTGAAATCTGAATTGGTGAACATCTTACGAACCAAATCTCAAACAACGTATGTTAACTTGACAAAAATGTTGATTGTATGGATAATTTTTGGCAGTAGGTGGCTAAGTTTGTTTTCAGTGTCAGCAGTTTACTCTTTTCTTAAGTACCAGCGCTACAGTACAAACAAACATTAACGACCCATACTATGGGAACCACTGGCTTCAACGCTTAAACCTGTCAAAACGCTTTGAACCTGTTTTAATTTGCAAATGTGCATCACTTCATCGCATACTTCAAGGTGTAAAGTGCGCTGCGCAGACGATAACTTCCGTACCGGCTGCTGGAATGGCCAGAAAACGAAGTTACCACCTCCAGCCGAGATGCTGAAATGAACACCGCTGGTTCAACTTCAGCGGTGAATTTCAAACAGCTTTGTTAAACTGACTTTACAAAGCAAGAAAAGAAGTTGTAGTGTCGCTACCCAACTTTCTCTATATTCTAATCTCAAGGTCTCTGTTTAATCTCAAGTTAAAGTACACGAGAGTTTTCAAACACAAACGCATTCACAACTGCACAACACACTCCAAAGTAAGCAGAAATATAATGGCCGCAGATGCGGGAAACGTTCCACAAGTATGGGCGATTATTACATCACACACATTATGCACGTTCGTTCAAGAAGATGTACTGCGTACTGCACGCCGTTGCAACGACTACGATTTTGGATTCATTTGATGACTGTGTATGCTAAACACTGCACTATTTCAGTATTTAAAACGTCAAGACCAACGGATTTCTAAAACTTGTAAAAGCACTTTCATATTCTGCAGTTCATGAAATCTCTGAGAGGGGGCCCAATTTTTGCATTTAGCTTGCCAGGGGGGGTGACGCGCATCCCTGCCCCACCTGTCAGTTACCCCGCTGCCCACAGTGAAAAGTGAGTCCCCCCAAGCCACGGGTTAAAGCAAAGTCAAGCCTTTCAGGACGGAATTATTTCACAACAATGCATCATCAGGCTGGAGTTGATTTTGAAAATTTCACTGAAGTAAAATTCCGGGATGTTTTGCTAACCGGGACTGGACACCGGGACAGAGGTTTAAACCGGGGCAGTTCCAGCCAGACGTATGGTAGGTCCAACCTTAACCAAAATGTAAAACCTAAATCTAACTTCAGGTTCATTCGTGACAGACCATTTGCTATTCCTTCTTTTCACCAAAAGTGCCGCCCCCCCGAAAAGTGCCGCCCCGGGGCATTGCCCCCCCTAGTCGGGTGCCTGGGTAGGTGACTAAACACCTTACACCGATGAAGCATACCTGCTTGACGCCTTTCTCTTTTCAGGTAGTGAACTTCCGTTTTTAAGACGTAAGAAGTCGCAGGTAGAAAACAGTGGTCTGAAACTGCAAAAAATTCATGAGAGCTGGTCAACGATGTTTTGTGACTGTAAGCAGCCCGGTTCTAATTCTAAACTGGCAGCTCCATAATACCGCTTCCTAAATTTTATTCTCATCTCACGTTATTTAACAATGCTGTGTAAGAATATTTACAGTAGGTTAAGCGAAAAGGTGGAAGTTTTTCCCGCAGTTATTTAGTTTGTTTAGCTAACTTTAGCACAGCGATGATGGAAAGCAGTAAAATACTGCAATCATTTCTTTGGAAAATACAATAGGAAATGATCAGCTGTAGTTACTGTAGTTGTAAATATTAAACTCTGTTCCCGGTAAAGCTGGCTAAAACAGAGCTTATGATTTAAGCTATTTTAAGATGTCACTGCTTTAAATCAACCAGATTAACGAAAACGTTGCCAAAATAAATTTCAACTTCTATCAAACAATATTCAATAGCTTTCACTTCAAGCTGAAAATTCTACTCGTTGCATTTTGTTTTGCTTCGCGAAAGCGTTTTTGATAGAAGCAGCTCAATACACCCCAGGATTTTCTTCACAATGCCCATAAGGTTTTATAAATGTACAAATTATTTTTAATTTCAAGACAATTTGCCTCAGCGCCCGGCACAGGATGAGAAGGTTGTGACTCTTCTCCGTTCCACTGGTGAAATCGAAAGGAAACTTGACAATCTTTTTGGAAATGTAGAAGGGTCCATTTCAATATGTATCAAGTTAAAACTTTAAATTCACTATTTACAGAAACTGAGATTTTTTCAATCAAGCTCGTTGTGTTTTTTATTTATTTCTAGATTCTGTGGTTTTCGCAAGCTGAACTTTTCACCTTAAATGGAGCTGACTTCAAGTAGTTAGTAAATCTTTGGTTATATGGAACGTCTACTGTAGCCCCACTGGAATCTGCTGTGCTTTTACAAAATACCGTTTGCTTATGGAATGTCAACTAAACCAGGTGCTTACTAATTGTTCATTTTACTTGGGGGATTGACTCAACAGATATAAAGTGCTTTGGTAAGTTCATCATAACAACATCGTAGCATGCTGTTTAATGCTGCACGAACTTGATTGATGCTATACTACATAAAAGTGCAAAAAGAACCCAAAAGCCAAGGCAACATAGCTTAAATACAGGATGCTTATTTGTGTGTTACATTCCTAAAAACATTAACTTTGAAAAGAGGCATAATGTATCGAATAACAACGCTTAATGAAATGTAACAAAACTGTTTTATTGTGTTTCATTTATATGGATTTTGTTGAAGGTGTAGTTTATGCATTTACTACCGATGCCCAGAATTTTTCGGCTTGGCCCTGCCTTACTGAGGCACATTCCATCAAGCGGAAATTAGCTTTAGTGAATTTTTATATTTGTGGGTTACATGAAATTGTCATTTTGGACGATAAAGAGGTATGTTTTTCAAAAGTTGACATGTTTCGAGGGCTTCAACTCCTAATTATAATTGTACCCTGGCATGACATTGCAACAAAGACTCAGCTGCTTCATGAATATTAGTGTAGAAAATGCCAAGACTAAGAAAAATTCTGTCAGACCAACTGAAGATATCCTTCCAGTTCCACTACATGATCTAAATATCGTTATCCATTGTTTTCCACAGGATCAAATTTCTTTGTGATCATTGTCTTTGGTGTTTTTAATTTTATAGCTTATTTTCTATGGCAGTGAGTACGCAATGTAATCACAATTGCAAACGTGGATGAGAAAGTCAACAAATACGAACAGAAAATAACTGCGTAGACCCCTGTTGCTAAAAACGATTATTTATCCACAGAAAAAAATTTTTCGAGCTCACTCAATATCTTTACAGAGTTGCACAAACAATATCTTCAAAAGAAATCATTTCACAGCAATGAATCAGACACTATACGTTGTTTGCGGACCATATATATATTACTAAAATTATTATACGAGTTTTAATTTTTGGGGCGTCCATTTTCTAGATCTGTTTCCGATCAACTCGAGTAACTGTCATAAACCACTCAGAAAAACGCTTGAAACACAGACGTATAGATTTTAAGTCATGTTTCCTAAATACATACATGATACAGCATGCGCATTTGAATGTTGTATCTACCAACATTGACTTTGAATCACCGGTAAGCCTCCTTTGTCTCACGCGCAAGTGCCTTTACGAACACACACACACACAAAATTTCACACACATATAATTTCTTCATGAAAATTACATTTGATCAAATCAAAGTTCTACCTGCCACCTATATAGATTTTGCTCAACAGCTCTTTCGCCAAAGTCAAAAAGCTGAACTACGTATAAAAAAAAGGATCATACATACGCAAGAAAATTAAAATCAACATCCGAAGCTTTGTAATCCGTTTCGCGGGAATCATTTTCTAATGGAAATTTCTTACACAGGCCTATTCCACAATTTCAACAACTTTTACCAGTGAGCTGAAAAATAAGGTATATGAGTGTAATGATTCAAACGTACCGGTACGCGCTCACAACAACAGCCTACCCCAATTTTTGTATTCCTAAGATCTGAAATTTGCAACCAGGCATCAAAAGACCAGTTTTACATCCAGAGCTCAAGCATTTTTTTATTCTCTCAAAATGTTTCCTTTACCAATGCATTTTATTATAAAAAATGATTCCATTGCTGTAGTTAACTTTTTTGATCACGCTATGAACTTGGATGATTATATCACAAGATGTTTTACGTGGAGATTTAAGTTGAAAACAACAAAATGTGAAAATATGTTTTTGAATCATGCTTGTTGTTTTCTTGGAGATTCTGAGTCAATCTGTACTTGGTTTGGGAGATGTACGTACACTTAGAGAAAGCACGTGAACGTTTCGTTTCTCTCACTGAACAGGGTGAGGTCAACTCTAACCTGGGTTATTGCAAGCTTAATTTTAGCTATGGTGTTAAACACTTTGAACGAAGAAAACAATCATTTTCAACAGCAGAGAGACTGCGCTTTTGTTGCTGGGAGACATCGTCAAACCATGGGCGTAGCCAGGGGGCCAAGGCCCCCCAAATTTTTAGGATATCTTCTCTTTTTTGTGCTTTGAGAAGCGGTGTCCCAAACACAATACTGTTGTTTTTCATTTCTTGCTGTTCATATTGCTTAAACTTGTAATGTGTTCCTAATTTATTACAATCTGGTGTTTCATTGTAACTTGTGCAACTATTCCAAGTGTTTATGTGGCCCGCATGAAGAAAAAATGCAATGTCTTACAACTGTAGTTTGAGTAACGCAAAAATATCGGCATGGGCATCAGTTATCGTCAGTGAAAAATAAAAAGCATCAGTATCGGACCAGAATTTTGGTATTGAACTTAAAGATGTACCGGTGAAAGATATCCTTGCCTCAGTTGAAGACGGATTATGAGGCATTTTTTCTAGCGAGGCTGACCTAATTCGTGGCAAAGTGGTTTCAAGCATACAAAAAGCGACGAAAATCAGTTTTGACGAAAAAAGAACACATGACTTTACAATAGTTGAAGAAAGATCCGAGTATAATAATCACCAAGGCTTACAAGCGTAACATCACCACAGTTTGAGACAAAGAATGGTATGACAAAAAGATTAACAAAATGCTGGATAATCACGAAACTTACAGACATCTTCAAACCAACCCAACCGTATCCAAAACCAAAGATGTCAATAAATTTATTAACAACTTTCTCGAAACCAAAAAGATCACAAAAGAAGCAAGCTTCAAACTGAAATACTTAGATGCCACAACAACCCGGCTGTACGGACTACCGAAATTACACAAAGAAAACATTCCCCAACGACCAATAGCTTCTTTTCACAGACCCACCTACCTACGGATTACCGTAGCTAAAGAATTATCCTCATACTGAAACCACTTATTGAAAAATCAAAACATCACGTAAGAAACTCTTTAGACTTCGCATCATCTACTGCTCATGAATTACTCCAAACTGATGAATTAATTGTCTCATTCGGTACTGCATCTTTATTCACAAAAGTTCCAATTCAACTGGCATTAAAAATAGACAAGCAACATCCATAATCCGATCTCGAGCTGAGTCAACGTACAAATTTGTCAATTACCGACCGAAGGACTGGAAATTTGCTTAAGTTCAACAAATTTTACTTTTCGTGGAAAACACTACAATCAAGTTTTAAGAACAGCGATGTGTTCTACCGTTTCATCAGTAGTTGCAAACCTAGCCATGGAAAACGTCGCAACACACGTTTAGGAAATTTTTACAAACCCTCCACGTCTGTGGAAAAAATATGCAGACGACACTCTGTGATCATGAAGAAATCAAAGTTGTCCGAGTTTTTCACCCATGTGAACATAATAGAGAGCGTCATCCAACTCACTATGGAACAAGAAACCGAAGATTGCTTTCCATTCTTGGTCTTATTGATCAAACGCTCATCAAATGGCGGGCTAAAAAACGTTCCTCGAACCGGCTAAAAACAGGCTAAAAAATTTCGAGCGGGCTAAAAAAGTTCCTTCACAGCCCAGCACATGAACAGCGAAATGAAGTATGTGAAACAGACTCTCGTGTTGAATTGTTAGTCCAATTGGATGATTCAACACAAAAAGAAGAAACAACACAACGGATTTTCTAGGTTTATATATTAAGTTGTTTTACCGTGCACAACTAACTTGGGAGAGTCTTTAAAACAAATTCTGGAGAAACATCGTAAACGAACTATCTCCAAACCTACAATTAAACCAAGCACAATCCTATCTTCAGGAAAAGATATCGTATCCGCCAGCAAATGTCGTGGTGTAGTCTATGAAATTCCATGTGGGGAATGTAAACAAAAATACATTGGAAAAGCGAAGCGAAACCTTAGCGCTCTCTCAAAAGAACACCACAGCAGGGACACTTGGCCTAGAAATATTTTAAAAAATCCGGAAAAAACAGCTTTAACGAAACATGCTGCATAAAGTGGCCATGGTTTCAAATGGGGTTGCGCCCACGTTTTACATCACGCAAATAGCTAGAACAGGGTTTCTCAATCGGGGCCCTCGGCCCTTCTTGGGGCCACGAGCAGAGGCCTTTACTAAATAGTTCTATCGTGATATTGCAAAACGCAAAACAAAGCCACGTATTTTTAATGATGAGCAAGGGGCCACAAGTGTTGAGAATCTTAGGAAGGCGGCCACAAACCATGAAAGGTTGAGAACCACTGAGCTAGAATAAGCGTATTTTTTAGAATCTTTGTACATCAGTTTAAGAACTAACACTACGAATGATAAAAGTGTAAACATCCCAGCTATTTATCGTAGTATTTTAAAACATTAGCGAAATTTATTCTTTACTTGACTTCCTTGAGTTTGTCATCTTATTGCCCGCTTTAGTGCTTGTTGAATTGGTAACTCACCACCCAGTTTATCCCATTATTGATCGCTATTTACCGCATGCACTCACACTATTTACTGTTTTACTTCACATAGTAACGTTTGTGCATTTTTCTGTGCAGCTTTTACACTATTTTATTGCGTTGTTTTACACTGTCACCTCCCGGTGTTTTCATTTTACACTTCTTATCTTCCACGTTCACTGCCGCATACTGTCACTCATTTCCTATAGCGTGATGTTCGGTTGGTCGGTTTTGCGCTTTTTGTCTTTGTACGTCACGCTGCTCATTGTTTTTTTGTTATTGGTAAATTGCATGATACGTGGTTGAAAACTTTGCCGTGAGGAAACGTATTTGAATACGTGGGCGAAACGTCGGCTAAACAATAAAAATAATCGCCAGAGAAGAACGCATTTATCTGCTTGCAAAATACTGTTGCTCGCTTAAAGTCAAAAGATTTGCCCCTCCCAAATTTTCTGCTGGTTGCGCCATTGCGTCAAACTCAGTAACAGATCTTTCCGAACAGCGCGGTTATGAATCAAATATTGTTTTGCAAACAATTAGCAAAAACTTGTACAGTAGATACAACATTCCAAGAGCGGAACAGCCGATAGCATTCTTGGTTTGGCCGCGCTTGCCAGCACGAAATATTTAGCAGTATATCCATAAAATTAAGAAAAAAGGCAAGACGTTGTTGTTCTTTTCCTACTTGAAACGTGTCTGAACTCTGAAGAAAAAACTTCTTTAAATTTTTATTCAAATGTCTCACTGCAATTTAATTAACCCATGATTTAGGTACAAAATATGGTTACTTTAGTTTAAAGCAAAGCAGTGTCTATGAAATTGTTTTTGATTGAATGTTGCCGAGTAGAACCTTTTTGGACCAATTTAATTTAGTAAGACGGTTGAGTTTGTATCATCATGGAGTGCAACAGGAATATGCTTTGACTGACTGATTGATCAAATGCCGTTAAATTTCTAAAAACCGAAAACATAAATTATTGCCAATTGACAAAAAACTTGTTTTTCTATGTCAAAAGCTTATTATAAATATCACGACCGACTGGTGAACAGTTTTTCCTATAAATTCCATGAAAAAATGCAGTTAAAATGTGATACACGGTTACTTTTATCACTACTGCTATGAAAGATCTGTAGGTTCGATGTAAAACTGCATCATTTTGAACTTAATAAATGAATCAAAGTTTAGCAGGAGTTTAAGTCGTTTCTGAATTTAGGTCGTTACACTGTAGTCAAAAATCTGAGCAAAAATTCAAGAGGGTTAATTGGAAGGTATGGCTGCCGATCTTTGCCGGTATACTCGCGGTGCTTATGTATCGTCGCTGCAGCCAACCATGTCGAAATGACAAATAACGAAACGGCCACGTTTCACTCCATAATTTAAAATAAAAGACAAGTTTCTGCATTTCCTGCAACGGGATGTGGATCAGTTGCGGTCTTTCGTGAATGACGTCACATTTTCGAGGACAGTTTCAGATTTTTTGCGACGCATTGTGACGAAAGTGAAAGGCATGAAAAATATCGCCTTAAACTGTTTCAAGGTTTTTCAAACACAGTAGGTTAAAATGTCTGCGTAAAACTACAAAAGTTGCTGAAATCCCATTTTATAAGCGTGACTGCATAGTGATTACCAGAGTTCGTCGCAAAATAAAGGCGTTTGATGACAGAGATTGATATAACAGTAATTCTGCATAAGGAATCTAGTGTTGCAGTAACTTGCCTGGATTTTCTATGCAACCGCGTCTGCTAGCTTGGTGACATTTGAAATTTCTAGGTGGTACATCAAATGTCTATTGCATCTACAGTAGACAAAACAACCTAATAAAGACGCCAAGAAGTAAAAGTTTGATAAAACATGATTTTACCGCGCGTTTGATTGTGGTTTGTTCATACGTTATAGTTCGATGATCTTGCAACAGAGCGACGTACAACAGCACACTTAGTCAAAATATTATTTCGTGCGATATCATATTTGTGCGCAGTTTCATCGAGCAAAAATCAAACAAAAACAACACAAAAATATATGTTTTGTAAATCAGTAGTCTGTATAGCGAAACTTTACAGACTTTTGTTGTGGTCAAACGTATTGGTAAACTGTCCTGTCACAGTTGTCTCGTTGTCTACACTGAAACCTTCGTTTTGGCAGTTTGAAAATGTACTAAGAAGTTAGAACCTATATGACGTTATACATGTTGGTCCAGCACGTGGAACAAAACAATTTTGTTTTAAGATAATAACATTATTGTTTATGACACAAACTTACGTAATAAACTTTTGTCTAGTGGTAGTTTTCAATTATGAAGCGGGTACATTGTTAATCTGATAATATGTTAGAATCCATATTTCGCCAAAGGCATAACCTCATTTTTACTGCGCATTTTCTCACTTGAACACAAACAATAGCAAACGTTAAAAGTTGATCATGGACAACAATCAATTGTCCTGCGTTAACTTTAGTTTTTTTGTATGTGTCACGTCCTTACCAAAACTTTTAGCAGATTAAAAACAAACAAGAATAAAACCAGCTGTCGTTGCATCGCACGTCTATAGCTTTACTTAAGAAGGCCGTTTGTAGCTTTACTCTACCGTATTGCACACATTCAATACAAAATGTTTGTTTTCAGTGTCTGGATTTCTATGCATGATACAGCCACTAGAGAATGAAATCTTTAAAATGTGGGTTTCACAGGAACACCAACCAGATCTCAAAATGGGTGGTTTGTCTATTGCCTTACTACTATTTAAATGATGGTCTCTTTACGTAATATTGCACGAATGCCTTCAAACTGCATCTTTACTTTTCTGTATCACTTCACTGTTGTATTTTATTAATTTTCCTGATGATGGCGAACGACTAAGCTGAAAAGTTGAATAAACTAATATGTTTTCGATATTTGTGGCTCTATTGTTTACAATAACAATCTACAGCAACTCCGTGCATTGCTTACCAATGCGGCAAGGAAGTTTCTCAATCTGCAATGGAAACTTTTCTAAACGGATGGAAATACTTCTCAGCAGCACAAACGGCACTTGAAAATATCAAATAAGCAAAATCTACCAAATTTAGTAATACGGAAGGAATCAGAAAGGCAATGCAACTTCCGAATGGCCTTCCGAGACACGTGCATTGCAATTGCGATATCTTGCCATTTCCACAAGTAGGTGCAATTTGCAAATGTTTTCAGTGTCGAAAAAGGTGCCTTTCGTTGCAATGGAGAACACCTGCAAATACGTCTGAGGTCAGGGGCCGATAAAAAAGGGAGAGAGATACATTCCCCTAGCAGTAAAAAGTACATTGAAACTCGTCTTATGAAGTAGGTTGTTGTTGTTCAAACGTTTTGCTCATCTTAACAGCATATCAATGGAAATTTGGGGATGGATGTTTGCATGAATATTACCCAGTAGCATTAAAAAACTTTTAACTTGTACTAATGCTGGAAATGCGCAAGGAAAATCTTCTTAGTTTATTTTTAACAACAAACAATTTAAACAAGACATTAATCGGGCTCTCACACTCCTAACATTTGCATGAAAATTGACATGATTTGCTATACGTCGATACGCAACTCCGAGGAATGCCATTTACCGTTTTCTATACTCCAGCTGACATCTCTGAAAAAGAACATTTTTGAGAGTAGTGTGAATGCTTTTGATAAGACACGGAGGAGCATGCAGAGGCAATATCAATCATGAGTGCAACAGAAGAGCAGAGCTGTTTCTGTCTGACTACGCAAGGCGGCTCATCACCTGGTCTTGTGCACTGTACTTATCGTAGCATCCTGTCGAACAGGTACGTATTGAAAGACACGTAAAACGAACAAGTAAATCTGTTGTTGGATTGAACCCTTTCGTCTGACGTATTCCATGGGCCTGTGCTGCTGCCTAGGGTGTGACCTGCTCAGTGATCTCCTTTTAGGGATTTTATATCTAGATTGGAACTTTTGACCCTTTTTAGGGATTTAGGGATTTTCAGGGCTTTTTGGAAAAGTATGAAAGTGTGTAAAAATGAACTATTTCAATTTATTTTGTAAATCATATTTGGTTATCTTTTTGACATTGATCCTGGCACTCCGATTTTATGCTGCACCACCACAGAATTAGGGATTTTTTGGTGCTGTTCTAGGGATTTTTCGAGTTGCATTTGTGAGAGCCGGACCTGCTAGCCTAGCAGTCCTGCCATTGCAAGCCCGAGCTGTAAGCCGATGACCAGGTCTTTCGATCGGATTACCGCTTTACATCCACTGCATCAAGTTCTAGTTGAATAAGTGCTGAAGATGCGTTAATGACGTGAAATCTATTTCCTAGTAAAACAATTTGCGATTTGATTGACTGCGGCGCTCTTATGGAGACTTGTTGCTGAAATGTGGATGTGTGCAAGTCCGAATCGTCGCAAAGCCATGAAAGCAGAGCACGGCAGGCAGATTCCTCGAAAGTTCAACAGCAAACCCAGAGCCTTCAATTCTCAAAGACACCGGAAGGAAATCTTTGGTAATGCTTGACATATGCTGAAGCGAGAGAAAAGCTTAAAAAACTGCTTGAGCAAGAGAAACGCTTAGAAACGAAACAGGCCACATAATTAACAGCCCAGTAGCGATGACCAGCAGTTC
>Ga0210059_1012106_pt1 | contig 13095 bp, 5 predicted proteins | sample Ectturendosymbi2_FD_188042 | JGI IMG/M metagenome (GOLD analysis project Ga0210059, IMG submission 188042) | Ecteinascidia turbinata endosymbiont from Florida, USA - Sample 2 (SPAdes) (version 2) | ecosystem: Host-associated > Tunicates > Ascidians > Unclassified | place: Key West, Florida...
AACTCATAGGCTAATGAAAAATAGATAAACTTGTGTTTGATTTTGCTTTAATGACTTGTTTTCAATGATATGGCGAATTACATATCTGTGTTTACATGGTACTTAGTAAACCAACTGGTCTCTGCTCTCTTTTTTGCAGTGATGCAAACTTGCACACATCTGTATTCAACTAACTAGTCTCCACAGGTGACAGGTTTGAATCAATCCACAAATTTATTTTTATTAGGAAATTGGTTTCACTTAACATTACACATCCTCAGTCCTAAGTTTTATTCAAATGAAATCTTCTATTTGAACAAGATTTCAAAAGTGAGGATTCATATATACGTGAAATTCGTTTTCTATTAAAAATTTGAAATTGATTCAAACCCGTTGCCTTTGTGGAGACTATTTACTTGAATACTACAATCTAAAATATCTCATGTTATATTTGGTGCTGCCAAGTCACAAAGCCTTCACCGTAATGTGCTGGTAGGAATCCATCCCTGATTAACTTTTGTGTGATTTGTTTTGCAGTTTAATTGTACCTGCAAAAAAAATCTTATATAATAAAAACAAACACTTCTAAACTTAATTTTAAAACTTTTTACCATTCTTTCTCCACATATAAATTTCAAAAATCTGGACTTGCTTTCAACGTGCTGACATTTTCTCATGGCTTGGACATGTACAATAAATAGGAAACTTTGTACAAATACAAACACATGCTAATTTAATTTATTTGTTTGTGAGCAGACACGAAGTCCATAGTATGAACACACACACTCCGCAGAATGCAGGTTGATAAAAACAGACAAAACAGAACGCTAAGCAAAGATGAATGTATATAAATATTTCATAATTAAGTAAATCCACAATATACCTCTTTTTATTACTCAACAGCTTAATTTCTTTTAAAGGCTGACTGAAGTAACATTTTTAGTTTCTCATAACAATTTCAAAAAAAGAATTGAAAGTTTATAACCTGGTATAAAAAGTGCAGAACCAACCAAAAAAGCAAGTTTTGAACACCTTAACTTTGGTGATTTGCTTTTTTCATAACATTTGTAAAATGACAATTATTTCTTCAAATTGCAATAAAAAATGTTCCACAGCAAAGATATTCTCGATTCTGTTGCAGTTATTAATAAGAAACAGCACTTCACACATGAGAACTTTGGTGTGCCACATAGTTGGATGATTGTTACATACTTGAAAAGCAGCAGTGGTGATTGCCTTTTACCACAAGAATCTGATGTATAACATATTCATTTGGGAAATCAAACAGGAAATTAAAATTCTGAACAGTATCTTTCAGTGGTTTTCATTTTTTGCATATAATTATGGGAGCTATAATGAATTTGTAAACAATTTTTTGTTTATTTTATAAACAATTTTTTTTACTGATTTCAATATTGAGAATAAATGAGCCTGTTGCTCATAATTTTATATGTTGGTTTTGGCAAGCTCATTTCGCCTAAATTACCGACCTTGTTGTTTTGCAACATGAGGATTGTTTTTCTCTTATGTCATTGTGGATATTTTGATGCTTTTTGAACTGACAAGATCAGCGAATTACCATGGAATTAATCTACTACATTGCTTATGTTGTCTTTTTAGTGAGAGCTGCTGTTCATTAAAATGTTGTGGAAAATGGTTCAGTTTTTAGATTGGAACAATTTTTAGTAAATTGTGGTTTAGTTTTGTGTTAAATTTTTTGCAACATTATACAGTTGCAATGTAGTCTTCTGCATTGCATTTTTGTTGCTCCTGGAGTAGTAATACTGTCACCTTTGTTTATAGAAAAAGATGGAAAATATGTCTCACCTTTCCATGACATTCCATGGCTAGCAGATGAAACCAAGGCATGTTGCTGCTGTGTGAAAATATGTTCTTACCTGCGATTCTGTTTGTAGATTGTGTGTGCACATTTTTGAAGGATATACAGTATATCTACAAGTCCACAACATGTTTTCTGGCAGATTGGTGCAGAGGCACATTACTCATGTGAACATTTCTCAGCAAGGTTGATTCTTGGCAGTATTTGTCTACTTTTGCATTCTATAAATGTAGGTAAACGTCTTTGACAGTGTCCTCATTTTCAACAACTACCAGAAGGTGAAATTTTAGTCAGGTTTGAAGGGTCCTAGACATGAGATATTATTAGTTGAGAATTGTTGATGCGCAAATTCTATGGTTCGTAATAAATTTGTTGGTAAAAACATGTCAAACCAAGTTGGGCATAGAATACTGCAAAAAGAAGATTTAAAATTTTGTTTGATGCAATAAAATATAATTTGTTAAATTTTTTTCAGTCTTCGGCAATTCAAAATTTATATTGGCGACAATTTGCCACACCAGGTGTTTTCCATTTTCATGAATTACTGTGTAATATTTTTGCTGAAGAATCAGTGCTTTTTTATGTAGAAAATCTATAACATGGTAGTCGAAGTACCTCGATGGACAAACGAGAAAATGGAGATAGCTACTAAAGAAGACCTTAACCCTATAAAGCAAGACATCAAGAAAGGAAACTTGAGATATGTTGCAAATACTTATCCGTTCAAGGGATACATATGGAATTATGGTGCTATTCCTCAAGTATGAAAAATATGTTTGTTTGCAAAGCATGTAGGCTAACACACCTTATTATGTTGTTATCTAGTGGGTTTGGTACATAGTGCACAACAACATTTACAGCAAAAAAGTTCAGAAATCGTTTGTGTATACTGCAATTACATTTGTGGTCCTTGTGAGGAAACTGTTGCCTATTGGAAATGCCTCACTGACGTTAAAATTCTGGTTTTAAGCGTTAGGAACTCGAATGGCAAATTACAACTAAAAACTCTTGAAGAATGGTTCACTTGCGGAAATCTGCGCAGTTGGAGTCACAAGCTTTTGTTTCTGTCTGATTTGTTTAAAAAGACGCGAAGTCTGCGCTGAATCTTTAAAACATGGTTTAGCAACTTACGTAATATCATGGTCTGTGAGTTTCAAAGTGTTTAAATGTACCTGTGGCTGTGGCACTAGTAACGTCTTGCGTTGCCAGTCATAATAATCACTAGGGCAACCAAAAGTCAATAATAAAGTCAATTTTTTTCTGCCTTTTTAAAAGTTTATGAAACGTCCACCAACCAAATTACACGCTGATACCATGAGCGACTCCAAGGTTATTATGTCAAAATTTATCGTTAGGGGCAAGAGTTCCTTGCAACATAATTTTTCCTCTATCAATATTTCATTAAAGCCACAACAACAGATATTGATATGCTTTTGCAAGTTTATTTGCGATTCTGACATGATAATGCACTTGTTGCGACTTCTGACGCGATGGTGTTGTTTTTCCCACTGTGGACGAATCAATAAAGTACTGTAGGCTGGGCATATTGAGGCCATGAACATAGTCTTACAGTACGTGGTTTGGTAAATGCTCAATCTTTTTAGCACATAGAAACTTTGAAGGCAGTAATGTGAAGTAGTACTTGATGTTGAAGTACAACAATGCAGAACCTTCTCAGTGACATCAAGATATTTATTGACACTGGATATTTTTCTTGTGCTTTTGGATTGATTTGTGTCTACGATTAGTCACTTCCGAGTTTCGTTGGTTCTGCCGCACTTACGAGCTTTGTTTTATATCAACGGACTCAACGTTGTTAATCCATCGGTTTGATTTCTAATCTATGCTTTGTATTTCGCATTTTAGTTGGTAACGCAGGAAATTGGTAGGTCAAAATAAAGTCAAAACTTAAGTTTTTAGGTCAAAGAATCGGTTGCCCTAATAATAACGATAGTAGCGCAACCGACAGAATTGCTTGTCTTGAGTCTGTTGCCCGCTGGTTTTAAACACACGAAGCTCTTGTTCAGAGCTTCAGGCTTAGTCCTTTCCTTCAGGAACATCCAAAGTTTTTCTTCAAAAGCTCCATGTTTTGTTGCGGATTGCAGTTCTGTATGTACAACTATTTGCATTTTCTGTGCTTTCGTGATTATGTCAAACGATGGAACTTTTTCCTCGACGGCTGTAGCAAAAGAACAAGAATGATGTCTCGCACATCTACCTTGTTTTTCTGTGGAAACAGAACATTTTCTTGTTTTTGTTCAGGAGTCACCGCAGTACTTGGGCTTTGCGGAACAGTATTTGGTTACAACCTAGGTTCCCAAAACTACTGTTGCAACCTCTCGGTTGGCGTTGCGCTGAATGTGCGAGTTGCTGAGATAAACTAACAGCCAGCAGTGATTTTTTGCACAATGCACCTCTGAAATGCTCTTGTTTGCGTTGATCAGCTCAGTTGTCACCAATCAACCCTCATTAACGTTCATCCCACAAAAACTGGTTGCGCTTAGCAGCAACCAATTTCTCCTGTTTTGTTGGTAGTTAGTCATGGACGCTGCGTTGTACAAGCATGCTTGATAAAAGTAGAAAATTAATGTGCAAAGTAAAGAACAATTTGAAGGTACGAAAGAGTTGTTTAGGTTTTTTTTTTCATCAATTTTTTGATTGATGATTCACACATTTCATCCCCAATGAGAATATGTATCGGTAGTTCAAATAGGATTGTGGGTCAGGAATTTTCAAAATGCCCATCGTGCAAATGGAAAATTGACAATTTGTAGTACTTCTTAACGGCAAAAGTTTTTTTTTTAACCCTTAAGTTTTGGCAATGATGTTTCGGATGTTTCTTGCATAAAGCAAATTTTTCTTTGAACCGTGATTGTTTTTTAGTGCCGAATTTGCAAAACCGTTTGTTTCAAATGTAATTAGTTTGGTTTTACTCGGTGATCAGATAAAAACTTAAGTTTAATTGATAAAAGAGCAATAAAACAATGGTCACAACATTTCCAAATCCGTTGTTTCAGTCTATAGAGAAAAGATATTTTTAAATTAAAATCATAGTCAAGACACTATCTCCAAATCGTTAAATTTGAAAATGTTAGTCAGTATGTAAAGTTTCAACCATGTCTCTCAGTGTCATTTTCCTTGAAAACAAAAGTCGCACACTACTTCTTGTTAGAACAGTGTTAACGAAGTGCAGTTATGGTACATGGAATATTTTCCACTATTTTCAATAGTTTAAGTGGAACTATGGTATATGTTTGTTTCGTACGTTGAAAGTTCATTATGTTCTATGGGTCGACACCATCACTATGAAAAACTTTGAGGCGCAAAAATTGAGCTGCGGGAAACAAACTTCAAAGCAGTGTAATGCGTATCCTTGAAAGATACTTGAATTGTCACTTCGCTGGTAAAAACAAGGATTGTGACGATTGAGATATATGATGTTTCTCTTCACAGTTTTTGTGTTTCCGAACGTAAAGGCTGAAATGAGCCATTTACAAAAAATGTTTGTATTGGTGGAATCACTGTTGTTGATAACATTTTTATCTCTTATTGTTTTAACGTCTGCAGACTTGGGAGAATCCTCAACGTAAAGATCCTCACACCGGTCAAACAGGTGACAACGATCCTATTGATGTTTGTGAAATAGGTTCAAGAATTTGTCGTCGTGGAGAAGTAATCCAGGTACTATCTCCGCATGATATAACGTGGTTATGTAGTTTCCTTTTTGCATGACCATCCCTAATGGAACTGCTCTGTTGTTCAGAGCATTTTGCTACTTCATCTACTCAAGTATCTATTCCCTTTTCCCGTGTGGGCATGAAGCCAGTAGAGCTTCTTATTTCAGTGATTTCGGGTCGGCATCTCCGTTTCATTTTGAAAAAAACAGCTGCTCCGCGTGTTTCCATGCCATTCTGCAAGTTGCTAACGGACGCTCGTCTAGTTTTAGTCTGAAACTATCTTTCGATGTTGGACCATGAATGTGAGAGATGGCGAAAACTGGGACAGGGTTTTGCGACTAAAACACAAACGCTCAAATTGCCAGTTTTGTAGTCCCAGTCTCAGCTGTTATATGGCTCGAAAAAGAAGAGTTTTCACGTTTTCAGATCGTTCGTAGAAGTGCACCTGAGCGTGCATTAATTTATATTTTGCGCGCATCTTTCATTGAAGCTTGTGGAAAATCAACTCTTAAATGGCAAGCTTGTTTTCTTGCATTCAAACGAATCATGATAAACCGACTTTTCCCTTCATTCGCTGCTCAGGTTAAAATCCTTGGAGTACTTGCCATGATTGATGAGGGTGAAACAGACTGGAAGATCATTGCTATTGATGTGAATGACCCTGATGCACCCGATTTAAACGGTTGGTGTCAAAATGCATTTGATCTTGTGCTACTGCCTTTTGAGTTGGTGTTTGTATTTGAAAATTTTTATTTGTAATCGGTGCACTTGTTCTTGAGATAATAAGAAGCAGTTGAGGCAAATATTGTGGTGTTCAACTGTCAGTTTCTGCTTAAGGCAAGTTCTATGCAGTGCAAATTCAGCAAGGTCACTCATGCAGAAACAAGTCGGATCAATCGTTGTGATGCAATGTTTCACAAAAGTGATTTTGTTAAAAGCTTTATATAAAGAGGTCACAGGTGGTCGATAATGCCTTCTGGGAAATTGATGTCGTCGTAGGATAACTTCAAACTGGCTTGAATCCTTGCGAAGACTTCGTGGTTAGCCTGTGCTGGACACATCTCAAATAACGTATTTGCGGGGATCGCAAAATACGAAACGCCACAACAGGGTTTTGCATATCAAGCGCTGCATCTCCAAAGCAGACGCTAGTTTGTGAATTTCTGCCTAATCCATCGCGTTTGAATATATGGGTGTACCTATTAGGTTTTAGATAGAGGTCACAGCGCCTGGTGATAATGAAGGTCAAAGCTTTTGGTGATCGTGCTCAAGCCGTAATCCGACTTAATGTTCTGATTACAATCAATAATTATTGATTTTCCTCACTTTCAAACAGCGACGACTAAAAAATCCCTAAGGTTTATACTGCCGCTGTTGCTGTTTGTAATCATCTTCAGGCTCTAGTTGTTGCAGTCTCGTGTTTTTGGTTGTATTGCATTCATCGTCGTCTTGTGACGGCCCTATACCGTCAACAGGGTGTCAAACCGGAAGCACAAATTGTTTACGGTTTGGCGGCATTTTTCTCCGGTGAAGTTATGATGGGTTTAGACCGTTTCAATAATTTTTGAAACCAAACAGTTCAGTTTCCGGAAACTATTCACCTCTGAAATGGCTCACAAACCATTGAGGTTGAAGGCATTTTTCTAAGGCATTGCAAATGTGAGGTGTTTCTCGTTAAGAAGTTGTTTTTTCTGAAGTGCATAAATATAAATACACAGTAACAATCTTGTCGTTTCTTGCAAACTCAGGTTTGCCAGGTTTCATGTATGCGGCTGCAGAACAAGTATGGAATAATGTGAAAGGAACGTCCGTGTAATTCTGTAGGGAAAAGATTGTTTAGAACACGCATTTTTTCGGTCATTTTGGTCTTACAATTATACACTGCCTTACCTTTGTGAATTGCGAAACGCAAAATGCAGTCTTCATTCTTTTTCTGATGCTTCATCTCGTAATGCGCGCATCAAATTTTTTTTGCGCTCAAGTAAGATTTTTTGCAAGAAGTTGAGTTATTCCTCGTCTTTCCTGTAATATAATCATTTTTAATGATCAGAGTGTTCTCGGTTGTGTTGGACATTAACAAAAAAATTAGCTCCGGCAAGAATTGGACAATTTTCTCTAAACGTGGATTTTGTGAAGAGATACATTTTAGCTAAAATTGAATATAAAAGCAACAAGCAATTACTCTTGAAAAAAACGACTTTTGTGTTGTGAATCATTTTTTTGGAAAGATTTTTCATAGTTTGCAATGCATCTGCTGGACACTAGCGATCGACCGATATATCGACCGATATTTGGGTTTTACCGATATATCGGCATCGGCCAAAACGGCCGATATTATCGGCCTCAATAGGAGTTGGCAAAACGCTATTATATTCCTCACGCATCCAGACAACTTGCGCAAGAAAGCACAACGAAGCAAGTCAAGACAGTTATCTTACAACAACGCTAGCAGGTGCGGTTTCATAAACAAACAGACAAGATTAACCATGAAGCATGCGTCGGCCGTCACAACCGAAACAAAAACATAATCGGGAAATTTCGCAATGCTTGAAGCCACCACGTGCAGGTGTTGTGTACGAATGAACTCCCGTTGTACTTCCGCAAGTTTTGGCAGCACGAAAAGTTTGACTGGTACTTAAGGTGCAAAAGTCCAATCGATGCCTAGTTTAACGCAGATTAATTTAAATAAGCTTGCATGAAAAATGAATTGCGTTATGTCAAGCAACATTTATGGCGTTATGAATATGATTACAAATGCAATCGTTACTCATTAGTGACGACAACTGTCGCTACGAAGCAGTTGCAAGTAACATCTTAAAAGGATTCTACTTTTCTTAACTTGATGTATTAGGCTATAAGCGCGCGGGTTTATACTGTACGCAAGCTAAAACATCGTGTTCGTGGGTTAACTTAATCAACATTTTCCACAAGGCATATTGGTAATTGTGATCTCACAATCCAAGCTGTTGCAATCGTGAAATCAGCGTTTGTGGATGTGGCACACAAGTTACGGGAGCGCTGCTCCAAGATTTCACAAATACATTAAAGCGAAGATTTGTCATTCGGTCCGATAGCAGCGCGGCGGTCCGTGTCCATTGTTGCGTCACAATTGCTGTTGTCCGTTTGTTAAACACGACTAACGAAAGCAGTGTTTGCAACAACGCGACTTACGCAATTTAAAAGCGCATTGTTTGTAATTGGATCAGAACTACCGGGGCATTATTGCACAATCATCGGATGCGTAATGCGCACCGTAGCTATTGTTATGGCGACTTGTTCTTACGGAATTTACTTCTGGTGGAGGGGCGGTAATCGGTTTAGGCTAGGGTGTAGATGACCGGCTAACTCACTGTAGGCTACTTGGTGAAAATGCAGATAAATTTTGCTTTCTGCGTGACAATCTTAAACTGTTGATATGGAACTACTGAGAATCGACAAATCAGTTGAGGTATTTCATACCAATGCCAGTACTTCAGTTGCAGTAACTAATGGAACTAATTTTTCTTTAAGGACATGCATGTTACATTACATCAAAATTCCGAATTTGGTTCTTTACGACTTAGATTGACTTTTCAAATTGAAAACCCACTGAGTTGCAGAAGAGTCTGAAAGGTTGATTTGTGAAATATATACAAAAACCAAATTTTACAAGATTTATGTAGTACAGTACTGTTAACAAACATACTATCAAAGACCAAAAAAGCTACTGCTGTTTTGGAAATATTTCCATTTTTGGCGATGGTTAATTGAATACAGTGTTGTACTATTTTAACCTCCTTAACTTATGCTCTATTTTGCACTTCCTTCCTTTTCATTGTTCAGCATCTTTCAACTTTCAAGCACTGTTTTTGCTCTTTCGGGTTTAAACACCGAAGGTAGTTCTCTTACATTCAATGTTCTATTCTTATTGCTTTGTTATTTTAACATTCTTTTTTATTCATGGCACTGTGTTTATTCATTGTAAACAGTGTATTGCCTTACCTATAATTTCTGCGTTGTCTGAAAATATTTCGTTTTGAAAATAATTTCTGTGCTAATGAAAAACAGGCAGTCTACCGTCATTAGCACAAACCAAAACGAACAAACAAAAGGAATGCAAATGCATTTGTAGAATACATGTTATTAATTTCCAAAAAACAGCTGGTTCCAACTTATGCGAACCTTGTGATGTTGTTTATCTGCAAGCTTTTTCAAAGCAGGTTGCAAGTTGGTCAGTTAAATCGCACAGCGCTCACCCCGGTCTTGTTCATGTCAAGACGATTAAGATATTTATTACGCATGTGCAGTACTTGGCAGAAACCTTGCTGAGGAAAATACGTCGTGGGAAACTTCAGTAAAAACGGTTTCACTTTTCCTCAAAGTTCTGGAAAACATTCACTGTATTTGATCGAAAAATCTGACCATCCGTGTATGAAATGTAACACGGGTTTCATTGTCGCTTTGGATGTCGATGAGACGTCCCTGGATGTGGAGTCGTATTCGCTTATGCTAGATTGGTAGTAAAAAGGTATTTCCCCTAGTAACTTTTGACGTGATCTCCACAACAGAATGACTAATTCATAGCAAGCCTCAAACAACAGGTGGCAAAAAGGATTTTTTGGACTCCTTGGCTTAGCCAAGGTTGGATGTTTGGGCTTACTCGCTGGTCTAAGTTACTCTTCCTAGCCTACTGTTTTGTTATAGTCTGTCACAAGTCAGATGAACACAGTGCAGCTGCATCCACAGTACAGCACAGCCAAACACTCGAACTGACTTACAAACACGATAAGCACCTTGTACATCTTACGGCCAGCTGTTACTAGTTTTACTAGTAATTAATTGCTGCGTAAATCGTCTCGCAACAGTCATATTTCCAGTATTTTTACAATAGAACACTCTTCAGTAGGTCTACATTGTTTTACTCAAGGTACTAACCAAATATATAACACACATGACAAAGAACTGTCATATTTTTTGCCTACGAAACAATGGTTTGGCAATGCTCTACCGAAAGCCATGAAGACTTGTTTCAAGGCATTTTGGTAATAATAACAATACGGTTTGAATCGATTTATGACAGTACACGACAAAAATTAAATAGGCTGAACTTGACGACAACTTAAAATTAATATTCGCTATCGTTGCGAAAGTCGATGCGACGATCTAGTGGTAGCAATGTTATGATTGTCGGGCCATTTTTACTATCTTCATAAAAGCTGATGTTTTCGTCTTGAGAAATAGAGTTTGGCCGATTGGATATTTTCCGATAGCTATATCAGTGTTGTTCGCTTTCAAGCAATATCAGTATAATAAAACGAATTAATGCATACTATACGAGAAACGTCCAGATCCCGCGTGCTGATGTATACATGTTGACAAATGTTATTGCGTGATGTCACTTTTGTGACGTTGATCATGCAAAGATTGGGTTAACCAACCTAACAAACTACTCAGTGCAACAGTTTCTCTATTCTTTTATCTTACTTTTAACATTAGACTCAACAAAATACCTGCACATTCATAATCTTCGTGATAATCGCAAGGCTTGAATCTCAACCAATGACATCTCAGTGGTCTTGGGTAGTTGGTGCAGTGAAGCATTACACAGGACGATGTTGGTTTGGTTGTTAACGTGAGCAGTCCGATATGTGTTTTATAACCTTTGTTACGAACCATGGAGCCGAAAGTGCACCAAATGCATTGATTCCAAAGTAACAAATATTGCTTTTTTGTAATCAATTCGAAACGAAAATCTCCCCCTGGAAACTGAAATCGCCCCGAAGGGCGATTTACCCTACGTTGAAGACCACTGAAGTAGATGTTACAGATACCCTGCGATGTGCAATGACAAGCTTACCTTGTGCTCTGATTTTGCTGTGACCGCAAATAATTGCAGCAGAATTAAGAGAGTGGCTTGCTGTGATGTAAGATATCAGTATTCGTGTGGCAGTGGCGCTATGATCAATTTTATTGCAGTACTTAACACACCGTCAAGGTCTGATCACCATTCATATTAACAAACGCAATCAGTCAAAAAGTGCATAACCGGGCTAACTAACTTTTGATGAACTATTCTGCCTACGTCACAAACAGCTCAATCGGAACTGCGTCACGTTAATCCCCAAATTGTCTCTGAGCTTCGAGACAATGTTGTGGAAAAACCCGCTTGGTCAGTTTCATGCAATTCGTTATTTCTTGGTATAGTTTGCAATTTGTCATATTCATTGTGGTATATATAACATGGCCGGCTTTGGATAAACGGGCAATTACCTTTTCTGATGTTTCGCACATATAGCTACCGACACAGTAGCAACTAGACCCAAAGCAAAATGATTTTGTTACGGTTCGACAAAATGCCACAACTAAACGGTTTTGCAGTGATGGCTTAATTATACTCACCGGCTGCAAGCAATGCCTCATTCTCTATTTAGACCCTAACATGCTTAAATTACTCGATAGCGAGCGGTGCATTCCAGTCGGAGTCCTTCGTGCACAGTTGCCATTCAGAGATTGATCTTCTCGTTTCTCACTGACTGCATTAGTTCGTTAAAAATATATTTACTACTTCTGATGAACAAGGTGTAGTCAAGGCTGTGCGCCGAGCAAGAAATAAAACGTAAAAGTGTGTAGCATGTCAACACAGTACTGTGAAAGGTTAGCCTTGAGAACATGAACTTCTAAGAATTTTCATGTTTTTGCACCAGACATCACTGACGTGGAAAAACTGAAACCTGGCTATCTTGATGATACGCGAAAATGGTTCAAGGTGTACAAGGTCGCTGATGGAAAGCCTGAAAGCAATTTCGCGTTTGATGGTGCTTTCCGGAATCGTGAATTTGCGGAGGGGCTCGTTGCAGAAACACACGAGTTCTGGCGTGAGCTTATTGAAGACAGAGCCTCATCGGACCTTGCCAAGTGAGTGTCTGTTTGAAAAGCGCGAAGTATTGCTTGTTTTTTTTTACCCGAGAATTTTAAGCAAAAGTGTGAGTTTTCGAATTAGGTTAAATGCTGAGGCTTCTTCCCACGCAAATTGCGTGTCTTGTGGGTTGTCAATGGCAATTGTTCGTCTGCTGATTAGTCCAATCGTTTTCAACGTGTTTGTTATGGCGGACCTCTTCTACTGTTCACGAAATAATTGCCGACCCTGTCAGTATGACAACGTTTGTTGGGTTATTGAAAAATATGGTTTGGTCACTGTCTACTCAAAAATGCTGCAATGGTCGCAGAGAACAACACCTAACCTTTAAACTGTTTTATTTTTTTTCATATTTGGAAGAATGTGGTCTTAATTTGAGATTAATTGCCCGGACAACATATTTTTGACGAATCACTATTTCCATAGGAGTCTTTGTTGTTGCATTTTAGCACGTCTGCAAACGTAGCAGTTGTGTCAACTCACGTAACGTCAAATTTTATGTTGCTTGTGGTGTGTACTTATATATTTTTTTCGTTCCCAGAATGAACACCACTGTTAGTAGAACCCCCTCAATCATATCAGCCGCTGATGCTGAAGCCATTGTTGAAAAGGTAAATTTCCGTGTACATGAGTTTCTTGATTTTGAACTGTCGTAACCGGGTTTCTAACTTCACTGCCACCATCAGCCTGACCAGTGTTTTTTT
>Ga0210059_1012107_pt1 | contig 13094 bp, 6 predicted proteins | sample Ectturendosymbi2_FD_188042 | JGI IMG/M metagenome (GOLD analysis project Ga0210059, IMG submission 188042) | Ecteinascidia turbinata endosymbiont from Florida, USA - Sample 2 (SPAdes) (version 2) | ecosystem: Host-associated > Tunicates > Ascidians > Unclassified | place: Key West, Florida...
AAGTGTTAATTGTTAACATGGGCATGCCATGGACACTTCCTATTAACCAGTGCTCTCGGGGAATTGTCCTAAGCGTGTGCTGTTCTTCTTCGTTAGAAGGGAACTGCCACATAAAAATGGTGCCACCAGTGAGGTAGTGCCTAGCTTAAAAGGGTACTACCTCAGCTCGACTTCTTTTCTAACAGAATTAAGCGGTTCTAATTTAATTTGATCAGCTTAACATGTAGACCTAACCGAATGGAGCCACCATGTTTGGCTTTTTCCTTTGATGGAGGGAGAGTGGAGCCACTCAAAAAAACTTTTTCGTGCCTTTACCCAATAACCTACCATATCCTGAAAGGTGTGAGTTAGCACAGAAGTTAAGAATTTAGACAGAATAGAGTCTTGTACAGGTATGCTGAAAACAGAAACAGAATAGGTGTGACTTACATTGGAGTATAAAAATCACCAGTATAGACATCTATTAGAAAGGTTTATAATATTATGGAAACAAGTGGTAAGTTCATGAATTCGTATTTTGTTCCTCAGATTTTATAGGTATATAAATTAACAAGTAATTGTTAAAATGTCGACGAATGCACATGAAAAGTGTTCTAAAGTTCTTCGTAGATTGCGTTTTGAATGGACGCAAGACCCTGAGATAGTTCTGAATGAAAGATTAAAGACAATTGGTTTGGGGTCTGAATATGTGAAGACAGATTTAGAACTATTTAAAGTTTTTCATCAAAAGCTATATCGAAATTTGGAAGAAAAATATCGACCACTCTTAGACCTTGTGGTACCAGCTCATTTTTCATGGCAAACGACTGTCATCTGGTACCTGACAAAATGCAGATCGACGAATGCTTCTACTTATGACTATACACGAAAAGCAATGTTAGCTATTTTGACAAATACCGAGTAGTTGACCCTGTCAATAGAACTTGAAGATAGTAAGGAAATTAGTAGATTGTCAGATGATAAAAAGTAAATATTTTTTGTTTAGAAAAAATAGGAATAAAAATAATTAAAATGACAGTAAAAGCTACTGAGAATTGTGTAAAAAGTTTGATGGCTAAAGGCATAAACGTCGACAGTATTGTTGTATTGACTCCAACTGTCTTTTTGGATACCGCTTATTTGCAAAGTTCTCAAGTGGACTGTGTTAGTGAAGATGAGATACCATACTCAAACCCTGAGAACTGGTTCGAAAGTTTTATGGCATGCATGGATATGACTGAAACTGAACTGGATGCAATACTGACTGAGTCAGAAGGCGACAACTTCTTGTTCAATTCGATAGATTGTGTAGTACAGGCAATTAAATCTGTACGTTTTAACTGGCCGCAATGCCCTATACAGATTTTGCACGCTTACTTACAAGCTAAAGGTTTAGGGTTGGAGGTTTTAGAAAACAACCCTATGTTGTTTACTGCATTCAAATAGAAACTGTATAAGGAATTTCAGCGTCCATTTCTGGGATATAGCTCACTTCTTCAGTATATAAATATCAAAAACTTTCACTGGCAAGTTATGTGTCTTTGGGCATTTCTTGTAAACACGCAAATAGATGAGAGAACGTACGAATGGTTGAAAATATTAATCGACTCATAAACAAGAGGTGAATAGCGATGATCAAGTGGAGTTAACATATCAAGAGAGAGAAGTTGCTTTTACTGATTCAAGTTTGAAGATTTTGCTTTTGAACCGTCCAAGGCTTTGGTTGTGCCGCAACTGAAAGACAGTGATGTTAGACTTTGAAGTAAAAATTTATACTAATCATTACAAGCGCGAGCTGTGATGAGAGTCACTGCCTGGTTATTTGGCTGCAGAACTATGAGTCAAGAAACAATACAGGGTTAGATATTTTATTAGACATCCTATTGCTACTTTCAGTGTTCAAATAAGAATTATATAAAAAATTTTGAGATTCTCTTCATATATATCGACATCTTGTCGAATTTGTGAATATTAAAATTTATCACGGGCAAGTAATTTGACTTTAGGAATAATTAATAAATATTCCTATAACAGTAGATAATTATGAGCATATTTATATTTTTATAGATTTGTAAGAGGAAGCGTGGTCTAAGTCGAACAGTTGCATAAAGCTGAAAGTAGGCAGTTCTTCAATTAACAAAAAAAATATAAAACGCACATTGTCTGAACTTTATGAAATGGTATTCAGTGCGAATAATTTGGGGTTACATTTGAGCTGTATCTTTTTCGGTATAGAAGGTCTATAGCCGAGTGAGCGTGCTTTTGTTAGTACATAAATGCCTAATGTGGTTTCTACATGTTATTATTCGTACATTAATACTTCTAGAGGATATAGTTGGCTTTGCGTGTAATTGATTATGTTTTGTATACATGTTTGACAATCTTGAGTAACCATATTAGATGAACTAAACCCCACAAATGATAGGACAGTGAAAAATAATTAGATATGTGCGGATAGATTTCCTGATTGCCAGGATTAATCTCATGATACCCATGTACAGTTTTAATAAACACCACTCGAATTATATGGCAAAATAATACGTAATGATGTACTTTTGTTTTACAAATCTAGATGAGCTAAAATTTATAGTGTCTGGAAACTGTAAAAACGATTTAAATAAACTCTCATTCACTTCCTGTATAAGGTTTCATCCGATCGTGCTACTGTACGTGTAATTGAACCTTGCTTTGGGATAGCAAGTGATTTTACATTGTATTAGGAGTACAACGAGTTATGATGTTTTTCGTTTTTGTATGAGTTTATTTTCATTCGAACCTTTCTTGTCCAATTGTAAGTCTTTTTCCTGTAAATAGCTATCATCATATTGTTGACTGCTTGTTTTTTTGAGATTGTAAATAGCTATCATCGTATTGTCGACTGCTTGTTTTTTCAGACTTTTTAGCAGGTACTCTCTCATCGCTTATGCTTGCTTCCTTTCGTTTCCTTATGAAATGAATATACTTATCCATTGCGTTTCAAAAGCTGAATTTTAACTTGTTCAATATATTTTCAAAACCATAGGTGTACGGGAGTGCATATTTTTGTGGATGCAAAAATTTTTGCCGAAATTTGATCTTGTTTTTCCCAAATAACGTACAAACAGCAAGTCTTAATCTTAAGACTAAAAAGGTACCTTTGTAAACAAATCAAGTTGTCTGCATGCCTTATTACCAATTACCAGGGTTCAAAGCCGTACGCCCTCAATTAGCAATCAATATTCTGCATAGCCACATGTGAACAATGGTAATATTTATTGATTGAAAAAAGTTAGCCAATTACAATAAAATCCCTCCCAAGATTCCTGTTCATGCCACCACATGTAGTGAGTGTTGTTCAGAATCTTCATATTCAAGTTTTTATATGCGTTCTATGCTTATTCTTTCAAAACGATCATCCTAATAGCTAAGATCTGCGCTTGTCTATCATAAATGTGTGCATTTGTGTTAGCCACAATCGCAATCAATTTGGAAAAGGAGTAAAATATATCAAGTTACGATCTACAATTTTACATTGCTCCAAATAGGTCAAGTCTCAGGTAAGGAGAAGGAAAGGAGGCAGTTTAATACATAGCATATAGCTTAGCCTCCCACATTAGGCTATCTTCACTGCAATGTGTTGCACTTAAAATATTACAACTTACTTAAACGTTTACAGCTTCTAAGATCACATTATGAAAACCAAAACCAATCCAGCTTTCACAGTTAAATGTGCACTGAACACAGCATGCTAAGAAAAATAGCAATATGGGTTGATACAGACAAACACTGCAGCCTATATGATCAACTATCAAGGAATGTGTAAAAATGCACATTTCCAATGACAAATGACTTATAACCTCATCAAGAATATATTATAAAAATAGCAGTGCTTCACTGGACTGCATTAGCATCAGTGAATCATGCAGCGCAATAAACAGTACAATTGCTACTGTTCATGAAAACTTCACTTCACAGCCTTACATTGAAGCATTAAATTTGGTAAGATGTAACATATGAAATTCATTGCATGAAACAAACGGAAAGTATGAAAACCTAAACAGTATGAAATCACACCTACATTACTATTACACAACATATTACCGCTGCAGTTACGTAGCTAATTCTGTTCATGAATACTTCGAGGTAACAGATTACACTTGCAAATCTCACAACTTCAAGCAAGTTTGAAATAATAAAACTTCACAGAATCATATCACAGCTTCACCACATTGTTACCACAAAACATTTTGCAGCTACAGCTATATTATAGTTGTACACTTTACAGCATCAACAATTTGAGGTTTACAAAAATTAGGGTTAACTGGAATGGTGGGTTACCACTGCAGGTTCCTAATTTTAAAATGTTCCTTAGTGTCCCCAAATTTGAATGAGGTTGTTTCAGTTGGCTCAAGTTTGATTTGGACTGTTGTAATTTGCCCAAATATTTATAATATATCTCGTATGCAAATCTGAAAGAAACTCTTCAAATTTTCCCAGATGGTTCCAATTGTACCCAAGTTTGAATGAAGCTGTTTCAACTACCCAAATGTGATTGAAGCTGTTGGAATCTGCCCAAATGCTTGTAATTGTATGTAAATTTAAATGAAGAACTTGTATATTACCCAAATTGAAATGAAGCTGTTTGAAGTTACCCAAAATTGAAGGAAGGAAAAAATAATTTTGATTTCATCCAACTTTGAATAAAGCTCTTATAGTTCACCCAGACATTTCTAATTCAATGGAGCTATTCTATATAGCCCAGACGTGAACAAGACTGTTTGAAGTTGCCCACAATTGAATGAAGCTGTTGCAAATTGCCAAAATTTGATTTGACTGATGGTCTTCAATGAAATGTTTCCTATTTATCTAAATGTTTTTATTTTCACCCAAATTTGAATGAAGCTTTTCGCATTTGTCCAAATTTAATTGGAGCTGTTGGACCATACCCAAATGCCCCTAATTTACTCAAATGTTTGTAATTGTTCCCAAAACTTGAACGAATATTTTTAGTTGGCCAAATTTGATGAAAGCTGTTGGAATTACCACGTGATTCCAGTTCACTCAAGGGCAGTGTCTATTTTGCCATCAGGGGCAAAAAAGAATGGCAAAATAGTCTCAGACTATAAAACTTTCGCGGCACACTTCAGCCTCTTCAGTGGCACACCAGTGTGCCGCGGCACACAGTTTGGGAAACACTGCAGTGTAAAAGCTTTCGGGAATCTGCCGACGGGTCTGCTTTCATCTTTTTGCGATGATTTAAACTTGCACATATCTGTAGGCCTATTCAAGTTACGGGTCCCCACAAAGGTGACAAGCAAGCGAATCAGTCCAGCTAATTTCATAGGACATCGATTTCACGTACCACTAAGCATCCACAGTATTGAAATCTTATTCATATAAAATCTATAATAAATTTATTTTATTCCATTATGAAATTAAGTTTACCTATCAGTACATTCAATGCCCATCCGTACTTAATCGCAATATCTGAAAAACGTTTGCATGAAAGTATGCAAAAAACACTAAGACCACACAATTTATTTAGCAACTGAGGAAAAATCAAAGCCAAGCAGTCAGAAAGTAGTTCTTTGTCTTATGTTGTGGCATCCAAAGTTTGTTGCTACATTCGGACAACGATCGCATGCAAAAATCGGCCTCATGTGATTTGCGGCTTAGCACATGGAGGCGAATAAAATTTTAGCAAGATCGTGATGATAAAAGAAATCAATCACTTGACGTTGTGCGGCTGTGTCAGGTAAGAATGTTAATCAAAGAAAACTTTTTTCAACACCAACTTTGCTTATTTAGTCCAGGCGATGGCCATTTGCAAAAAATTGGCATCATATAATTTTTACCTAAATACATGGAGGCAAATAAAATTTCAGCGAAATTGCAATGATAAAAAAGCCCAACTACCTGACGTTTGGTAGGGCTGTGTCAGGTTTAAATGTAGATGAACCAAAACTTTCATCAATGTTAGCTTTGCGTGTAGAGTTAAAAGAACGAAACTGTGAGATTTGTTGATTCAAATTATGTTCAAGCAAACTCGCGATAACAAGTTTAACGCGAAGTGGTTTATCCGTCATCTTAAAGAGAACACTTTCTTGTAGTTCCCCCTAAACGTTTGATTTTCAAAATGGGACGGTAGGAGATTGAGCGGACGCGCTGTAGCATGCTCATAAACCTAAACCCTCAAGTGACCCGGAATGTGATTTGCAACGACCACAGATTATGGGAACTCTTTCAGCAGTTATCACTGATGTTGAAAACTAAAAAATTATTATGAAGCAATAAACATAGCGATTGTATGTACAACGCGAGTTTTACAGTAGAAAAACTTTTGGTCTTTGGCAAAGTAGCCTTATCTGATTTTGCTGAACAGCAGAACGTTGAATGAGCAGCAGGAAACAAAAATAATGCGCTTTCGGTGCTTCGTTTAGTGAAAGTATAAAATTCTTCAACGAAAATTGTTTCACACAGGAGACAGATCTTTTTAGTGAGCAGGGGAAATTACTGATTTGCGATTGGAGTACTGGGAATGTCACAAATTAAGTCCAATGTCTAGCAGTATACCATTTACAACACAAAGTGACGCAGATGCTTCGAAATGTTTCAAGTGAAAAAAGGGGCCACTAAGTGGCCCGTGCGGGACAGAAAGGGTTGAAGTGAAGTGAGAGGGGAGCAAACAAAATATATTAGTGATATCAGGAAAATGTTCGCAAGACAAATATCGAAAGTACAACTTCATGGGCGAAGATTGCAAAGCAAAGTGCGCAAATACTTTAAAGTTGGTGCACAACGTTAAAAGCATAAGTTCATGAGCATTGTAGTTCATGACCCATGAGCAGGGCCGGATTAACTGAACGCGAGGCCCCGGGCAAATTCATGACCGCGAGGACCCCCTAAAAACATAGCGAAGCCTAGTAGCGTTTCACATGCTCTCGTTTCAACTTTGCAGAAGCACTGGTCAAAAACGTCAAAACTGATACACTTTGGCAGTCTACAGTTTAGAGACAATTGGGGATGACCATGTAAGGCCGTTCGTATGTGGTTAATTTATTCAAACCGAAAGTAGTGTCACAAAAAACGACGTTTTGTTACCGTGACGCCTCACAACAATCGTTTTTTTCATAGACTCTCTATTTTCACTGCACAAATCGCCAATTCACATAGGTGTTGAAGAAAGATATGACTACACTCTCTCGCAGATCAAAAGGAACGCCGCTGAGAAATAATGTTCTAAACGAAATATACGCAAAGCAATTTAAACCGTACTACTTGACTAAAGGTTTGCGATGGGAGCTTCACAATACTTGCACATATTAACTGTTCCGTGATTTAATGGACAGCAGCGCTACAATAGTTGCACATATTAACTGTTCCGTGATTTAATGGACAGCAGCGCTACAATAGTTACACCTATTAACGGTTCCGTGATTTAATGGGCAGCAGCACTTTGTATGATCTAGGACTGATACCCTCACGATCACGACAAGCACTTTGCAACTAATCGTTACGTCAGCGCATTATCGGGAAATTGCAAAGGCATTCGATTCCGAAAAATACTTCGTAACGAATTACTGAAGTGACCCTGGTCTCTGCAGAGGCGGATACCCCCGTAAAACCCACGAAAGTAAATTTATTCACTATAATTTTGTACCGTTCGGAAAACAGCACTCGCGAAGATCATTCTGTCGTCCATTGTTTTGTCACAGTCCACAGCAATGTTGTGAAGTATACTTCATCTCTCTTACAGTAGCGAAGCTGATATGAGACTTGACTGCCAAATATTACTGAAATCTCCACCCTTAACCTTACTGGGTAGATCCGCCCCTGGGTCTCTGTCACATTCACTTCAAGTTACGGTAGTATAGGCGTTTTTCCGCATGTGACTAGGGCTCCCACTGCATGATTTTTCCACTCAGATCTGCTTTTTTTTAGTCGACATGGGTGTCTGGGTTTAATTATGAAAAATCGCATTCAATCTCGTTTTCATGAAGTGATATATTCAACAGCAACTTCATGGCGTTCAATAATATAAAGATAACTTTATATTACAGTGTTTGCATGGGCACATTAGGTGAGAAAGTACGCATATCGGATGAAGCAGAACGTGTTCAATCGGTTTCATATCCTCATATAAGATCATTGTCGGGTTTATATATAATGTAATTGTCTCTGAGCCAATTGAAGAAACTGGTAAAACAAGGGTTAGGACTGATTCTTTAAATTTCGATGTTTCCCTATACGCATACAACTAAAAAAATTAATTAGAGGAAACAAGCATTGGGATTATATTTTTGTGGGATTTTGGATACCGCTGCAGTTCAAGATTGCACAAAAATTCCTGGTTTACATCACAAACGCACTCCTACAATCATTGAAAGATATCGTCAACGGAATATGTTACCAGCGTTATGAAAAACATCTTGAGCAGCAAAAAGGTCGTCCAATGTTAATGTTTGCGCTGCAGAAGAAAGTTTGGAAGAGGAACTATAATTAAATCAGTATTCGAATATCGTTTCAGTTCAAATAAATACACTCATATGTTTTTGTTCGTAACACAAGCTTTCTGTTTTTTTATTGTACGAATATGGATTTTGTTAGTATGCTATCTCTTTTTTAATCACTGAATGGAAGACCTGCATGTGACTATAGAACACAGACATCTGGGCAGGTAATGCAGCGAGACAGTGACATTGTTGATAGCGGTAATCCACGTCTAGTTTTATACTGTGTGAAAAGAAGCGTGAGTAAATCTGTCATAGGCGTAGCCATGGGGGGAGCCAAAAGGGCCATGCCCCCCAAATTTTTGGAAAAATATGGTGATTTTGTACTTTGAGAGGCTTTTTTCCCAACAAAATAACGTTTTTCGCGTAAAATCAAACATTTTGGCCCCGCCAAACTTTTGGGCTGGCTACGCCACTGAAATCTGTAGCAGTGGTTCCACAAGTTTGAAAAATCCATTGTCAATGTGAGACTGTAATCAACGTGCCCGAGTGAACAGCTTGATCAAAATACTCTGTGCATGTTTCTTTTCACACGGTATAAAAATAAGTGGCTTGTTAGAATAAGTCCATGCAGACTTGTGGGAATACGAATACGTCTTTGTCGTTCAGGCTGAGTTCTGACTTCTTAGTGAGCAGTGCGCACTAAGTGCAAAACTATATTTGCTGCAACGAGTTTTCGTAATTCATCTGCTCAGATTTATAAAAACCTGCGTGGTGTTCTAACTTTAGTAAGTTCTGCGATAGTCTTATCAACATATAATTCCACTTCTCACTCATTGCTTGAAACAGTTTTGCGTGTCTAACTCTCTTGTTTTTTTACCGCTCATGCTGTTCTGGCCGATGATTCTTAAAGTATGACTTATTTGTAGAAACAGAAAGTATGCACACAAATGGATATAAGGCAGTGTATGAAAAAAAGCATTTCCGATAGCCGAAGTGAAGAAAAAACATTTCAGATAAAAGATTGAGAATGGAGGTACAACCAGCACAGACTAATGGTGTAGAAAGGGCGAAGCGTTTTGTGAACGTTTATTTGCATTGCATCGTCAGCAACCTGAAAGGGATAAGCAAAATTTCGACGTTTTACCCACATGGAAACATTTCTGCGGACGCCCATGGATGCACTGGTTTCGATCTAATTCTTGGGTCATAAAGCGTGGTGCTGTTTGCTTCAATTCTCTTAAGCCACGCAAAAACGATAAATGCCAAAGCTGTCAGTTTCGTTAACCTATATACTAAACGTAGTAATCAAAAAGCTCTGCAATTTTGACGCATGGTGAACAGTCTGAAAATATGAAAAACCAGTAAAGCAGTGTTTTGATATTCAAGCGCGAGGCCCCCAAAAATGCGAGGCCCGGGCATTTGCCCGGTTTGCCCAATGGTTAATCCGGCCCTGCCCATGAGCATTGTAAATGGCACCCCAGTTGGGAACCACTGCTTTATGTAGTATTTTCAAATTGGGCCACGAGATCAAAAAGTTTGTGAACTACTGCCTTGTACAGTGGTGTGCAAAAGTTATCCTGTTTGGTAACAAAGCATCTATGACCTACTACACTGCAAAGTTTCGAAATTTCTAACCACAAATGTTATTGTTTAAACTTGATGTAGCATTCTTAGGTAAATGATGTTTTATAAGGTCAAAACCAGCTGGTATTAGGTTTTAGCCCTCTTAAAAATGGGCAAAACACTGACAATTTCTATAGAAAAACGAGCTTAGATAAGCTTGTTCAAAAGGGCATGCAGAGCGGTCATTATCCTTTAGGTTAGGCATCAGCAATGCTGCTGTACATCAGGCCGTAGGTAAATTTCAAAAGCATAGCATTTACGCCGATTGAAAGAGAAACATGCTACCTGCAATCTCCATTGAGCTCCAGCAAAAAAATTCAAGAATATCTGCAGTCCAGTCTGCAATATTGGTCGTTTAACTGTCTCACGTCGATTAAACGTGAGTTTGGCTAACGTGCAAACCAGCCGGAAAACTTCCACTTATCCCCCTGATGATAAAAAAACGTCTCAGCTTTGCCAAAACTCGCCGTAGCTGGATATTAGAGCAAGGTGCTGTTTCCAGACAGATCTTCAGTGCAACAGTCTTCTGCCCGCGTGCAGCATGTTTGGCACCCATGTGGAAAGCAACATGTGAAATACATTGTTCCTACTGCTGGGCGATACCTCCCCGTCACATGGTTTGGAGAAATATGCCAGCTGTTGGTAGGGGAAGTGCGGGATCCATGGAAGTTCCATGGGCGCAATTTTGCTGCAAAATGTGGGGGGACAGCCTGGTGTGAAACGAATATCTTCATCCGGTTGATGCAGAAGTGAAGTTTTACAAATACAATTTCCCAATCTTGTTTTCAGAGTGTTTTGAAAGCAATAATCACGCTTTGCTTTATCTTTTTAACATTAAATTTTAATAGGTTTAAAGTCAGATTTTAATAGATGGAATTAACATCAAAAGTTCCATTCTAAGAGTGATATTTGCTTAAGGACCCGAAAATATATTTGAGGTTGAACAGAAATCAAACTGCACAACGGTGAATTGGCAAAAAAATACCAAGTTTAACCTGCATTAACACGAAAAGAATGTCCAACTAAACTAGGTGATACGTAGCTGTAAAGCAAATGTTTTGCACTTGGATAAGAACATTGATGCATTGTGGGTCTGGTTAAACTCAAGCAAATCAAATGACTTGCGAACCCATGCATTCAGCACAGGCACAAAGTCGCAAAGTGAAAGAGTCACGAAATAAATGTCTTCTGGATTGGTTGGTCTCATCATTGTGGCGACATGTTACAAGAAATGAAGCTAAATGTGTAACCGAGCGTGCTCCAACTGCTTTTGACCTACCGGCCATTTTACAAAAACGTGACAACTTGTGGGCCACGTCGACAAAACGATGTATAAAACAACAGGGCTCACTAAAACTATGTTTCCACAGTACTTCTGCTTTTTGTTTTCGGCAAATAATTCGCAGATATTTTCCTGCAAATGCAACTTTTTAACATTATAAATTTGCATCTTTAAATTTACGTGACAACCAACGTTGCAGCAAAGCCAGTTGCATTTCTGCACGAAACAAATCACGGCTATACTGTGGTCTCTCACACGTGCAACTGTTAAACTCTTATTGTTTCAAGACAATGACCTTTCTTACAGTAGACCTATACAACCAGTGATTACAAATTTCTATAAAAAATCACTGATACCACACAGGGTGAAATGTCGGACAGAAGCAGTCAACCTTTCGCGGCCTCTGGAAAAACTTGCAAAATGCTAAAAAATATTTTATCGCAGCGAAAACTTATAAAAATATCAGAATCAGTGTTACCACATGAAACTCTGTTTCAGCATCAGCCTGGCTTCGCTATGCATCTAACATGAAACGTGAAAAATGTCATTTTTGTTTTTGCAACCTCTCCAAATACAAAACCTAAAAAGAAAAAATTGAGGGGACATAGCATATTGTGTCTCCCACTCTAAAAAAGTGAGGGGGACACTTCCCCCGTATGCGCCACTTAGTTGCGGCCATGGTCTGTTTAACCAACTTGCTGAAGAATGATGCGTGATCTTGTTTCGTTGTTTCAGATGTAAAGGTAGCTTAATTGATAGGTCATTGTAGTGGGCAACTGGTCCAGTAATGGATTGATTGTTAGCGCGTTGGCCAGTTCAGTAAAGTTGGATAGTAGGACGGGGTGTTCTTTTTGCGATTATAGGTTATTAAAAGGATTTATTTCGTACCGGAGCTTGTTTGATTTCCTTCTAAGGCTCGTTGTTCTGAAGCGTACTGGTTCTCAACCACAAAAGTATGGCAGGATCATTAAAGGTTAACGCTGTCTGTTTCTGAATACGTGACAACCAACGTTACAGCAAAACCAGTTACATGTCTACGCCAACCAAATCCATGCTGTGCTGTAGTCTCTCAGTCTCTCACATGTGCAGCTGTAAAACTCTCACTGTTTCAAGAAAATAACCAAATAACCTTTCTAACAGTACACCACACTGGGTAAAATGTCAGACAGAAGCAGTTAACCATCTTTCACGGTCTCTAAAAACTTGAAAAATGGTAAATATCTTTTAACTGAAGCTAAAATTTACAAACTAACAGAGTCCAGTGATACCACACCAAACTTTGTTTTAACATCAACTTGGCTACATGTAACATCTAACATGAAAAGCACTTCACACAAAACGTGGCAAACGTCACTTATTTTTAAAACTTCTCCAAATATAAACCTGAAGAGAAAAAGTGGGGGGACAAGGCATATTATATCCCCCGTCCCCCACCAAATTGCGCCCATGTATGGAACACGGGGACCATAGAAACACTTTAAACAACTCCCTGGCTAGCGGCCATATTCTTTTGCTATCCGGTTGTGAAAATTATATTTGTGGTCAACAGTGGTGTCTGTTAACAAAAAGAAGCTGCGTTGGCCTGAAAGAAACCTACGTGCTTTTTTTCATTTTTGAGGCATTACAGTAAAGATATTTTGCAAGGTATTTAAAATTGCATATTATAGGCAGTGCTGGGAGTTTGCGACAGGTAGTCCGCAAAACCGCAAGTCCGCAACTGCGGAGCAAACTTTTTCATTGCGGATTTGCGACACGCAAATTTAGTGTTTGCGACTTGC
>Ga0210059_1012109_pt1 | contig 13094 bp, 8 predicted proteins | sample Ectturendosymbi2_FD_188042 | JGI IMG/M metagenome (GOLD analysis project Ga0210059, IMG submission 188042) | Ecteinascidia turbinata endosymbiont from Florida, USA - Sample 2 (SPAdes) (version 2) | ecosystem: Host-associated > Tunicates > Ascidians > Unclassified | place: Key West, Florida...
TTGGCGTCCAGGTAAATATTTGGCGTTCATCAAAAGAAACATTTGGCGTCCAGAATATTTACGTTCAGTAAAACAAAGATAAGCTTCGAAACGAAGGGAATTGAGGAGTGTTTGAACAAAAGACGGCTTTGCTTTCAGTGCAGCTTGAAAGCAAAACGAGATGCATTGATTTTTAAGCATTTTTTGCACAACGCAAAAGCCGCATCAACACTACTTGCCTTATCGCTCTGGTTAAGTTTTTCAACAGAAATCCATAGAAACGCGAACGAGCATGGTTTCTGTCTGACGTCGCTTGCTAGACCAGAATGAAACATCAACGGCTAACTGTAGAGGGAAGCTCAAATCGTTAGTGAGACACCATTTTTATAAGCATTTTTGTTCTTTCATAAGTAATGTCTGTGATTCATCTTGAAAGCTCAATGACTTAACGATTGCTGAAACAAGTACAAAAGGAGATGATGGCAATTTTGCGAAATATTTACAACGTTACACTTCGGGACAAAGCGTGCAGCTGTAAAATGCACAAAAATTTGAATGTCAAACAACCTCTCCAAATGGAAAGGTACCAGCTAGGATGGTTTGGACTTGTAATCAGAATTCACCAAGAATGAGTGGAGTGCAATTCATGCTGGCTACATTCATGGGAAGACGCCACAGAGGTCGTCCATCTCCTAGGTCTGCTGCTCCCGCGAGCATGTCGACGTAAATGGCAGCTTTGAACATGAATAAATTCTGGGATCTTGGTAAAAAGAAATGGGAGATATTGCAAATTTTTGGTATCAGTAATCTATCACCTACTTGCGATAAGCACAAGCATTTCAAGTATGGGAAGATGAAGTATCATTTAGATACAAATTTTTGTTGTTTGTGAAATTCACGTCCATGTGATTAAAGTGTTACGTACCTTATATCTTGTGAGCATAGGCGTAGCCAGGGGGGCGGCCAAAGGGGCCATGCCCCCCACATTATTTTTAGAACGTATAGTCATTTTGTGCTTGGAGAGGTGTTTTTCCAAACAAAATAGTGTTATTCGCCTAAATCAAATATTTTGGTCCCACAAAATTTTTGAGCTGGCTACGCCACTGCTTGTGAGCAGGTATTGCAAAATCTCTCTCCCGCATTCCCGATCGGTTTGTTTACGTTTCGTGATTAACTCTTTCTTACCAAGCAACAGATTTGCACGCAGGCGACTTTCCGCTTGGAACTGTACAATTGGAAGTGTGCGTGACGTCACTAAAACCTAATGCTCGTTCGTTGAATTTATGACGTAACAACTTTTTCAGAACGGGAGGAGAATGCTATTCTTCCAGAACTGCCCGACATCACTATGCAAAATACGGCGGTCGTTCCGCTTGGTGTAATGACGATGGTGAAGGTGGATCGTCGAAAAACCAAGTGTACGAGCTGAAGTGGGTTGCCCAAAGTAAGCTTTCCTGGAAACAAACAAGTTGACTAAATTCATGTTGATTCATGCTACGCCCAGATGTTCATAAACGCTGTGATGAGAGAGGCTTACATTTTTCTTACTGAACCTTAAATTTGATTGTTTTCAAAGAGCACAAGCAACAGTTGAACAGTAAAGCTCTTTTGTAATATGTTAGCAGATGATCAACACCCGTAAAATATTTATGTCTTTATTCCTGATTTCATTCTTAACTCGTATTGGTCGCGCAGAATTGTGTTGAAGTATTCCACAAAATTTTGATCCAGTATATTTCATCCGACATTTCTGGTTCTTCAACACAAGAATTACTGAGTAGTCATTTTTTTCACAAAGCAGGTGACCTTCCTGTTAGTCTCTCGAAAGTTTTGTTACAAGATATTGAAGGGATCTTTTTGACTAATGTCTCATCGAGGCCCGCTACCAGGGGTTGGACAATTGGGCAATTTCCCCCGAAATATGATAAAACATGTTTAGTTGTTGGGTGCAACAACACGTTACAATCATTTTGCCACCCCCAAAAATAGTCCAGCAACTATTACAATCTTTTTGCCCCCTTCTCCGAAAATATCGGCTGGTTGCGGCCCTGGCCTTATTAACCTTTTAAAGCAGACTACACAAAAGTACAGTACTTTAAAAACGACATGCACAGCCGTAACTCCTTCTACAACTTGTACATGCATTTGCAGTTGAGTACATCCACATTGGATGCTTCGCGGACAAAGACGATCGCGCTATTCCATCACTGGAAGGTATAGACAAGCATCTCCGTGGCAATAGAAAAGACCCAATTGGCAGATGCGCTGATGCGGCTTACGGTCGACTCTACTACTACTATGGCGTGCAGTACGGTGAACAGTGCTACAGCGCTCGTGATGCCGCCACCACGTACGACAAGTATGGCACTAGCACTGCGTGTAGCAATGGAAAAGGTGGTTCGTGGGCAAATGACGTTTACTACGTGAAGCAACACTATTACAAGTAAGTGTCGTGACTAATGCAATGCTGTTGGTGGCGGTGCAGTAGCTAATACAAGCAAGAACATCGGTGCATCATCTTTTCAAATGCTGAAGGTGGTGGTCTTCACGTTTGATGTGTCATCAAACCTATGATGTTTTGCTGTCGTTTGTTATGGGGTTTTCTTCTGAATAAAGTCTGAAAAGTGCTTTAGCTGTAGGAGTGCATGGTTATGCACAAAAGATTTTTCCCACTTTTAAGCATTTTCCCTGCGCATCTGGTTACTAATAACGAATATCAAGTGATACTAAACCAGTTGCATTTCTTTTCCGCATATGGAAAAAAAGTAGCGTCTACACAATGTTTCCAAACTTTTTTCCGGAGCGTACGAAGTATCTGGAAAAAGGTCTCTAGTCAGCAATAGTAAGCCAAGTGATCAACGTTGCTTGGATGGCTTGTTTATGACCTGCTGGAGCAGGAGCGTCAACTTGGTATAAGCACCTAAAGCATATGGTGATAAGGTGGTCTCATGTCTTGGCTTGCTCTCTGGCAAGAAACTAATCAATATCAAAATATCAATGCATTGGCATTGCAAATCAATTTTTAACTTGCGGTAGTTGAGTGACACACTTGCCTCAACCCCAACACTTACCGCAACCACCCACACATGGCAAAACCATGTGCTTGGCACCCGGTCACGAAACGTTCGTTCAGTACTTTGGGTGAGACGAGGTAAACACCTGCGCCTTCAAACTTCTGTGCACACTTGGAAAAACTGACAGTTATTCGCAATTTTGTCTGTGTTATGTATATATATCTATATTATATACTGTATATCATCGCATCGTTGGCGCTTTTTGGTTGCTTGTGATAAAGTTTCAATTTGTCTTCAAAACCGTTTACATATTTCGTTTCGTATCTGTATATTCTTATTTGTCGATCTTAAAATCTACTGTATTTTCCAAGCAAGAAATTTCTTTCAATATATTCTGCGTCACACATCACATTAGTCCCGCGTGCGCCACGTTTCTTGTAGAACTTTGCACTACCGTAACTGGACAGCCGATTGAGTTAGAGAGCTGTTCAAACCCTGTAAGCATGCGGGAACTCTTGCAGTTTCGATATTAAAAAAGCATCCTGTATTTTAAAGCATTGATCAACAACGTTTGAACATATTTTTTCAAACTTTTCTTTTTTGCAGAACGTACGAAATGCCGACGGTTTGACAAACAACGGTGACGGACTATAGTGATTGTAATGTTGTTGTTGCCATTGACAATGATATGTTACGAACTGTATTTGTCTGAAAATAAAGAGAATGTTGTTGAAATGTTTAGTTTTTCGATACTGTGCTTCACGCCGAGTTGCGCATATTGACCATCACATTTTGGAAGGAATCAACGTGATTTTCGTACAAATGTAGGCATAAGATGATGATGCATATTTCATGCCTTTCTTTGACTCAAATAACGAAAGAACGCAAATACAACCAAAGGAAAACAAACAACATCAAAGATCAGGAACTAATTGCATGCTGACGAGTATATAAAAACATCAAAACTTCAGGTTTAGGAAAGTGGCGTATTCTAACATTTGAATCACAAAGGTTTGGCGAAACATCATATAGATCAACTGCTCAGCCCTGTCGCTACAATATATCAATTTTTGACAGAAGACGTTTCACACGAAATAAAATAATAGTAACAAAATACACGACCTCAAAGTCTGATCAAAAAGTAAGCCAAACAAGAGCAAGAAAAACAGGGGGGAAATGCGTATGTACAGGGAGGTGAGCAACTGTTGAGGTAAAAGATTCAAGGAAAAACGGGGACACGAAAAGCAATATTGCATATGTGCCACAGGCATACCAAACGGGGATCAACAGGAATTTGACAAGAAAGGACATTGTTACAGTAAAGGTAGCCACCTTATGAGTTTCAGAAATATTCAGAAAAAGTTAATGCCATTTTTACATCTTCATATACTAAATGCGCGAGAAATATAAGCAAATCCGTGTGTACGTCTCATCCGTCACGGTTCCACTTTTTTTTAAGCGTATCGATTATTTAGCAATTTGCGTTAAAACAGTAAAAGAAACAATTTATTTACAAATGTTTATTGGCGCTAGAAAAAAGCAATTGAATAATAGAGTTTTTGGAATCACTTCGAACATTCACTGAATCGTGGGTGATCTGCATCATCGCGTATCTTCATCTTTCTTATATTTGTTATGTTTGAAATTTGGAAACAGTCAGGTATCGTCTGCTCAGAAAATGTTCGAAACTCTCCAGCAGATTTTAATGACACCTGAAAGCAACCAGTGATTCGTTGCACAGCACTGAGCCTTACAAAACCTTACAAAACCTAGAGAAGGGCTATAATTTTGCAAACTAAGCTATCGTGGTTAATCGCGCATTCAATAAAACGCTGACCGAGACGTTCCTGCAACATCCCCTCCTTTTCACAACGATCCGAAGGTTGCATCTAACATGACCTTCACATTCTGGTCACAGCACTATTTTGTAGCGATCGGAGAGAAGCAAGCGCGCAAAGCTTCAGACAGTGACAACAAGCAAAAATAGAGATCACCCGACGAGATCACTCTATTATTGCTTGTTCGCGCAACTTGCAGATAGATGCTATTCTTCGCGCACATCCCGTTCGCGGTGAAATTCGCATTCCACGCCACGCCGATCCTGAGTTTGCAACAAAACTTAGAACATTTCCCGAAGATTTGTTAAGTCTTTGCAGCACTTTGATTTTTATGGAACAATAGAACAATAATTATTTTGTTGTTGTCGATGGTACGTTTGATTTTTATATTTTGCACAATATGAAAGGAGTGGCCGATACGCAGGGCTTCTGAGAGAAATTTCACCAGGGGTAGAGTGACCAATACTGGGTCGTCCTAGCTTTAGGTGCCCTCCTTGAAGGGCTTTCCATAGATTATACAGTACGAATTCGCCAATAACGACGTCGGCTACAACAAAAGTCCTGACTTTTTCGTCGGTCTCGGCAAAACTCCTTTCCTTTAAGTGCATTCGAGCTCGCTTGTAACAGGGGTCGGCAAGCACCGGGCCGAGGCCCGGTGTCGGTCTGCGAAGAAACTGTTTGGGCGATGAGGAACCACAGCCGAATTGGTCCAAAAGTGTCAGGAACGACTGACGGAAGGAACACACTGTGGGTGCCATTGACTGCCATATTCCCTCCTGGTCGGAGCATCTCAATGCAGCCAAGTAAGTTCGGATCTATCAGTTATATGATGACTTGTGATTTGTAATAAATTTGCATGTGCCAAACATGCATTATATTGTTGAGGGCCGGCATGCAAAGCAATTCCAGACTGAACCGGTTCACAGTGCGAAAAAGGTTACCGACTCCCGGCTTATAACGACTTCGGCAGCTGTATCGTCACCTGGCCTATAGCGACGCTGTTTCGTCGATCCCCGCAGAATAGTTTGTTTGTTTGTAACGACAGTTCCAAGTTTTCTTTACCACGTTAAGGACCGCAAGGCCAATGTTGTGACTCGGAGTTTATTCAGTCATAACCTGCCGTCCAATATAATTCGAGAACTGTTCAAATCCTCTAAAAACAAAAATACCCCAGCATCGATTTTTAAAATCCAGACACTTATGGGTTTGAACTTTTCTGAGACGATGTCATGAGTGTGTGGCGCCAAGAGATGTTTGGATGACATGTTGGTGGCCTGAGAGAACAATTCAAAGAGCAATTTCTTTGTTGTTCCTTTTGAAAGAGTAGGCGAAATCCGCAGCTTTAAAGGTTTGATTGGCCTTCTAGCGTTAGTCGTTGGCAGGTTGTGGCCAAAAAGACACAATTGATTAGCTAATCAGCTAATCCTCTAGGCCCTAGAAAATTCTCATCTTGAAAGCCCTAGTGTCTAGGCCTAGGGATATAACGAGGGGTTAATCGTCGATTTTTGACCACATCTTGCCAACGACTAAAGCTGGAAGGCCAATCAAGGGCTTTAAACATGAGAATTTTTGCTTAGTTTATTTTAAAAATAAAAACAAAGAAATTTTCCCTTACAGTTTTTCTCTAAGGCTCCGATGAATTTTGGGAAAAGAGTTGCGGATATACAGTCGTGGCGAAAGGTTTAAGACCAAAGTCGAAGCTTTATGTATTTCCAAACGTTCAATTCATATTTAGTGCAAAATCTTTGTTTAGGAAATCTACCTTTGCTGACTAACTTCCAGAAGCTGTGTGCAGTTTCTAACACCTTTACTCTTGTAAATGTTTATTGAAAGACGTTATGCTTGTTTTAATTAGAAATTACCTATTGCAGAGATAGGCAATTAATTTGGTTAGGGGCCACATTGAGAAGGCCGCGTTCAGCGGATAGATAGACGGATATACTTGATGGTACTGAGTTCATTGTGCCAGATGTACTTTTCAAGACAACGAACGCCAGGGTACCAAAAACACACACAGGTGATCCAGTAAGGTTCTCCAGCGAAAGGTTTGCGGAAGGCCTACCTTCTAATTTTATCGTAAAATAAATAAACAAAAAAACAAAAATGTTGCACAGAGAAGGTGCTCATTGTTCTTGTGCAAATGCACTTCATCCAGCGCAAGCAATTTAGTGAGACAAATGTAAACTCACACGCTTTTCAACAAATGTCAGATTTGAAGATTTTTCCTGAATGCTTCCGCAGGCCACTGATAACGCTGAGGCGATGTAATGATGTGCGGTTGGGTGATATTGCTAAAAATCGAACGCTGGGAGAAAAAGGATTAAGATAGCCTTTACTATCGTGATTTCATGTAGGGACTTTTTTATCAGATTTTGAGAGGAGGGGAAATATGAACCACGAACTGACGGAGAAGTAATGTTTGCTAGTCTACAGTCGAATGTCATCTCTTTCCTTTTTTCGAAGGATTTCTTGCTGGCATGGCTTAAATGGCTTGTCTGTAGAGAAAAGAGTAGGGACTGGGGCATATTTGCCTCCAAGTAAGTGTGTTTAAAAAGTCCAGATTTTAAGAATAACGCTGAGGTACTATAGCACATTGGATTTGACCCAGATGTTTGAGTAAACATTCCATATGCTTGCTTACTCCACAACCATATTTCCTGTTTTTCTAGGCTAGCACTCCAGTCTAGGGCTTTCAAAGACCAACTGAAAGGAATTAGAACTTTTCAAACTTTTAAAAATATATTTAAAAAAAATAAAAAGAAGAGCTACAACTTTTAAACTCCTTTCAAAAAAATTACTTTTAAGCAACAAGTGCCTCCCCCTTGAAGGTGCCGCCTGGGCCCCCAGGCGCACCCCTTGCTACGCCACTGCCTTGGTGACTCTGAGACATCTTGAGATACCGCAAGTATTCATCCAAATACTGAGATGGTCATAAAGTCAGGTTTTATTGCATTTGGTGGTGGTTATTGCAGTGACGTTCTACTGTACTTTGGGAGACCGTTGGAAAAATTTGAGAGGCCGATTGGCTCCACAGAACACCTAACAAAAACACTGTATATATTCATATGCACTACATACTACATGTGGGAAGCAAGCGCTTGTTTGAAGGAAAAAGAAACGGAAAGAGTTTGCCTTCGATATCCAGTCAGGTCATGCATTGAAATCGTGAAAACTGCACAAGGAATCGTTTGCAGCATTGTGATCGCCTAACTGATGGATTGGTGGTGCAAGGAAAACACTTACGCGCCTTTACATCAATGGCCTGCTTTCCGTGGAGCACTCTTTAAGAATATAATTGATGGTGCACTGAGCAAAGTTACGTGGCTAGGTTGTGCAGACCACTTCTGATTACCCGACCTGCTACTATACCGGTCTATTGAACTTCCATTTCTCAAAGGTTCACTGGTAGGTTTCTGAGGGAAATTTACACATCTAAAGATGATTGATCAAGGCGCAAGACACATACAGCAAGCTGAAGAATTTCATCTGCTGTGTCAGCTTCTCCACAGATCGCAGTATGGTGTGAAAGTTCTTCCTCTGTGGAAATAGACAATCGATCAGGTATCACTCGTTTTTTCTTAAAAACAGACATGAATAATTGCTTTGCCACGTCGTCTGTCTTGTGACACAAACATTTCCCAGGTTGTACGAGCATTCACGTGTTCTTCATATGAATTGAAAACAACTTCGAAAATATCTCCCCGCCCAACCCCTGAACAGTGGGGCAGTGAACCTGAGTGCCGGCCAGAGCACACAATAAAAGTCCCGTCCTTTCCACCCCTCAAATTTTTTTACTAGAATTTAGGATGGACGAAGACATATTTTCGTGCTTATTTAAACTATGAAGAACATTCAGCTTCTTGAACGTCAGCATCGAACTCTCACAAACTGAAATGGGTGCTCTTGTTTCTCATTCTCTATTATGCGCTTTCGTTTTCTGCTTATTCGGCAACATCTTCATCATAACTATTCCTATTTTTTCTGCCTTCCTTGCGTATACATCTGTGGACCCGGCATATCGTTAAATTTTCCTTCCTGTTGCCTTTCAGTCTGCGGTAAGCCGCATCATGTAGCGTTGATTGTTTACACAGTCCAAGGGATTAAAATACACATAAAATTAAGAGAGGTGATGTCGGCACACCTACTTATACAGAAATAAACATATTTGTATGTTATTATTTCATGTATAGTATCCCCATCTTTAACTAAAACAATGCATATATATTCCATATACTGTAGGCTATAATAAATTTAATAGTCCATTAGCAGTAATCTAAAGAATATTTCATTGTTGACTTCACGTTCCAGTCGTGGTTCATATCAATTAGAATGTATAATAGGCTTCAAAAGTTAGCTCTGTCGCCACTGCCGAGAGACCCTCTTCACATGCGGGACCCATTTTGATAAAATAGGTCGAATAGGCCGGTTCTGGTTGAGAAACGCTGGCTTGCAGCTTCTATCGTGACCTGCAAACTTGTTTCACCCAGAGCCAGAGGAACGACTCCCCGTACCCCCTGCCCGGTCGGCCTGGAAAAAAGGGCCCCCAAATCTGACCGAGGACTTTACTTATGACATATAGACACGCTAAAACTGAACTCACCAAGAAATTATTTAACAAATTTGCCAACATTTCTAATACGTCAACGAAATTGATCTTTTCACAACCCATAGTTTCCAGTTATCTTAGCCAATCGTTGCTCAATGCCAAGTGCATTGTGCGTAGCTTCGTTGTCAGCATAGGCCGTAGTAATCTGTTGTGTTGGTAGTGTTGCTACATTCAGGTTGATTATAAACTTTTTTAGTATAGTAAGAAATTATTCAGGAAAATTATGTTGTAGACCTGTTATATCCTTTTGCTGTACAAGAATATAACAATTGATTTCCAAGGTGTACAATCAGGTAAAATCGCATTCGTAGCCAGCCTGTAATATCCAGTGTATCTTGCAATAGTGTTGTCATATGAAAACTCAACACTTTGCACCAATGATAACTCCAGATATTTAACCAATAGCACTGTATCTTTCATGATTGTACAGTTATCGTAGCCAATGAGCAATCTTTTTATAGCAGCGTTTGGAAGCCTTTATCACAAGATGGCGCTAATTTTATTAATTTTATTCACGTTGTGAAAATTAACATTGTGTGTTTGTCTAACTCTACAAAGGTTTTCCAGCATTCCAACGATATTCCACAGAGTGGTAAGACTTTTTGCTTACATTCGAGCTATGGCGCATCCAGGGGGAGTGCAACTGCCACCCCCCTGAAACGTCTGTGGTGCCCCAATCAATGGCGACGTTTGATATAAATGCGCCCCTTTTTGGTGCCTATCGAAGTACAAACAGAAATCAAAAAATACTTTCAACAAAATAATGCTTTACACTGTGTTTACATTATGGATTTGCGTGCCTGACTTTTACAAATCCTCTTTATCGGATAGTATCAACAATCATCTTCTTGTGTTTGTCTGTGTGTTGGTGTAATGGAATTTCACACAAATATTTGAATCTTTGAAATTTGGTAAATGATGAAGTCTAAAGTCTCTCCGTGATAGTATGTCTGTTTTATACGCTGTGTTGGTGCTGCAGAAATCTGCTTTTATAAACATTTGATTAAAACAAATCGACGTTTTTTGAGGCATGTTTATATAAATATTATGTGTTAAATACAATATATTGTCCATTAAATGCAACATATTGTATACTGAGCACCAAAGTCCAGGTGTGGGGGCCTCAAACCATCTTGCACCGGACCTGGGTCTAACTCTTGGGTTCATCCAATTACCCGTGCATAATGTTATTCCTTACCTTCGTTCATTAGCAACAGACGAATAATTCGAAAAGTGTATTGCCAAATCTCACTACCCAAGACATCCGCCTTTTCATTGCTCAACAGTGATTACAACGTCTTTAAATTCAAAGATAATCCCACTGAACAACTTGATTCAGTACAGCCACTGCCAAGCTATGCAACTGTTTCGGCTCATGTCCGTTTTAATAAAAGCCTTCACCACAATCTTAACCGAGCCCATCATATGCCCTTGCGTTCGGTTTTCAGACTATGGTTCATCGCCTTTAATTTATCAAAATGAAAGCAACGCCTTTTCTAAGCTTTTCTTCTTAAAATGACCGTTCTCTGTGGCTGCTAAATTTTAAAAATTTTTCTAAATTTTAATGTGATTCTACAAGATATGTTTCATCATTGATCTTATGCATATTGCACTATATGTAGGCAGTGGGCTCTTTCATTCAAATCATAATAGTTTGATTTTTCCTGAAACTGTACCCAAACGTTTTCGTGATCAATTTGACGTAAAAGTAGGTTTCTATATAATGGTAAGTAAGTATTCTTTGAAAATATACAAACGCAACAACCCAAAGGACAGGCTATGTTTCTTTCGGAATGTTCCTGTCCGAACTCTTTGGTGTCCGTTAGGATTCGGGCATTTTCGGAAAAAAAACACCTAAACGCACGTGACTTTGCGCGGGAATATCTCCGCTCCGGTATGGTCTACAGACCCGGTAAAAGTCACAAAAGACTCGGCAATTCTTCTAGTCTGCACTCGAAAAAAATTTTCTTGCTTGGGGGGTGCGATTTTTTGTGAGTGACGTTATAAGTGTAGGACTTTTAAGCCACCTTGGCCCACTTTGCCTGGCCTTGGGCGACAACCGTTAGGTGGTAGTATTTCGCTGAAGTTTTTACTGGAAACTAGGCTACAATCCGAGTCTTTTGATACTTTGGATGACCTGCCGGGGTTTCGGGTTCAAAGTTGTGATGTAAGTTCGTAAAAACATTTGACTAATTAGCTAATTAGATAATTAATTAATTTGTTTATCTTAGATCATAACTTTTGAACCAGAAACGCTAGAAAATCGATCAACGGCTCAAAAGACTCGGACTCGAGCCCAGTTTCCAATGAAAACTTCAGCGAAACACTTTGACCTAGCGGTTGAGCCCGAGGCCAGGCAGCATGAGCCAAAATGACCGTAAAACTACTTCACTTGTGACGTCAGGAGCTAGGGCGTTGGTAAGGCAACCGAAAACTGCTGTTTTTTAGGCCCAAATTAAAGTACGAATATTTCGTAGACCGGCTCTCAAAGTTAAACGAAATATGCACATTACAACTTGTCTTCCTGGTAGTGCCTCCTTTCCAAATACTGACATAAAATATTTTCAACCTTAATCTAACGCAGCGTGGATATGACGGAATGAGCTGAATTCAGCAGTGGCATTTGCTACTATCACTAAATATGTGTCATTTCACGGCAATTGCAAAAAACATGTGATCTTCCGCAACCAAAAGGAGATGCAACAACTAAAATACGATGCTGTTGTCTCAATTCTTGAATTTAACAATATGCTTGCCAGATTCTTGTCAATGTTTGAAGAATCACGGGAATTTTAGTCGATTAACTGGGAAAACAGCAAAGAGGATGAATGAAAACACAAAGTACTGAGAACGCGCTTATTAGCGTTATGTAAATGACAAGTTGTGACAAAGCAGAATCAACCAAAAGGGCGGGACGCCAGAACAGTCTACGTTATCCTGATGAAAATCTCTCGTCAATATTTGTTTTCAGTTAATGTCAAGAAGCTCCTACTCAGGCATGTTGTAGCTTACTACAAGTTAGCAATCGTAAACAATCCTACTGTATAAAGTTGTGACCACGTGGTAAACCTAGTGTATAAAAAGAAAAAACCATTGTCAAAAAATCAGCAAAAGCTAGTGGTTACGCTTACGAAGGTTGGTTCATTAGTGAGTCTTTTGCAGTGCTTACCACTTAATTCGGCAGTGCTTCCCAGGGTGGAAGTTGCACGTAATGTATAGAAAGTTTTTTGAAAAGTTTCTTTTTGGCGCAATGTGACTTGGTCCAGGCAGTTGGAGCAATTGCGCAATATCAAAATCATTGTTTGTCTGAAATGCAACGTTTCAAGAAATTTTTGCATACCATAATCCTTTCTTTTGAAAACACATCAACAATCTCTGCAAAAGCAATTACAAGAAGAGTAACATATTATATTCAAAACAGGTATCAAAGATTTGTGTTTACTGTGAAACTGCAAAAACTTCAAACCATCATGAAATTGGTTTTGTTGGTGATTCTTTTCATGAAAACTGTTGTTCAAGGAAAAGTCTTGTGGACATGTAAGCACTTTCATTTGTGCATTATAAACGTTATTTTGTATTTATTTTTTGCATTCATGAGAAACCATCTCATTTTTGTGGAAGCTTTAGTACAAGAAAAACCGTGCAAAACGTCTTTCG
>Ga0210059_1012110_pt1 | contig 13093 bp, 8 predicted proteins | sample Ectturendosymbi2_FD_188042 | JGI IMG/M metagenome (GOLD analysis project Ga0210059, IMG submission 188042) | Ecteinascidia turbinata endosymbiont from Florida, USA - Sample 2 (SPAdes) (version 2) | ecosystem: Host-associated > Tunicates > Ascidians > Unclassified | place: Key West, Florida...
GGGGAAAAATATATTTATCCTAAAGCAAAAATCGTCAAATCTCTACATCATTATGTTCTAAGTCAGTGAAAACCGTTTCTGAGTATGTATTTATGCACACTGCAGTAGCATGCGTTCACAAATGCTTTACCCTAACCGGTGGTTTGAAATCTGACAAGTGCGAATGTTTGTGATGCAGCGCAAATTGCCAAGTGTGAATGTTTGTGAAGCAGGGCTAATTGCCAAGTGCGGATGTTTTTGAAGCAGCCGAACAGGCAGCTCCAGCAGTTACTTGCTGTTGAAAATAAAATTTTGCAGCAGCTAAAACCATCACTTGACAGTTTTCAGTTCTCTATATGATGTTCCAACTTACACTAATTTTTTATCCACATAACACTGGCATGCATTCAGAAATGCTTTACACTAACGGGTCATTTGAAATCTGCCAAGAACGAATGTTTGTGAAGCAGCATCGAAAAAACGGCTGAAGCACTTACTTGCTGTCGAAAAAAATATTCATGCTCAAACAAAAATTGTCAAATATCTACATGATATGTTTTAACTCAGTAAAAAAGTTTTTGAGTAATTATTTATGAACTTTGCATTCTCATGCTTCCACAAATGCTTTACACTAACAGGTCATTTGAAATCTGCCAAGAACGAATGTTTGTGAAACAGCATTGAACACATGGCTGAAGCACGTACTTGCTGTCGAAAAAAATATTTATGCTCAAGCAAAAATTGTCAAATCTCTGCATGATAGTTTTTAACTCAGTAAGAAGATTTCTGAGTGATTGTTTATCCACATTACATTAGAAACCGCTCCCAATGAAATGCAATGTGACGAGACAATCAGCCACATGGTTATAGCAGGCCGATCTTATTCCGCACTCTGCGAAACGCGTGCGTGACTGCGAAACGCGTACAGGCAAAATATAACATGGTTGCTTTGAAATGATCTCCTGACCACACCGTATGTCAGCGAACATTATAAATACATGTTTCTGGTTCCTAGAGACTTGTACGAAACGTTCGTACTTTATAGTGGAAAACATACGTCCCGGCGCTCAACGGTTGGCATTTGAAGTGAAGTATGAGTATATCCTACGCCAGCCACGAATATACTGTGGGCCGGCGTTCTGCGCTTGGGCAAGTTTCCAGACAAGCGGCAGTTGAAGTATTAATACAGAGGATTTTCACAAATATATTTGTGCTAAGAAACAAGACAGACGCATTTAAAAAGAAGCTGGCTCTTTGGGATAGTTTTGTGCAGAAGGGAGATACAGAGATGTTTTTGACTTTAAACAATTTTTTGACAAGTGTTGATGTCTTTGTATATAAGGGTATTAGTCGGGCAAGCAATTTTTTGACCAAAAAATTAAAAGTTTGACTTTATAATTTAACAATTTTGACTTTATTTTGATCTATACATTTTCTACATTTGCAATAGCAAAATAACTCAGCCTTAGGTGTAGAGGTGAACCCAAAAGCATAATTATGCACTCTACGCTTCAAATTTTAAAAAATTGGTTGTTTCACTTTGGGGATGATATATTGTTCTTGCCTTACCACGACTATCCTGCAAAACATTCAATTGTCCAGCAGTGGGTAAAACGACATTGCCATGTCAGAAATCACAACAAACCTATTATTATTACCGAAATGCAACTAAACTTGCAAAAGCAGATCAAATCTGCTGTTGTAATTTTACTAAAATATTGATAAAGAGAAAAAAACTGTGTTGCAAGAAACGTTTGACACGAGGATAAATTTTGACCTAATGATAAATTTTGGCTTTTTTTGACCAAATAACTTGGGATTTCCTTATGGTATGAGCGTGAAAGTTGGTTTGTTGACATTTCATAAGCTTTGAAAAAGGCAGAAAATTTTTGACTTTATTGACTTTTGGTTGCCCTAGTTATTAGACATCATAAGTCAACATTTGTAGGAGTTACTCATGACTTTGACTATATATCCTCGACAAGAAACCATATAACAGCTTTAGCTAACAAAATGATTGCGATAATCTGTCGCATTCATTATGATTTTATGTTACCAGTCCGTAAAGTTTTTTTTGCATTTTTACCGGTCTGCTGACGTAAAAAGGTTGAGAACCACTGAGCTAGAGAGCTGTTCAAAGTAAACCCTCTATAGATGAGGGAAGTCTTGTAGTTTAGAAAGAAAAAATTTTTTCAGTGTTGGTTTTCAGCCTTTTTGGCGATGTTTACATAACCACAGGCTGTTTTGACAAGTTTGTCAAAACATTGGATGAGATCAACATCCTATGAGAACTCAACAATCGAGCCGATTTCGTGGCTCAAACTTTTATTGGATTTAATTGGATTCTTGGCTATAATACGAGTTTTTAGAGGGTTTGATTGACTTTGTAGCATTTCTGGTTAAAAAGTTGTGGGAAATTTCCAAATATTCATTAGGGAAATCCTTTAAAATCCTTGGGAAATTCTTGAAACATTTGGAATTTCTTGGCATAACTTTTGAACCAGAAACACCAGAAGGTCGATCAAGGGCTCTAAAGACTATTATAACCTAGAATCCAATAAAACTTTGAGACACAATATCGGCTTCGTTGGATCGACGATGACATCATCAAAAGAGAGACAAAACATACCCCACTCATGATGTCATCAACCAAAAACCCCTAGAAATTTTTTTTCTTTCTATTGTACAAGACTTCACGAGTCTTTACAGGGTTTGAATAGCTCTCTTGCTCAATCTGCTGCCGAGTTGTGGCTCACCAAAGTTTGGCCTGAAATGGCTAATGTTACGTTTTGTGAAACTTTTTGATTTTTGTCAAAAGCTAGGTTTTTGAGGCATAATTTCAGCTCTAGATATGCTAACAAGTTAATGAAGAGCTCTAAAGACACGGATCACAGCCTAGTTTCCAAAAAAAACTTGAGCCAAAAAATGGCTAATTGGGTGCGGGCCAAGGGCCAAGCAAACTCGCCAAAAATGCAAAAACATGTTCTCATTGTGATGTCACCCACAGAAAACCACAAATGAAAAAATATTTTTTATATCTGTAGTCGAAGATTTGCTGAATCTGTAGAGGGTTTGAACAGCTCTCTAGCTCAATCGGCTGTCGAGTCATGGCATTGCAAACTTTTCAAAAAAAGTGGTGCACGGGGGACTTAGAGGGCTAAAAAAAGATCCAAAATCAGTCATATGCCAACAACTGAAAAAATGAATTGCTTGAAGCAAAAAAAAAATATGAGAAAGAAAACAACGATATTGAAAATCTAGAAAGAAGGATGTTGCCTCAACTCTGTTTTCTATCTCCAGAACAAGCAATATGTCACCATCTGGATCTGCATTCAAAAGTAAGTCATCTATGGTGAAGCTGTAAAACGAGCAAAAAATGTTTACCATTTATCCCAAACAAAAAACAAGCTGTTATATGAAAGCTTGTTTGGGAAAAATCAATATCAAACCTTTTTACAACAAAAGGAATCCTAAGAAAAAAAGCTAACACATAAAGACAAAAATGATGTGGCCAACTTTTATCAATGTGATGACATTTCAAGGCAATCACCAGGAATAAAAGATTGCATCGTGTTGTGGTTGATAGAAAAAAGTGAAAAAACAAAAACATTATTTGACTGTCTGTACTTGAAAAATAATGCAATTTTGAAATCAGAGCATCCACAATATCGAATTGGAAAATCTAAATTTGCAAAACTGAGATGTAATTTTGTATTATTAACAAGTGAGCTGCCAAGAAATGTTTGTTTGTGTGTGCAAGATGCATGAACATTTTTGCTTGCCATGTATAGCATAGGAAGCATTTACATCACCATGGTTTTTTACAGATATCTTCATGGGATTTTAGTACAAAGTTTGGATTTAGCCAAAATTGGTTGCTTATTAGTTCTTGTTAGTTGAATTTTGTTGTATTTTGAAATACAAGTCAAGTTCTAATGGATGCAGACTTCTGAATAATTGAAACTGATTTTGAACAAGGTTTTTTTTAGTTAACTCATTTGATTCTCAGCTTTGTATCAGAAAAATCTAATGCTGTGAGACTTATTTTGCAAAGAAATGGAAAGTAGTCATAAAATAAAAATGTCCTGTTAGTCACAAACACCATGTCCCGTTAGTCACAATACCATGCTCTGCAAATATCTCCGTTGCCCAACTGTAACTAGCAAATACTGAAAACTAATGCATGGATTAAAAACCTTGGTATATTACCCACACAATATTACCAAATCAAAAGTATCTATGCAGTCAATGAGCAGACTTTGGAATTTGGATTCATTTTTCTTATTTGGTACTTTTGTTCCCTGTCCCATTAAGTCACAAACAAATATTGAAATGACCAAAAAATTCAAAGACAGATGAATTTTTCCAAACACTCAAACAGAGTGATGGGCTGTTGTACAGTGGGTACAAATGGGTGTCTCAATTGGAGGCGCCATGCATTTGCACTTGGCGGATAGGTGAGTGCTTAGTGGAGCAGGTGGTGTCCAGGCTCCATGGCACAGTGTGCTAGAGACTATGTGGCTCCATTACAATAAAGTTCAGCAGGTTTGATGCCTGCGGGGATAGGAAAGTTGTTTGCTGGTGTAGGACACAGGCATTCAGGGACAATTCGCAAGGCATTGTTGATGGCAGGGTCAGTAAGGCAGGTGTGAACATTGCGGCACCTGACAAGAATGCAATACTCTGCAGTTCAACGCACCAGGGCTAAATGCAACATTGTTGCTCCAACACCCCAGACCGGAGCCAGCAAGCCATCACAAGAGAGCAATGTGTGATGTCAGCTTCTTGTGAAGTGTCTGCAGGCGTCAGTGACCTGTCTAATGTTACTCCAAGGTATTTAGGCTCGGGGCAGAAGGGCAAGGTTTCATTGCTGTAGTTGACTGTTAGCTCACGTTTAGCTTCCTTGTTGTGAAGATGGAAGGCTGCCAGCGCTGTTTTTGTAGTGCTGAGCTTCTGCTTCCAGGTCTGAAGGTATTCACCTACGATTGCCATGTCCTTGTTCAGTACCCCTTCCACTGCCTGCCAGTCTCCATCGGCATGCATGATTGCTAGATCGTCAGCATATGCTTACTTTCTGGAGATGGTGGTTGGCAGGTCAGAGATGCAGATGTTGATCTGACGCATGACCAATGACTCTTCACGCAATTTAACTTTTTTTTATCGCATAGGATTCTAGAATCCCAAACCAAAGCCATTCACACGTGAAGAAAATAGTCCGGTTAAGTGCATACCAGTTATTTGCATAAACTGGTTATTTGCATAGGAATGTACCATACATTTGTAAACTTACAACGCTTAATCGCATAGTTAACTTTAAAAGAGTGTAAAGCGCACTGCTCAGATGGTGTGCAAACCTGTGGTGCCATTTAATCCGATTAAGAAACAGTTGCCAAAATGACTCCTTTCACCAACGTGCCAAAATCAACACCGCGCGTTCAACTTCCAGGCTTCAGTGCTTTGTGTGCAGCACTGCCTAGTTGTGTCTTGTCCCTACGAGTGCGAAGCTTTGTCTCGTAAGCAGCACTTTAAAAGTTTATTTTATTGCATTGGATAACAACCCAACGCATGCAACTATGTTCAACACCTTTGCACCAGATGTGTTAAATTCTTTACAGAACAAAAAATGGTGAACCTGCACTGTACACCAACTTCGAATTTCAGTTTCATTTGACAACTGTCACTCTTCCAAAGCACTGCGCACAGTACACTTTACAGCGTAAAATGCAGAATTATGCCGTGTTTAGCAGAAAACTAACAGTTGTCAAACGGGAAATTATGCCATGTCCTAGCAGTTTAAAATGCGGAATTATGCCGTGCATTCCGCCGCAGACAATATTTGACTTCACTCTTTCTGTTTTTTCACATCAATAAGATTCATTTGTTGAATACCCTAACCGAATGATGCATAACAAACACCACTGGGATCATAAAAACTTCATGATGCCACAGGCTAACAAATCAGTTAAGTCTTTGCGTACAGCGCTCGGGTGTATCAGGACCAAGAGATTTTTAGAACATCTTGAAGCAATTCTATATCCCGCAGTTCTACAAATCATCATACACGACAGCTGTGAGATATAAACATGTTCACAACTGCACAGTCAAAAGCAAGCAGAAAAATAATGGCCGCAAGTGCGGGAAACGTTCCATGACTGATACAGGCGATTATTATGTCACACATGCAGTGCGCACGTTCAAGATAACATGCAATGCATAGGCCGCAACAACTTCGAATTTACGTTTCAACTGATGACCGTTGGGTTGTTAAACACTGGAGGACTTCAGAATTTGAAGCACTGTATCAGCAGCAAGGGATTTTTAGAACATCAAGAAGCACTTTTATGTCTCACAGTTCTAGAAATATCCGCGTTGGGTGTCAAGCTATACCATTCCAACGGTGTCAGGTAGCAAGCATGTGGACAGGCATCGAGTAGGGTGGATAAATTTGTGGATATTTGTTTGATACGGATAATCGCTTATTCCGGTTAAACGCATAAAAAAGCTTGGCAAATTGGCTATGTGATTAACCAGATTCATCTGTATAGGTATTGCTGACCACTTGTGGCATTCCAAACAGAGTAGAAGAAACAACTATAATGAAACTGTACTGAACTAAGGTGTCAGTTTATCGCAAATAACTGGACAGTAGCAGAACTACAGAAACAGTGCAACATAATTTAGCTCTTGTTGATGTTATTCATTTGCAAATTGTAAAAAAAGAGTTTAAAAGAACTTAGAACATTTGCTTGGCATAAACACATATGCCTTTATCTAAATGAAGAGTCAAACCTAATCTACAAATGGTACTTTGCAGTACAAAACTACACAGTAGAACTACTGGAACAAAACCTACTTTTGAAATGGTTACAACAATAAATTTGAAACAGTATGGTTTACGTGAATGTGCACCCTGGCTCCAAGCATTTTGTGACGCCGCTTCTTGATCTTCCAGGTGTAGAATCTCCATTGTCAACACTATGATAACCTGAGCAGTAGAATTTCTAATGTAAGAAAGAAAATGAGATAGATCTAAAGGACATAAAAACATATACATGAAAATGCACGAAACAGCTTGACACTAAAAATGACAGTCCATCAAATCATTGCACAAAACTTCAAGATTTGTTAAACTAAAATTGCTTTTACATTACCACCATGAAATGACAATTAAAAGGAAAAATATGAGAATACCAACAATACATTTTCAGTTATAACTTATAATGCATTATCACTAGAACCACACTCAAGAAATGTTTTTGGAACATACCATGGCTTTGTTTGGACACAGGTATTTCATATAGTGTTTCAATAATGCTTTGGTCAACTTCTAAAGAGTTGGATTCTTGTTGGCTTAAAATAATTTCATTGCTACTACCAACAAAAACTTGTGCTTCCTCTATTCCTTCCTCCTTAATTTCTTGCTCAGAAATGATATTCAATGGTATTTGCATTTCTGTATCATTTACAGAACTGCACTTTTCCATTGGTAGAAACTTAGATCATTACACCAGCCAAATGCCTAAAAATCCTGTAAGTTTGAAAAATTCCATGTTTTGAGTTAATGTTTAAATATGAACGTTTCAAATCGTATTTGGATGATACAAACTCACAAGCCTTACAAGCTATAAATCAACTTATGCACCATAGAGGTTTACAAAATTAAAAGCCTTTAAATTAGTCTTCTTTTAGAACATCATCATGAAACTTCTCTTCTATGATTATAATGCAAAAAGTATATTTATGAGTGACATTTTATATCGTATTTATTCGAGTATAAGTCACATATGTGTATAAGTCACACCTACATATTTGACCTGATCAAACAGTACAAATTTTTTAAACAATATTTATTCATCACAATCACGTAACAAAAACTTAAAAACCATCAAAGTTCACTGTCCTCAAATAGTTTATCCCCGTCTAGTTTGCCTTTGTGTTTTTCTTGCGATTTTCACCACATGTGCATGCATGCACACACATGAAGGTGTAAAGCACCATTTAGATAACATATGCACAGCAGCAGCGTACATGCGCATGTCACACCTCTTGTATAAGTCGCACCTGACTTTTTGGGTGAATGTTTAGTACAAAAAATGCGATTTATACTCGAATAAATATGGTATATTAAATCAAATAAAAGCAAGCTCAAGAAACGCAAACTACACCAAACTAGCAATGTGTAGAAAGAATATAACTCAACCATAGAAACAAGCCCATTTGCAACATTTAGCAACTGAATGCAAACTGGTTGAATGGTACAGTTGCACCATTAAAGCTGGTAGGCCAGCTTCAATTCTTTGTCAGGTCATACTGAAGACTTGAAAAACAGTCCTTATGGCCTGACCAGCCATATGTTTGGCATTAATGGGCAGTTGCAGAAAACAACTTGTTGTGTAATGTTGCCATGGACTTTTTACCAATGCAACATTCACCACAAAATTAGCCACATGGCTCAATACACAAGCAAGTGTAGATTGGTGCTGCTTACCACTCATGACACTCTGAACCAGTAGTTCTTAACCTTTTCTTTAGCATGCCCCCTTAAGTAATCGTTCTTCTTTTGAAGCCCCATTGGCGCTGACATTAATAAGTTGTAAAAGCATATGCATTTATTTGGTGTATTTTTTGATCAAATTTTCTGTGTTGTAGAGCACGTATGGGCTCACACCCCCTAGAAATTTATTGATGCCCCCCAGTTAAGAACAACTGCTCTAAGCATATTAATACTGGAACTAAACTGAACAACTAAATGCATAGCATGCTGAAAAGAATTTTGTTTGAAAGTTTATATTTAGCAAGTTAATTATCTGTCTTTTCATCTACATATCAATGTCTCCTTGCTCAGATGCAGACTTACAATATATTTTAATGTCAGATGAATAAAACACATTAGCATATAAGAAAATAAACAATGCAAAACTACTTCTGTCAACATTTATTTACGATTTGCTTCTGTTCGTTTACTCTTATTTTTTCTAATTTAGTGGAAACATTTGAAATAAGATTAGCAAGGTATGAATTTTGAGTGACACAATGAATTTTTTTTAAAACGAATGGTTTTCATTTACTGAAAACACCCAAAGATTCATATTTGAATCTAGAACTGCTATTACAATAATTATGGGCAGATTTATAATTTAATAAATATCCACAATAAATTAGTCTGTAAACAATGTTTGACACATGATATTTGCCACAGTGTTTGACATCAACAGACTAGGAACTTAATTTGAAATGAAGCATTAACATTTATTGATATCAGTAGGTATGATGCATGCTGATAACAACAAGATGCTTGTTTTCTATTATCATGTTGTCAGTTTAATTCATGTTTTTTAAGTTTTTGATATTTCCCTAAAAATGATAAATAATTTTCCTTTATAAAAAATAATTATTAAAAATGAGTAGGGTATCTTAATATGTAATACCACCTAGTATTGTGAACACTTTATTGATTTGTTTGTTAGATGTACTTTTTGCAAGCATTTAAAATTTTCTTAACAAGTATCACTAATCGACATTTTGGAATTTGTCAACAACTTGTATTGGTAAAGTTTTTAGAATATTTTACAACACATCATCTACAACAAAGCTTCTCAAACATTTGTTTTGCAGCCCCATTTAAAATGTTTCTTTTTTCTGTGCGACCCCCTTAACACCTTGGCTGCCGGTGTACAAATATATCATACTTGGAAATCGGAGAAAAACCAAGGATATTTCGGTTGTCTTACCAACCGCAAGTCCCTCAGCCGATTGCGCTAGAGAGCTGTTCAAACCCTCAAAAGACTTGGCAAGTCTTTGAGTCTGCAATGAAAAAAAATTGGGGATTTGGGTTTCATTTTTTTGTGAGTGACATCATAAGTAAGGTAGGTTTTTGGCCATTTTTGGCTGTCGGTACTTGACCTGAGACCAACCGTCAAATGGAAGTATTTCACTAAAGTTTTCATTGGAAACCAAGCTAGAATCCACGTCTTTTAAGACCTTCATCAATTTTCTAGCGTTTCTGGTTCAAAACTTATGGCCTAAAATAAACAAAATAATAAATCATCTAATTAGTGGATTAATTATAAATTTTATTTATTTTAGATCATAACTTTTGCACCAGAAACCCCAGAAAGTAGATCAAAGTATCAAAAGACTCAGATTTTAGATTAGTTTCCAATAAAAACTTGAGCAAATTACTACCATCTAGCGTTTTGGGCCTAGGACCAGTTGAAGTGGGACAAAAAGGCATAAAACAACTCCAATTATGACGTCACTCACATAAAAACTGAAACCCATTATGATGTCACCCACAACAAACCCAAAACAACAAAAATTTTTTTTTGAAATAAACTGGAAGACTTGCCGAATCCATAAAGGGTTTGAACAGTTCTCTAGCTTAATCGGCCAAGTTATGGAGTTCAAAAAGTTGCAAATTTTAGTCCAAAAAGGGGTCTGAACGGGACTAAAAGGGTTAAATCTTTAAAAAACTGATATAGTGCATACCTACTTATATTCGTTTGTTGAACAAAATAAGATGTTATCTGATTCCCAGCATCAAATTTGCAGTCAACTGTGTACATCAATGGCTTTCTGTGATATTCATGAAAATCTATAAAAAAAAGCTTAAATAAAAATTATATAACTTGCACTATATTTTGTGATGCTTCCAAAGCATCTGATACTATTAACCATGGCACAATCTTACATAAACTTGAACGCTTTTATGGAATCACAAATATGCCCTTAACATTGTTGACAAATTATTTGGAAGATCATCAGCAGTTTACTGCAGTTGAAGGATGAAAATCAAATGTTCAAAATATGAACCATGGGTTACTACAGTGTTTACCTTATATATTAATCATTTACCAAAAGCATCAAGTTTTAAAATAACCACATTTGCAGGTGACACTCTCTTAACTATCTCAAGCACCAACCCACAAAACTTGAAAACATTAGCAAATGATTAACTTCAAAAGATGTACTAGATAAGATTCAACAAATTGTCTTTAAACTCTAAGAAAACCTTACTCATGTTAATTAAATGTGACTTAAAACTAATAACCTCATTTTCAGTTAGAATTAGCAACAAACCAATTTATTACGCGAATTGCAAAGAAACATTATAGAATATTTCTAGATGATATAATCCCTGATACATAAGCAACCTAAAGGAATAAAGCCATTATGGTAAATATTTCCAGCACTCATTTTTAACTGAACATGGTGAAAGATCATTTTGGTGCAATGGACATAATATTTGGGAGACAGTTAACAAAACACAGTTGGAAGTATCTTCTACTGCAGTGCTTTTCAACCTTTGGAAAGATGGTTCACACTCTTTTGTTCAACGAAAATTTTATTCTCACAACCAACACTAGGGATGCTGAAGAATAGTCGTAAAGTACGATTAGATCAGGAGTAGCCGAACTTTTGCACACCATGTGCCAATTCTTCCGAATGTGAGTAGAGATATGCAATACCATCGGATATTTCTTGCAACAATGTTACTTCACATCATTAGTTATTTATAGGTAATATAATCAAGTACAAATGGAATATCTGATAAAGCAGCAAATAAACTTCAAATTTACTTACCTTTTAATGAGACTCATCAAACATGTCACCAGTATTTCAATGTTTGGAGTTAAAGTTATTATTGAGAGCAGCAGAATATACTTTAATTTTGAATCAGTAAAGCACGACCTCCTCTTGCTTTCAATCAATTTAATGGACAAAAATACTTATTTGCATATGTATATCGTTTTGAAACGACATTCATGTAACTTTGGGTGAATTTTCTTAGTTCTGGGAAATTTTTACAAGGTAACAATCTCACCCGCTTATTAAGCCAAAAACTGTCTAGTCCGGAATTACTTCATTTATTCCTGTAATGAAAAAAAGGCAATGGCTAAAGAACCGCCTGCAGATCTTCAAATTTGAAACCTTATTCGACCATCTCCTGTAACATGACAGTAACACGCGAGAATGCAGTAAGCTTGATAGAAACATAGTAAGCACAAAAGGTTAACCTAAAACCTAACACTAACCTAACGCTAACCCTTAAACCTAACTCCTAAAGCAAAATTTTGGAAAGTTTTTAAAAATAGTAAAGAAAAACTGGTACCACTAATTGAAACGTGCAACCAGTCACTATTAGTCCGAAAACGCAAGGCACCAATATATTATGAGAGGTGAACCCATAACCATTGACATGGCAGACTTGAGACGTATCCGTTACACTAATAAGTTGACGCCGTCTAAGTGACAAACTGACTGCAATGTTGGAACCGCAGCATGTGAGGCGGTATGGTAGAATAAGTTTTGAAATAAAAAGATCCATGGGTGGTTCTGTAGCCACTTCCAAAAAATGCTTTATAAACCTGGTACTCTGCTTAATAAGCCCAACTTTCAAACGTATTTGCTTAAACTCGGGTGAAAAAGCATCACAACTCATACTTCTTTGTCTTGCTTTCAACAGTTTCACACTGACAGTTCTTTATGCTGCTGACCTAGTTCTTGAACTGTTTCATCACAGATCGTTTGTTTATGCCATAATTGATAGACAAGACCACACAGGTGCTCTGGAGAATTTATTTTCAAAATGGTGAAGAGACATGCAGACGAAATGAATATTGTTTTTCTGTAATAAACCAATAAAATTGCTCATTACCTGCAACTATTGTACACTGTGTTGGTAGATTTAGCAACTTTTAGTGATGGTACAGTCAGCAATACTCAATTATGAACATGAGAGTGGTGAAAATTTAGCCCCCAGTTGATAAGCCCACCCACTTAAGCCCAAAGCCATCTGGTCCCGAGGTGGACTTAATAAGCACAGACTACTGTATCTCGCCTTATTTCAATCACCATATGTCTTATTGTCAGTTTCTCTAAAACAGTGGTTCTCAAACTTTTTGAGATCGCGTACCACCTGATGTTTTTTTAATGTTTGAGTGTACACCCCTAGTTTCAGAAGAACGTAATTTGCTAAAAATATACTTAAGATTAATATAGCAAATAAACGAATTAGCAACATTAGCATAAGACACGAACGAATTATAACACAGAAACGAATTAACAAAGCTTTTCAATATGACAGGAAAGCTGCTCGCGTACCACCTGAAAA
>Ga0210059_1012111_pt1 | contig 13093 bp, 5 predicted proteins | sample Ectturendosymbi2_FD_188042 | JGI IMG/M metagenome (GOLD analysis project Ga0210059, IMG submission 188042) | Ecteinascidia turbinata endosymbiont from Florida, USA - Sample 2 (SPAdes) (version 2) | ecosystem: Host-associated > Tunicates > Ascidians > Unclassified | place: Key West, Florida...
AATGACTGTTTGCATGCATTCCTGAGGAATTTTGCCATGCATTAAACACACATTGAATAGACTACTCAGGTGGTTGCACACACTTGAATCAGCATAGAAAATGTGTTCAGCAAAGATGCCATCTTTGCCAGCTGCGCGATTCAGTGGTAGTTTGTGCAGCAGAGATTTAATTTTGAAGCTGTTGCACATCAGCTCATCTATCCCTTCAAAATTACTATGTGAGATTATATTTTGGTGCATAAAATTGCCAATTCCTCAGTTTTTGATGAGTTCAGCAATGCTGAAAAGTGTTTTCTCCACATGACAGTGACTGCTTTATTTCCTGTTTCTCCTCCCACTGTGACTGTAGTGTAGATGGAAGGCATGATTTCTTGCTTTATCTGATGCTCTGCCAGAATTTCTTGGGAGATCTGTTCCGTAAAGCCTCAGCCATGGCATCAGGTTTGCATTTTTGTTGGGACTTCCGACAAGCTCTTAAACGCATATTTGAAGTCTTTTTTACTTTCTTTCATGATGTCAAATAGAGGTCCACTTTTGGGTTTATGATTGTCAATCCAGTATAAGTATGCTTGTCGGGCAGCCTTGTGCTTTTCTCTCACATCCTTGTTCCACCCAGGAACATTATGCTTTTGTTTTGGACTGTTAGTTAACACTTCACTTGCTGCTCGTTTGAGTGCCTCTACTATGTTATTGTAAAATTTTTCTAGCATGTCAATGTGTTTTTGTTTTTTGCACATAGGATTGTCACATGAAGTAAGTTCTTCAAATAAGGGTATTTTTGAGAGCCAGATCTTGCTAGCCTGTTGATATTTCAGTTTTTGTTGCTGTGTGGCTTTGTTCCAGTTCATATGTTTTTCATGCTGTGTCTTGTTATCACAGAGTAGGTTTTGAGGTATTGCTGCAGTTTTTATGGTTGCAGCTACTGGCCTGTGGTCAGAGAGAATGAATTGGCGTAATATTTAAATGTTTTGGATAGAGTCATCAGCAGATTTTGATGAAACTACATGGTCCAGCCAGCTGCATGTTCCATGAGTATCACTAACAAAAATGAAGGAATCAACTGGAAGAATGATTTTATCTGATATTTTCAATTCATGCTCCAAGCAGAATTGGGATAGCAATTTACCAAAATTGTTATTAGGGCAAGCATTGAAGTCCCCCCCTATGAATACATTTGGGCTGTCAGTTTCATCACAGAGTGTTGAAATTTTACTAAGATAGTTTATGCACTCATCATAGCTGGAGTCACAGCAATATGGCATGTAAACATTTAGGAAGTTCAAAGAGCTTGAGTTTAGGCATACCTCCAGACCAATGATGCTTTGGTCTTGGTTCATGAATATCTTCGCATTTAGCTTTTTGTTCCACAAAATTGCTGTCCCGCCATGTGGTCTATCATATGTTATGCCTTTTGTGTAATCCACTTCAACTTAAAATTTTTGCTGGACATCACTCACTAATACAGGGATGCTGCGATCAATTGCCATATACGTGAAATAATTTTCAAAGGTTAGGTGCAAATAGCCATTGTTAACGATTTGCTAAAGTATTCGGTGTTAATACATGCTTCAAAATTAAATCATAGAATCTAAGGCAGGCCTAAGTTTTGGTGATAATGGTATTTTCCAGAAGCTTACTTGAAATTGAGCTCCAGCATAGATTTATGCCCGACTTAACTGCTTTCAATTCTCACTCAAGTCACAATCGCAGGCCTTCTCCAAAATGATATTCTAAACCTACAGTGTTTCTTATTTTAGCCTGAGAAGGGGTAAAGTCAAACCTGTGCTCACGGTGCATTCTGAAAGACAGCCCTAAAACTAACTTCTCGGGATCAAAATGCATGAAACATTAAAGTGTGTCCACGTTATTATCAATCAAACTCAAAATCACTTTGCATTGAAAATCCAGACAAACTCCACATGCGACATCACCTCAGAGAAAAGTGGTAGCCTCTTATAGTACGAAAACAAATACACACAGTAAAAATCACCACCTGCCAATGAGGTACGAGGTGACCATATGAATTATAGAAAACATTGCGCACAAACAGACATGACTACATATCTATTCAACTCAAGCTTTCTGTCTTTGCCTGTGCAGAATCAAAGTACATACCAAATATAATCACTGCATGCAAGCAAGACTTGCTACCAGTTTTAATACAATGTGCCATATCACGCTGCTTTGTAAAGCTTTTGAAGTCTGCAATGTAATTACATTACCTGTACAATCACTTAGTTGAACACAATGATACTTCTCTCTGACACTACTAGAGGACATAACCAACATTGCCGCTGACAGCTCGGCACTGTAGAAACCACATCTCCAGGCTCACAGTTCCAGGTTGGCTGTGCTTGCTTAAGGGCCAAAACCCTTCAAATCCTTTTCTACAGTGATACCAGCACTGTAAGCACACATAGCAAAGGCGGTCAGAGTCATATTTCAGATTCTGGATCCTGATCTGGGTCCAAAGCTGAGTCATTCCATATCAAATTTAGGGGAAAGTGAAAATTTGTAACCCTATGTTTCAGAATTTCCTTGTTCTGGTATATCTTATTACTTTTGTCTTTCAAATTTGATAATCAGACTGCTTGGAAGCTCTACTTGTTTATTGAGCATCAGTATCAACCTGTTTCTTCCTTTCCGTTAACTGTGGCGATTCTTGTCTACCCATATCTCAAGCACTGTCTGTGCACACTGCACAAGTAACAGAAATCAACAAGCATTGATGTTACTTAATGAAAATCGATTTCGCCATACGGCATCTTCAGTTAAGAATCAGACTCCTGTTCAAATCTGTCAACCATGATGCAACTGAATTTCAGAAGTCTTTTTACTTAAGCAATGGCATTAAAATCAAGCAAACTCCTGCTTCTGCTGAAAATCAGAAGTGACTCCAGGTCTGAAAAAATGCAGAATCCTGCCAGAAGTTGACTCCGGATTCATGGCCACCTCTGGCACATACTTCCAAGTTTTTGTTGTTTGCAATGCTTCCCATACAAAAACAAATAGATGTCTAATTTAATCTAGTGCATAAAGTTTTGTGCAGTGATCAGCATAATGTCAACACTTCTTGTGCATGCAAAACTGAATATCAAAGTGAAGTAAAGAACTTGCCTAAGATTGAAATCTAGCATGAAAATAAGAGATACTGCAAGTCCGCAGTGCCTTCATTTGAGCCACCGCTGTGTGTATATGTACAATAAAACTGTGTCATGATTTTACAATCAATTCAACACCCAAATGTCATGAAATCAAGTGTCTGAGATTTTGCGTTTATTATGTAGTTGACCAGTTAGCTAAAATACGAATACATGATATATCCCTCATCCAGGTAGCTAAAATCATTTATATCCAAACTAGCCCTAATTGTGACCTATTTGACTTAACTTTATTCAGTCATTTCAAACATTTCATGCTCAAACCCTAGCTGCTAATTCATTTTTGATGGGAAATAATGAATAAATGGAACTGTTTAAACCAATGGTTTTTAACAGGAAGTGTACGCATCCCCACGGTGGAGACAAGAAATTCCCAGGAGGCACAAGCCCTTGCGTGCTCTGCAACATGTAAACTTTTTAAACAGGGAACTGTTTCATCCAACTTACTTTCTTGAAGTCATGGGTGACTTGAAACAAAGGACAATTTCCTAATTGAAGTGTGGTAGGAAAAGTTAAGAACCAAGGGTTTAAATTGAATAAGATTTCAAAAAAAGCTTTGTTACTTTTCTGAGTGCGGAAAACAATTATGAATGTTTTTCACCAAAATAACAAGTTCATTTGAAGCCTGCTAATGTCTGATTTTGTTATTAGGTGGCAGCCTACTGTTGATGGTCTAACGCAGGGTTGCATCCTGGTTGCAAGGTCAGAGTAAGTGTCAGAAACAAATTTCTAAGAGCACTAGGAGTTAGAGTTGCGGTTTTTATCAGACTTCGGAAGTCCAATTGTAATATTGTTTACATCACACTCCTCCGTTAGGAATTCTGACTCGTGCCTGTTGAAACTGTGCAATTTCCTTTGAAACTTTTATTGAAACGAATAATTCTTGCTGTGCACTATGATTTTCATTGATTGGCTGCCGACAGCCATACTTCATTCACATTATGTTAGGGAGTCAAAGTCGAAAAAGTTTGTGAGTTAGGAATCGGAGTCAAACATTTTACTTCCAACTCCGCGACCCTGGTGCACATCATGCAGCTGTGGACAACTTTTTTTCAGTTTCCTCTTTGTATCAGACATGTACTCCATAGAGCACAAGCATGCACTGTCTACACAACACAGATTGACAATAACAGATGTGAACGTTTTGTAGCAGTGCTGGGTGTAGGACCGCAGGATCACAGACACAGTTGTTTGCTAACTTGAAACACTTGGTACAGAGCAACATCCATATGTGGTCGTGCCCATGTAATGTAAAATTTGAATTATGGTGTCCGTGCATTGAAATTCGTGTAGTGTATGAGGGTATTTGGCAGAAGGAATACCAAACAGACGGGTGGAAGCAAAAGCAACTCATTGGTGACCGCAATTCATATAGATAACATTGCAGCCAGCAGTAGTACAATGGTTGTGCACCTCTTTTCTATTATTTGTGCTTTTTACTGGTAACGAATACCACAGGTGATTGGAGTGACTTTAAACGACTGCCTCTGTTTTGACAAAAAGGGCCACATTTCTTGCTTCGAAGCTCATTTACACGCCAAGTCCTATTTTGACTCAGAAAACCTGAAAAATTCCTACCAACGTGGAAAATATTTCCATGAGCATTACGTTTTTTATTCGCTGAGACATTTTGGTCATTTGTTACTTTTGAAACTTGCCGTAAAAAAGCTGAAGAGATATTTTTGGACATTATGACCAAATTTACTCAAATTTATTTTTTTGGTCATTTCAAACAAAAATTTTGTCTATGGATGAAAAGCAAACTAGTTCTCAGACAAACATTATACACAGGTCGGATTTTTAGTCATTTGTATGTCTGATAAGTTAAACATTTCAATGTCATGCCATCAATCCATCTGATAGGATTCACAATCAAAAACTTTCTTTCTGCTGTTTTCAGTGGCTGCTCGAAGAAATCTCAAAACCCACTGAAAAGTGGCTCAAGAAATTGATGGCTCTTTTGCCTTAAGATGGAAGTTTGTAATTGGAGAAAAGCCATAAGACTCAGAATGGATTGGCCTGCACTTTTATGTTTTGATGAGGTAAGAGTTTTTCAACTTTGCACTTCAATGGTGAACAAATTGGGGTTGATTCAATTTTAAGGCACAAACGGATTTCTTTCAAATGCTTTGCAGCAGTACCAAGCTGGTTCATAAAAATGTAAATAACTTGATTGCACTTGGGAAAATTATTGTAAAGAATGGTGAAAATTCTGAAACAACCATCGCATGATATTGTGATGTTGATGGTCCAGCATTGCTCAAGCTATGCTGATATACTTTTGCCACTTACAAGTTGGTACTGACAAATAAACCCGACATACCCACAAAAAAAACATTTTTTCACAAATGCTCTTTAAGCTTCAAAGAACATTGACCACTCTGGTGATTGGTCACCAATCCCCGCCACATATAGTGATTGTTGGGAATGGTTCCTGCAGAGTAGGTTGTCAGCTCAGGTGTTCCCTCTACCACAGCACTTGCGTTGTTCTAATGCTGTTCTATTCTTGTTTGTCACTTATAAGTAGAATGGTCTTGATTTGGCTTACTATTTACATATGCCAAAATTGGTTATTGAAATGGACGCCCCCTGAAAAAGTCCTGTAGTCAAAATAAACAGATCTTCCAAAAATGCCCTGTTTTATCTTAACGCGGCTCTTTGTGAATAAGGGTCGCATCCCCTTCACTTTACGTTTACTTCACGTCTGGAGTGTAAGTAATTTGCTTTCACATGACTATGTCCTGTATTAATAGTTCTGTATGTATTTCGATTTTCATATCATTAGTCATTGCTTCCACACAAAAGCTGTGCTACCTAATTCGATCAAATACATGGAAACCAGTAAAGACTGAGAAGTATGTGATGGACTTCTACCCGGTGAGTTATTTGTTTTGGTTGGATTGTGTGAACGTTATATCCTATAACAGTGGCGGTTTGCACTACAACGCTTGCAGCAAGTGATGTCCTGTCAATTTTCTGTAATATAGGCGGAATGAGAGATAATTTTGACATAGGCCACAAGCTTGTGCACTGACTCCGTAATACTAAATGCGTTGCTGCACATAAACAATTCGGTGGAGATCATATTTCTTGGAGTGACTCCTTACTGAACCCCCAATAGACCAATAGATTGGTGGTGTTTGAATGTGAAACAAAAGCTGCTGGTTGCCCCATGCATGCTGCGAAGTCCAAGTGACTGAGGGTTCTACACCTGTAATGCAACGAACGGGTGAACCAGAACCGTCACCAATACGTCATCAATAAGGGGATTTTAACGAGTGAACATCAAGTGTGTGTCAGATATCAGCATCTTTTGATGTAGTTGAAGTGTGTCAGATATCAGCATCTTTTGATGTAGTCTTATGCTGCAAAACCAATCACCATCTGTAGCAGAAAAATATAATTTCTTGTTGCAAATGCTGAGTTAAAAACTGTGGTTGGTGATCGCCACTCATAACGTTGAATTCGTAGCAGCAGTATTAGAGTGATCCTAGTCGATGGGAGGTCTCTCTTGCTGTCATACCGATGGTTGTCAGTTTGACTCTCACTTTGGTGGCACAGGGGAATGCAGCATTGTGGCTCCAAGGTGATATATTACGCCAAGCTTCATACCGCATCCGTGCCTGTTGCAATTTCAACATCTTGTTGAACAATAGTGTGAAGCAATTTCAGCATTGTTTGATTGTATGTGCTTGCTCTTCTTTACTCACATTGCGATGTGGATTGTTTGAAGGTGAACGTCACTGTGGGAGATGTCAATGCCGACGTCAGAGAACGTCTTCAGCGATATCAAGCCGTTCAAGGAGAACACCAAGGCCCGTACAGACTCATGCTGTTCGCTCAAAAAGAGCTGGTGATGGTTATTCCTGGCGAAAGTGCAGACGATCTATAAAATCTACTTGCATTTCACTATGTCATGAATGTAGTTGCGGCTTCTTATGGGAGGATCGAACACGCAGCAGAAAGAACACCGAGTGCACTAACAATGCAACGGACAAGCAACAATAGAGATTCCCGTTCGACCAGGTTCACTCTATTGTTGCTTGTGCGTAGCTGCATTTTTGAAGCACTAACTGATTGCGCGCTCTAGGCATTGTGACGCAATGCTCCGTCACACTAATCATGAATACTGTGGATATTTTGTGAAATGCCTTGAGTTTATAGAATAATGTTTTGCCGGAATTTCATCATCCGCTGTGAATGCAGTTAGTAAACTTCCAATGCAGTGTTTTGTATGGATGCTTACCATTTCACATTAACTTCACAAAGTACAATGAACTTCTTCCGTAATGATGAGCTCATAGCCCAGCAGGTCAATATTCCTCACTGAATGACGCAATTGATTAATTATTAACTTCATGCGTCACGTTCACGTCACAATGTTTTCATTATTGTCGACTCCTCAAAAACACTTATTTTGCAACAAGTGGCAAAGTGCTGTGTTTCATAAAAGATTGTTTCTTCTGCTCAAATGATGTGATACTGATTCAGTGATTTTGCCCCATACTTCGAATTGCCACCGGTTTAGTGTGTTTTGCTATCGACTGATTTTTTGACAATGCAAAGGGCAAAGCTGCATGCTGCTGTGGTCATTTGTATTCTCCACTGCCATACGCATGTGTCAATACAATATGCAGCCTTAAATGGCAGCATATTATGCATTTTTTATTTTCGCTAGGAACAAAACGTAACGCAAAATTCCATGGTGTTGCTGAGGTGCAACTGGGCAGATTACCAATAGTGGGGTTTAACTGGGGGAATCACTCTCTACAGGGGTAGTGATTGTTTAAACCCAACATCAAACAACTCAACTGTTCACGCAGTAAGAAGGGATATACCTCAGGTAGGGTGAAATGACAATTTACATAAGTGCTTGTTAGTGTCAAGCAACATGCCTTTAAGCTTTTGGTTTCATAAGAAACGTTGCGTTTTGTGTAGAAATCAGTGTTTTATTTTTGCAGTGTTGTTTCAGCCTTTCAAAGCTTCACACTCAACGTCTGTCTGCAGGTTGCAGGGCTGAGGTTGTGATAGTGTTACGTGAACGTGATTTATAAAAAAAAAAATTTGCTCGATTGTCATGCTTGTGTCACTTTTGTGGATACAAGTCACTTGAATATAGATTTGGGCAAGTTGCAGTAATCAGAAAGAAGAATGCCCAGTCAGAGGCATGATTACTTGAAAACGGACAACTGTCATTTGTGAAAACCTAAGATTTTTAAGTTAAAATCTCACTGTTTTTTCACATAGAATCTAGGAGCAGCTTGTCCAGGAATAGATATAAGTCAACTAAAAACAGTTGCTTTGTTTTTTCAGCTTTTAACCAATCCCTCTCATCACTTCAATCAAAGATGGAGACTGCAAACAAACAATTGCAACTGCTGCTAATTCCAAAATCGTGCGAAGAATCCGAAGTAAACGGAGCTCAGAGATTAAAATCGGGAGAAGAAGTGCATTGTCATAATGGGTGGCAAGTAAGTTGAAGGAAGTGGATCTAATTAACTACAAAAAGATTTTCATATGAAAATAACGCTTTGGGCATGTGAGGTGCACAATGCTTACACCAGTAAATCCTGGAAACTTCCAAGTTTTCTATTTAATATCGAGTCTCGCTTCGATGAAGGGAAAACTACTTTTCGGTGATGTTGAAGAGTTCTGAGATATACATGTTGCTTTATAAAAGAAAATGCGCTTTTAGGAAAGGTAATTCTTTCGGCATTCTCATTCCATTCACAAAATGCTTTGGAGGTGGAAACCTAAACAAACTGACCAAAGTATTTGTTTCCAGACTGATCTTGCGTCTTTCAAACAAAGGAAAAAATTTCAGCATAAAAAGTAGCTTTTTTTACCTCAAAGCAGCTTGCTGATTGGTTATATACAAAATATTCAATTTAGATTTCATTATTTAAGGCAAGGGCTTTCAACACGCTAATAGTAAAAAGTAATGAATACAAAGTTATGTCTGGCTTGACAGCACTTCTCGTGAGACTATTGGTAATCTACTAAATTTCAATAACGAAAAAATTACAAAATTGTTCCAGATACTTTTTATTATTTGCTACCATTTCCTGCATTTTTTCTTTCTAGATTTTTCAACGACGATTTTCTGGTCAAGTGAGGTTTCACGGTAGAACTTGGAACGAGTACAAACAAGGATTTGGAAATTTATCCACTGAATTTTGGATTGGTACGTCAATTAAATTAAATGAAAATTCAAGTTCTTCCATTCAAACAATATTGATAGTGACTATTTAAACTTTACTCTTTAAACTCGAGAAACACCCGCACCACCTCTGCACAAGCGTTGACACAAAAATTTTTTTCGTTGAGTGCCATTGCTCACCGTTTCGTATGATGACGTATTGCTATTCCCTAAACTCCAATAACATGTTTCAGGTCTTGAGAAACTTCACATCATCACTGGAAACAAGCAATGCAAACTTCGCATTGAATTGGGTGGATATGATGATCTTTCTGCTTGGGCAGAGTACAAGTGGGTATAAAAATTGATATTAGCAACTTTCAGTAATTTCGCTCACTTTACTTTGTTGAACAGTAGAAATTATTTCACTCAGCGTGGTTTGTGACTTGATGTAACATCTTTAAAAATACGTTTGTGGGCAGGGTTCCCAGATTGGCCCTTTTTAGGACAAGTTTCTGAAATCTGGGCTTGTCTCAAGTTGGGGTGAAAAAATTTTGGGTTTTCTTTTTACACTGAAAACGTTTCCTCTGAAAAAAATACTACTATTCCAATTTTATCGGCAACATCTTTGCAAAATTTTTGTCATAAATGCTATATTAGACCGACGCCCACCTTCTTGTGTAGGTAAGATTTGATGGATGCGAAGTTCGAAATAATTTTATCGCATAATTACTGGAAATTCGTGTACTGTAAACCAGATGTGGCTCGAGTCAAAGTTTGTTTTTTTTCTGACCTTTAAACAAACAATTTGGTCCTACAAAGTAAATAACTTGCAAACTCAATAAGATTACTGACATTTGTTGTGGGTTTAGAAACGTGTCAGTAAAGATGATGACAAAACCATTTGTTAAACAGAACCTTCAGTATTGCGAGCGAATTGACTAACTACAAGATAAGCTTCTCGGATTACCATGGGACTGCGGGAGACGCGATGACCTACGGCAGTGACATCTTCAACCTCACCAATCAACCTTTCTCAACTGTAGATCGGGACAATGACGGGTAATGTACTACGAAGGTTCACTTCACGTTTTGAAACGAATTTTCGACAGAGAAAAAATATTTAGTTGTGCCAGGCATTATGGTCTTCATATAAAGGAAGATTGAAAAATGATAAACAACCTAATGAAAGAACTTGGAAAAAAGCAAAATGTTTTTGTTTAACCGAATCGAAACAAACTACTCACACTTTATGAAGATGTAATTTTGTCAATAAACTGCAACAAAAATAAAATCCCATTTATATCATGGTGGATTAGAAAGCAAAGTAATTTCTCAATAAGAATCTTTGCTTTTGAAGAACAGATCACAAACGATTTGTTCAAGTGTTTTTCAAATTGATTTGTGGCTTCACATAAACGTGACGTGTCAATGTTTCATTCTCGTTGTTCAACTCTTATTAATTTTAGATGGTCGGAAGGCAGCTGCGCTGGACGTACAGGTGGTGGTTGGTGGTACAACCACTGTACCCTTGCTTGCCTGAATTCCCAATGGGGAGAAGGTCAGTCAGCGGAAGGGAACATATGGTACACGTGGAAAATACAGACTCATTTGAAATCAAGCATGATGATGGTGCAATGCACTGTGTGATTATTAGATGCCTGTTGATGGCTCTGTGCTCGGAATCTGTAAATATAATCGATGGAAAACTGTCCTTCCCGTTAAATCAATTTGTTGTGTCCAAAGATTATGTAGAACACGTGTTCCACCAAATGTTACGTATTTGAATCCTGTGCAGTGAAACACTTTTCAACAAAACATTCGCCCATAACGACGCTTTTTGTCGATCACCAATCAGAACGCCTGAAGTTGCATCGTCGCACGTTTCAAATATTCAAACATGGCGCGAACTTGTTTTAGTCTCTGCTGGAGACATGCTGTGTTTCTGCCTTGGTCACTTTGGCCATGTAAAGGAAAATGGTGTCATGAGCCTGAAATCAACTAAAGTTCGTGGCCACACTTGCCACTTGTGCATTGAAAAAATATTTGCGCAAAAAAATCTTTTTTTATTATTTAAGTGCGTTTGTTAGTTTTTGACGCCCGAGCGAATAAAATACTTGTACAGTGAGAAACTGTTAACTGGCTCTGATTGATGCGTTGACTTTAGTCTGATAGTTCATTTTCTCATGTCGTCAATTCTCTTGTTAGGTCACAGTATGGGACGACCTCACCCCTGGGTGTTTCATGCGTCAAAAGTCCCATTGTGGGCAGGTGCTGGCTTCAAACGGGCCTCATTTTAAGCCCGAGCCCGAAATATAGTTTTGAAGCGCGATTTAGGCCGAAGGCCAAGTTTATCAAGTGTGTGAGATATGTGCATAGCTTGTTTGTCAACGGTAATGCTACAGAATGTAATGTTTCTCGAGAAGAAAAACTATCAAGGACGGCGACATGGTGCTACAAAGCAAATTATCTAGAATAGCGCCAAAGGCATGAAAAGCTAGTTTATAGGTCATCGTTTCTTAAAGCAAACCATCAATCGCGTAAGTGATTGATATTTTCGAAGCAACGCTAATTTCCTCACCGCTGCCGCCTTCTCAAAAAGAGTGTGAGACTAATCCGAGCAGATAACAACTGAACGCAGCTGTGTTTAAAAGTAGAATTAGCTGAAGGAAAATCACTTCACTCACGAAAGTCACCGCGTAAAGCAACAAAAGTAAGTCACGGAAGAAAAAAATTGTTACTCTTAGTGTTATTAACTTGTTTTACCCCTTGAAACCCCGTCATTTTACGAACTTGTTTTACGCCCATGAAACCCCCAACCAACCGCCGAATCGTTCAAATTATAAAAAAGAAGCCAACAGCCTCCGCTCGAGGAGTGGAACCAGTCGACGAACGCTGCCTGCGACACCAGGAGAAATTGCATGAACGGGCATGTTTGTATTTTTCAGTTATTCGACGCAATTCTTAACTCTTGTAAAGAACATTGGCCAGCTAAAGGAAAATAGCATCATGAGCCGGAAATTAAGTGAAGTTCGTGGTCACACCTGTCACTTGTGCATTGAAAAAGTATTTGCGAAGCAAAAGTCTTCTTTTAATCTTTGTGTGCGTTTTAAGTTTTTGTCATCCGAGCGAATAAAATACTTGTACAGTGAAAAACTGTTAACTGGCTCTGATTCATGCGTTGACTTTAGTCTGATGGTTCATTCCCTCACATCGTCAATTCAGTTGTTAGGTCACAGTATGGGACGACTTCACCCCTGGGTGTTTCATGCGCCAAAAGTCACATTGGGGTCAGGTGCTCACTTAGCAGGGTCAGGGGCACTCGCATGGGGGCTAAAACTTTACGCTTTAAAACGACTTAGCAGATCAAACTAAGCTTTGCGGTGAAGTTTCGTGAATTTGAAAAACTTCTCTTCAATTTTTTTTGAAAAACTAACAAAACTTACCAAAATTGGCTGAAATCAGATCGTCACCCTGGCTACCGGTTGTTTGTGCAAACTGCAGCGGAATTTTTTTGAAGAACAGCGATTAGAGTATCTTCAATTGTTAACAGATGAACGTAGCAAAAATTATTGAGACTGTGTGCGACAATTACCCGTTTTGTTATTTCTGAAACGAGGAGTGATCAGTAAAAGCAGGAACGGCTACGAACCAGCAGTTTAGGCGCTGCAAGTGAGGCTTAACCTTTGCGCCAAACAAAAACTGTAATCATATCGCAGAGAAGGAAGATTGGGATCACTTTCACTGCAACAATGCTTCCGACCATGGATGGCGGGCCTTTCCAAAGTGGGAG
>Ga0210059_1012112_pt1 | contig 13093 bp, 7 predicted proteins | sample Ectturendosymbi2_FD_188042 | JGI IMG/M metagenome (GOLD analysis project Ga0210059, IMG submission 188042) | Ecteinascidia turbinata endosymbiont from Florida, USA - Sample 2 (SPAdes) (version 2) | ecosystem: Host-associated > Tunicates > Ascidians > Unclassified | place: Key West, Florida...
CCACAAGGCCAGGAAAAGTTTAGCAACCGTGTTGAAGCTTTCTATTTTGATAGCCTCAACCACGTGGTAAAAAACTATACTCTTTACCAAATATTTTTATACTACGTCCTGGAATCGCGGAATTAAACACTGTGAAATCAGAAACTGTCCATCAGGTATTTATAAGTCGAAGCGTTGTGACACAAGCGCTTCTTGTTTCCTATTGTTCTCTACCACTGAAAAATCAGCTTTTACATCGGGCAGGTATTCAAGCACGGGCCCTTATTTGTTTTTATGTTCTGTTCACACGGGCGGCTATTCAAATAGGCCCTTAATCAAGATCGGGCGGTAAAACGAGTATATACGGTATAGGTAAGAATTATCTCAAAAAAAATTTTAACCAAATTTTAGTTATTTTGCAATAACTTTAGAACCAGGTTCTCTTTGCTCTTGCAGGGTTGGATGGATCACTGCGAGTCACAAGATGTTCTGTTGCAAAGGGTCATCTTTCACTTTGCAGGCCATATTTTGCTCATCACTATCTCTTATTTATCTGTCCCTGTATAACTGGGACAAGATACAGGGTGACACAAAAAACGGTCATCACCTAAACTTGAATAACTTTCGAAATAATTAATCAATTCTTTTTTATTTTCAGATTTACCAAGTAGAATTAATGTTCTAAGAGTCTACCAAATTGGACCTTCGAGATGCCATGGATTACTGAGCAAAATATATTTATAGTTGAGGCATATTTTCGGCAGAAGTCTATCCACGCAGCTCAATTGCAATTCAAAGAACGGTTCAGATGTCGTGAATTTCCTGTCCATTCAATGATCTCCAGATGGGTCAACAAGTTCAGAACTCATGGGACTGTGCATAACCTCAATCGTAAAGACACTAACAGACAATCACACTCTGGATGACCGAAATCATCAAGGACACCACACAACGTTGCTGCTGTCAGAGGCTCTGTTGTCCACAGCACAAGCAAGTCTGTGCGTCGGCAAAGTCAGGAGCTTGGAATCAACCGGGAGTCTGTGCAGAGACTTTTGATCGCAGATCTCCACATGTATCCTTACAGGATACAGATCAAGCAAAAGCTTACACCTGACGACATGAGGAAGTGGGTGATCATGTGCCAGTGGTTTTGCAACAAGATTGACGCTATGCCAGACTTTCTTGACAATGTCTGGTTTTCAGACGAGGCACATTTTCTGTTGTCAGGTCACGTGAACTCTAAGAACAACATCTTCTGGGGTAGCACACCCCCTGACCACTGTCTGCAAAGGCCATTACACTCTGAAGTGCACTGCCTGGGTTGCCATCTCCAAATATGGCATCATTGGACCATTCTGGTTCAAGGATGACAACGAGCAGTCTGTGACAATCAACACCGAGTGATATGTCCAGGTGCTTGACAAGTTCTAGACAGCACTTGGTCAACGGAGAGGGGTCGTCAATGTCCTCTAGTGTTTCCAGCAGGATGGTGCCACCCCCCAAACCTCAAGCGAATCATTGGCATGGCTACAGCAGCGTTTCCCTGACCGACTGATCAGCCGCAGGTGTGACCCTCAGTGGTCGCTGCATTCACTGGACTTGAACCCCCATATTTTTATATGTGAGGATACCTTAAGGACAGGGTGTATAGCAACAACCCCCAGACTATCCCTGACCTGAAGGCAGCAATCACAGCAGCAATAAGAGCGATCCCAAGGGAGGAATGCGGGAGGGTCATAGAGAACTTTGCCCGCTGGATCCAAATGTGCCTGCAGCGCCAGGGAGCTCATTTGGAGCACATTTTTTGAGCGCCAGTGAAACAAAGAGTTTTTGTAGCACAGACTTGAAACTTTGGAGATGTCTGCTATGCAGGCTTAACATAATGTAGCTGAAGTTTTGTGTCAATTTAAATACAATTTTGGAAGTTATTCGATTTTTGGTGATGATCGTTTTTTTTTGTGTCACCCTGTACTTCACAAAAATGTTGAGCATGGCATTAATGTTTCAGTGCTGCCATCATTGCCAAGATAGGCATTATTAGTTGTATTATTGTACTCTATTGTCTGTGTGCCTGTGATGTACAAATGACACAATGAATTGCTCGCTTTTCATTTGTTAGGGTGGTTTTATACTGAAATGTATGTGAAACTTAGTCCTAGGAAATGGTGAAGAATTGACAGAGGTTCTAGTTGTTGAGAGCAAAATATGTTTTTTTCATAACAAATATACCTGTCTGCACAATGTGCTCAAACCTGTGTGCACACTGTAATTTTATATAAGTGCATGTGCACAGCTGATGGAATGCTACATAAAGGTGGTTTATGCTGTTATTAATAAGTAAATTTAGGTACTCTTGTGGCCATTGACTGTGGATACAGTTCTCATAAAAGGTGATTGTGCGGATTAGATTAAGAGAGTGGTATGTATTGGCTTTATTGGTTAGAATAGATCAAAAATTTAGTTCTTTTTTATGAATAACATATTGTAAAAACCTTTGCAAAGGAAGATTGTTTTCCCTTGTAAATGGCATCACAAATTGATGGATTTGTTTGTTGCTAGGTATGCTTGACATCTTGTTCCTTTATACCTTTATAAGTACCAAGTACCTTTATAAATTTTGTTGTTATAGAAGTATTGAAAGTCACTTTGCGCTAGCTGGTAAAAGTTTTGGAACCAATTACCAAATAAAAGTGGAAGTTTGATGTGGTTTGTTTGCTAATGTGATATCTTGCAGTGGTTTTTGTTTATCATGGCATGGTTGCGTAGAGAACTCACAAGTAAACAGTTAAATGTGAAAGTTTATTTTCTTGGCAGAATTGTATAACTATCTTCTGGTTAAGAAAACTAATGATTCTTCACTATTCTTTGTTTATCCTTCAATCATAACGTGTTTAATCTGATTGAACCAGATTTTGTTTTTTGAAGAAGCACAATTTTGAAAATGAGGTAAGAAATGGAGGGACTTTTGTAAAATTGTTCTGTGCAGTATCCTCATGGTAGTTTTATGTTCTATATGACCATCTGCAATAGTTACGGAAATCATGCTGATGTATTTTTTTGTTGTATTGTAAGAACCTAGTTGTAACTGTTATTAATGTGCTCTTTATTGTGGAAAGACCCCACACAAAATCACTGCCTATACTTTACTAGACAAAGTCATCTAAATCAGAAATGTGCAGTCTGCAATCCATTATTTCGTGTTATGTGGCCCCTATGCTATAATTTTGAAAATATGTATTAAACCAATTACATAGCATTGCATCCAAAGCAGGAGGGGGTTGTACCAGATTTAGATGAGGTCAAAAAAGACATGTAAAGGCCTTCAAAATAAATGAGAAAAGTCAATAATCACAGCAAAGACAAGTGAAATTTTTATGCAATTGATCATTGTTGAACTCAACGTTGTTTGTAATTTAAGAATTGCAATTTTGTAATGGAGAGCTAACAGTTGTGTGAAATTGAGGCTAGTAGCTATGTGGAATTGTAGTTGATAGAGTTGTTCATGCTAAATATAGACAGTTAGATTAGATCTTAGCTTGAGTCATAGATAATTTCCTAGTTGTTTCAATACACAATATTCATTGGATGCATGTTTTAATTTTGACCTGTACGCAGTTAATAAAAATTATCTTTTTAACTGTAATCCAGTCTTAAGTGTAGATAATGTTATCATGAGTAGAAAACGCAATTAATGAGGAAGGACATATGTTCAATGATGAATGGTTTGTGAAGTATTTAGTTATTCAACAAAACGAGAAGGATCTTTGCCTGATTTGCCAAAAAAGGATTGCCTGTATTGGGACCCAATCTATAACCAAACATCATGCATCTTTTGATTCCGGCATTGACCTAAGCTGTGACAAAAAAGCAGAACAGTAACCACCAATTCATAAACACATCAGAAGTATGTTTAGAGTAAAGGCTTCATTACACTTTGTTTTTATACTTTCATTCACATCTAATTCAGCGAGACTTGGCAATTTGCTTGAAAATGACATCTTATATTAGATTATACTCTGTCAAAGCGAAACTGCCTTTGGATAAACAAGGCACAGTATTTTTACATTTGAGCTGGTAAAAATATATGTGCTTGTCCAATGTCCATTCTGGATAACTTCCTTTTGTATTTAGAGATTGCAACGTGATTTACTGAATATAACTACTCAGCTACACCAAACAATCACTCAGCACACACAGTTACAATAACCTCATGACTAACATGCAATAACTACAGGCAAGAACCACCCACTGATGATGTAATAATGTTTACTAGGAATTGGTGGTGTGGTGTCTTCTTAAACACATCAATGACTTTACTATTCTGGCCGTGTTCCCGCATTGTGATAATTTCCACTAGTATGCAAAGGTTGCAGTTACAACTCAAAGATAGATGTGTAAGGCATGTACTCTTTGTAGTGCAGCTTTTAAAACCAAACTGACCATCTTTATTTGCATTTGTTAATTGTCATATGAGGCATTTTCTTAATATGCAGCAATGGGGTATTCTATACAAAGGCTATGTCAAAGTTTTTTTTATAACATGCACATAACAAAACGTGTATGTATTCATTGAGTGAACATGATTGCAATTCAGAAAGAGAAGAGTATGATTTTCTGCCAGAGTTTATTTCTTGGTGCTTAACAATATGTCATACTTGTGATCCCCTTATTTTCAGTGAACAACCAGTGTGCAAGCTATGCAAAGCTTCTGTGATGATATATGATGATAATGAAAGGAAGTGGAAAACTGCAGGGATGACATCTGGTTTGTCTGGTGCTTGTGTGTACCACCATAAAGCTATGAACACATTCCGTGTTGTTGCCCGAAAAGAAGCTGATGGAGAGGTATGTGTCAGTACAGAACTGTAGTTGTGCCTACCATGTTGGCTGTTGTATTCATTTGATTGATCTTGGACCCATGGAGACAATTATTTAACTTACTTTTAGGCATGAATTGTTTAATTTTTAGTACGTTTTTTAAGTTAAGTGAAATTTGGTATCACAGGATAATACTGTAGAACATTAACACTATGTACCTTTTTTGGGTCTAGTGAAGAAAACCACCTTCCAAACTTTCTGAAAAGTGACGTTACAGTGATGTCATGGGTACGTGATGACGTCACATGTCAATTTTCGTGACGATAGCATCACAACAAAAGGAGATAATGACATCACAAAATCGACGGGCATGACAATTCTACAAAACTCCAGCTAACCTCTAACACACCTTACATGCCGTCCTGCACTTGCAGTCAGTGTGCAGTCTGCACTTGCAGTCCCGAGTCATCTTATAGGCCTAATCCATCCGTGTGCTGCGTTTACAACTAACTAGAGCAAACAGACTATGTCGGGGGCATGCATTGCATACCTTGCAATGGTCGCACTAATAAAACGCATCCCTCTAAACCAGGGGTGTCAAACTTTGTCATGCAGCGACACATTTGCAACCCAATTTAACCTAACGAGCCCCTTCTGAAAACTTCCAGTCAGACAAAGGCAAATGGAATGCAGCTGTGTTTGCACTGTAGAAAATCACAATGACTAAAAAACAACGTACGCCATCACTGCTATGTTGAATAAAGACTCATTTATTAAATTCATGCACATGGCAGCATCAGTAACAGAGACCCGTGCTGTATTCAAATCACTCCAAAGCACAACTCTTGAAAAACTAGAATAACTCCCAAGTTAGCTACCACATTCAGATATCTAATTTACAAACAAAACACATTCTTACGTCACAAAGTTATTCGCGCGTTGCCAATGCAACAGTACTGCTATGGTCACAATCTAACAATTTTGAATATGAACGTTGCCTATCATTTTTGCCAGGTAATCCTATTATTTTGGCTGCGACGAAAAGTGGTTCCATATGCAAAATAGCCTATAAAATATGGAAATTATTATTAATATTTCATTAGAAGCTCTCACAACTCCTGGAAAAATAGCAAACAACCCCCACAGGGTTGCGAGCCCACGTTGAAAACCACTGCTCTAAACGCTGTGTGTTTCATTGAGTAGGCAAACCACAATAGTAAAGACAGTCTGAAAGGCATTGAAATCCATTCGATGCTAAGGCAGGATAGTGAAGTATGAATCCAATAAAGCAGTCTGTATTTATTGCTTACATTAGCAAATTTTACGCTTTGAAGTGCATTGGAAACAAAGCCAACCCTACTGAGGCATGCTCGTCACAGCTCAGTGTGATTTATTCATAACTCGCAATGGCAAACATGACCTGAACTGCACTAAAGCATGCGATTGCAAGGCTAGGGGAGTACACCCCCATGGCGCAACATGCATATTTGTTGCTCACAAAAACAAAGATCATGCCGACAGTCCTGTCGCCACGGTGTGGCATTGGTGGGATCAGCACCCCTGAACAAAGCACCAAGCCCCCCAAACTGAAACATGAAACAATATACATCAGTGGAGTTTTTATCAAATTTCAATGTCAAGCCCGTAGCACACGGATGGATTAGGCCTATAAGATGCCTTACTTCTTGGCCATTGTTTGAGTGTACAGATGTTTTGTTTTCAGGTGCTGCATTGTGTGGAAAGAGTGAACCATTCTTCGCAGTGCAGGTCTGTTTTCAACACAAACATCGTGAAACTAACTCCTTTTAGCAGTTATACTGTCGTTCCGTGTTTCTCTGCATCTTAAATGGTTGGGTTGCACTGAATAAAAACAACTGAATGTAAGTGCGGGACGGCGTGTAAGGTGTACTAGCGGTTAGCTGGAGTTTTGTAGAATGGTTGTGCCCGTCGATATTGTGATGTCATTATCTCCTTTTGCTGTGATGCTATCATCACGAAAATTGACATGTGACATCACCTACCCATTGACGGCACAGTGACATCACTTTTCAGGAAGTTTGGAAGGTGGTTTTCTTCACTAGACCCCCTTCATTTTAGAATGAAAGGTTGAATTGTAAATCAGAAAGCTATCATTGAACTCTGCATGTTTGCAAAACAAAATTTAATGGCGAAAAGTAAAATAACTTTTCAATGTTATCTTCAGCATGCCATTGCTTCTATTCAAAGTCCACACATGTACATCTATGCACTTGCAATAGAAAAAATTGCAGCTGATCCCGAGAACAAAACTTTTTGTCCAGTATTTTACTAAGTGGCATAATAAATTTGGTGACCCTTATTATTTTGTAGATCCATGTGACATGGTAACAGAAGTGTTTAGATATACCATTCAGCAATTTACCTTTGACTTTGCTGAACCTGCATTTTTTATTGAATGACAATCTGAAGATTGTGTTCTCCTTTACTGCAACCCAATTAACACTTTGAGAGCCGGCCTACGATATATCCACTTGGCTTTGCGTGGGAATTTCTCTGCTCCTGTACGGGTTACGGACCTGGTCCAAGTGTCAAAAGACGCAGCAAGTCTTCTAGTCTGCACTCGAAAAAAATTTTTTGGTTGGGGGTTCGGATTTTTTGTGAGTGACATCATAAGTGGAGGACTTCTAGGCCACCTTGGCCCACTTTACGTGACCCTGGGCACCAACTGTTAGATGGTAGTATTTCGCTGAAGTTTTTATTAGAAACTAGGCTACAATCCATGTTTTTTGACGCTTTGGATCACTTGCTGGGGTTTTGGGTTCAAAAGTTATAATCTAAACTCATAAAAATATTTGACTAATTAGCTAATTAGATAATTAATTGATTTGTTTATTTACATCGTAATTTTTGAACCAGAAACGCTAGAAAGTCGATCAAACGCTCAAAAGACTCGGACTCGAGCCTAGTGTCCAATGAAAACTTTAGCGAAATACTTTGACCTAGCGATTGGACCCTAGGCCAGGAAACATGAGCCAAAATGACCCCAAAACTACTTCACTTATGATGTCACTCACAAAAAATCTGCACCACCCAACCAAAAAGTTTTTTTTTGAGTTCAGACTAGAAGACTGGTGCCGATCCGTTTGAGCCAATGAACAGCTCTCTAACGCAATCGGCAGAGGAGCTATGGCATTGGTAAGGCAACCGAAAACTGCTGTTTTTAGGCCGAAATCTAGGTACGAATATAGCGTACACCAGCTCTCAAAGTGTTAATGAAAACATATAGAGTAAATTTATATTCCACGTGACTTTTGCCTGTTTGACAACATTGATTAGTGGTTTCAGCTTACTTTAAAGGTGTGCTATGTGTTTTTTTTTCAACAATGGAATGCTTTATGCATATGATATAATGCTGGACTTACTGAAAAATATTTTGGGAGGATCAAATCAGAGACAGAGTTAAAAACTGAAAACTTAAAGCTATAGTTTTCTGACCACAGAGTGATGAATTTTATGCAATACTGCATTTATTATACCAACTGTTGATCTCTTCATTTTCTCTTTTGTCACTGGCAAATAACACCCCAAAATACTTGAGTTTCTTAACCTGCACAGCAGTTTGCTACCACTTGCAGCACACACTGACTTAGGTTTTTGGAGAAACATAACACCTTGGTCATTTTAGTGCTGAATTCCAGCTTGGTTGCATGCAGCTGCCCATTGATCAAGTGCATGTTGAAGGCCCTATTCAGAAGATGCTTGCCACATCATACCATCTGCAAAGAGCAAACAGCTCCACCTGCAGCTTCCAACAGTGACACTCTTGTAGACATGGCAGCAACAGCTTATCCAATTCATATGAATTAGAAGGGGTGCACATGTAAGTCAGCACTCAACACCCACAGCAAATTGTTTTCAGCATTCACACCCACAAAAAATGGTTTAGTCCATGTGTTGTTTTGAGACAATGTTGTAAATAGGCTTGCTATGTTCATTTCTGATTAAAGAGGATTTGACCTCACTGAGTGTATTGGCAGCTCCGAGTTAGTAAATCAGGCAGGACTGCAGATTAGCAGGGGTGCGTTGTGATGTGAAACCCATTACCAAATCTTCTCAAATCCCAACCCTCAAGTAAACACCTTTGGCACCGTAGGCTTTTCCGACATTTCACTAAACCAATTAAGTGCAACGTGCATAGTAAGACTGTTGATGAGTTTCTACAGGCAACAGACCATGCATGTATAACGGGGAACTTTTCATCCCCTTTACTGTAACCAATGGGGTAAGGCAAGGGGGTGTTCTGAGCCCATACTTATTTGCTGTTTACCTGGATGAACTCTCAATCCAGCTGGATTCAACCAGAGTGGGATGCACTGTGGGAAATATGATTGTGAATCATCTAATGGTTGCAGATGATATATGTGTGTTCAGCCCTAGCATTAGTGGACTCCTATGTCTTCTGAATATTTGTGGTGACTATGCTACTGAAATCACTTTTAATTGTAAGAAAACAATTGGTGTTCTTTCTTGCCCCACAAAAGTACAAACAATCTACTCCATAATGTTTTTCTGAATGTGTACAATTTTCTGACCAAGTGAAATACCTTGGTGTGTTGCTAAATGAAGGATGATGATGATATCCAGAAACAAGTGAAATTGCTGTACTGTGCAGCAAACAAGCGCAGAGGCATATGCACTCAGTGCTGACCTGCAATAAAAAACATTTTATTTTGTGCCTATTACATGTCAATATATCCTTGCCAATTGTAGAGCAAATACACACAGACTAGTATAAAGCGCTTACGAATTGCCTACAACAACAAAGCCTATTGAATTATATATTACATACCCAGAAATATATGTGTTCACCCATGCCAGCTTAACCATTGTGTCAAGTCCTTAGATGCTTGGTTCAGAAACAATCTGTATTGCTTTTTACAATGTTGCAAACCTTCATCTAACTTTTTTATCTGATCGCTTCAAATGTCTTGATGCTTTCAACAAAATCTTCATTTTTCCTCAATTATTTAACACATCAAGCACCAGTTGTCTGGAAACTTGCTCAAATGCAGACCGCCGGCCCACAGTATATTCGTAGACCGGTGCACGATATACTCGTACTTCACTTCAAATGCCAACCATTGTGTGCCGAGTTGTATGTTTTCCTCTATAAAGTATGAATATTTCTTACAAGTCTCTATCTACTAGAAACATATGTTTATAATGTTCGCTGACGTACGGTGTGGTCAGGAGAGCATTTCAAAGCAAACATGGTATATTTTGCCTGCAGTCACGCACGCATTTCGCCGAGTGCGGAAATAAGATCGGCCTGCTGTAACCCGAAATAAGTCCGAAAGAAGATTGGCCTGCTGTAACCCGAAATAAGATCGGCCTGCTGCAACCTGAAATAAGATCGGCCTGCTATAACCCGAAATAAGATTGGCATGCTGTAACCATGTGGCGAGGGGTGCATCTAGCCTGGAAAAAAGGGGTCTGTCGCAGAAGGGCAGCTTTTGATATCACTTTTCAGCATAAAACCACATTTTCTCTTACGACTAGAAATCGACCGATGAATTTTGCAATTTGCCCGTCTCGGATTAATTAATGCAAATTCTCTGTACTCTTCCTTAGGATGCGCAGCCCTCCGACTGCATCAAGTAGTGCGCAATACTCATACCACTCCACAATTGTCCCCATAAAGTGTTTTATGATGTAACATTCGCTCACAGGTTTTTGCATGCACGGTAAGCAGATGATTGCCTGCGAGCAAATCAGGGCTACTACCCTTTTTTCGGACCATAAGGCGCACTTAAAATCCGTTAATTATCTCAAAAATCGAAAGTGCGCCTTATAATGCGGTGCGCTTAATGCATGAATCTGGTTGTGCTTTCTCATCTAGAACCAGTTGTATGTGGTAAACAGTACCATTTATTTAATTGCTAGTTACGATATTTTTGTAAACAGACGTTATAAACCAGCAGCAATTGCAATGTGCAGCACACGAGAATAGCTAGCACATGCCACAGATGTATAACTCTGCGAGGCTCCTGACTACATTGGCACATGCCAAATCGCCATGAACACGCGTACAACTTTTATTTTATTCTATTCGTGTCTAGCGGATTAGGCATGTGTGACAGATTAAACTCCCTCGTATGTAATGGCAGATTAAACTCCCAGTGGCAACTCAGGCACTCGGGAGTTATTGGGAAAGAATTGAATACAGTTTTGACTTATCTAACTTTTGCTTCATTTAATGCACCTTATAATCCGGTGCGCTTTATGTATGAAAAATAAACAGCTAGCATTAAATTTTTGATACTGCGCCTTATGGTCCCGAAAATATGGTAACTACAGTCAGATCTCGTTTATCCAAACTACTCTGTTTTGTCAAAAAATGTCGGTTTAGCGAGGTATCCGGAAAATTGGAATCAGACTTGTGGCCACGGGGGGCATTCGGGGGAAATCCTCCCTAAATTTTTTGTGCTTCTCCAAATTTTGTTTTGCCAAGAAAATTTTATTAAAACCTATAATAAAAACAGAAGTCAAGACCCCCGAAAAATGTTTTGTGCCCCACCCAAACCTTTAGACATAGGCTACGGGTCTGGCCTAAGCGAACGTTGAAAGGGGAAACAGAAACAAACTGTGGAGTCAGACGAACTGTCAACTTAAGCAAATATGTAGACTGCATGTGAAACATGACTAAATGAAACTCTTATAGTTGTTTTTGTTTATAAGCAGATCTGTATACACAAGCAACTATGCATTCGGAATGAGATATAAATGTGAAAAAAACTGTACAGGAGACCTATAACTGCGTCCTGCAAGGTCTGCCACTGTTACATTCATTGTGCGTAGAAAATTGACTTTCACCCTTCCATTGTGATTTAATAAACAACTAAGTAACAGTTGGAGTAATCCGGTTTAGCGTTTTTTTTTTCTATTGATGTGGTATATCCATTCCTCAATTTCCGAGTCTGTGTCGGACAGTGAGGTTTCCAGATTAAAGGGGTGAAATGCGTTGGGAAAAATCTGCTCCTAGCAATTTGTTTCGGATAGCGGGGATTCTGGTTGATCGAAGTTCGGACAAACAGGTCTGACTGTATTTAGAATAGATAGTGGTATTGATTTCATTGTCAAAACACATAAGAAAATAATTTCCAAGTTATCGTTGCTTTCGGGCACAGCTCATTATTTACATCACAATCGCTGTTTGTTCCTACAAATATGGTGCTGAAAAGATACTTAGCTTGTCGAATGTTCAACTAAATGTCAGCCATACAGCAATGAGAGCTGTTTATGCATACGTACATACACTTATAAAATCGATGCCGACAACCAGCTGCACAACTGCATTTGTGGAGCGCTGTCTATCAAACTTGGCGGTGTTACAAATATACTTGCGAAATCACTGCAGAATAGAACGATTGAATTACAGTTGCTATGATTACTTTGCATCGTAATGTAAAAGTGAATTACTTGAAATCAATATAGGACTTCTTGCGCAGCAAGCAACTTCGTCAACTGCATAATTCTAAAAATGCTATTTTCGAAATACAATGCTTGACTGATATTTTGTTCAGGTAATGTGGCCACAATTTTTGAGGCTAGCTGTTGCGCCTTTCAATATGAGAAGTTGCTTATAAAAATATAGTTTCAGTGGAAACAAACCCACGTTACTTGGCAAGACGCTGAGGAAAGCCTAAACTTACTTGTCATAACCTAGTAGGTGTAAACAGCAGACAAAATTTAGCCCAAAACTGCAAAACCAAACTATCGTGATCAGAGACTGTCCTCTCGCCATGAAATATTTTTATCTGCCTAGAGAATTTCAATATATTAAATCCTGAATTTCAACATATAAAATCCTGTTTTCTTATTAAATCCTTTTTTTCAACATATTAAATCCTGTTTTCTTAGCAATGGATACCCGGACTGGTTTATAGATAGGCAGATAAAAATATTTCTAAACAAACGTTATAAAAACACTCCTTCAAAAAAAAGCAAGAAGGGACGACTGATATTCGAAGAATTCTTCTATACATGCCTTACCTTGGTGAAACATCAGTACAACTAGAAAAAGAATAGCGAAACTTTTTTCGAAAATATCTGAAAGAATTTGCTCAACTGTCTCTTATTCATAGAACACACACGATCGGAGATCATTTCAAGTATAAGGACAAACAAGCGCATCTGGAACGATGCAATGTGGTATACAAACTTAAATGTTCTTGTGGTAATTCCTATATTGGTCAAACACAAAGGAATTTGAAATTTCGACTGGAAGAACACAACCCTTTAAAATCTAACCATCAAA
>Ga0210059_1012113_pt1 | contig 13093 bp, 10 predicted proteins | sample Ectturendosymbi2_FD_188042 | JGI IMG/M metagenome (GOLD analysis project Ga0210059, IMG submission 188042) | Ecteinascidia turbinata endosymbiont from Florida, USA - Sample 2 (SPAdes) (version 2) | ecosystem: Host-associated > Tunicates > Ascidians > Unclassified | place: Key West, Florida...
TTCAAAGATACGAAAGAATCATATTGTTGAGGAGAAAATGACTGCCAGAGAGGTTACGACTTTTTACTGCAATTCATAATAATAGGCCAATAGCGTATGGGGGGCCCCACGTGAAATTTCGGGGGGAGCCTCACCCTTGCCACGGCACTGTACTGGCCCCATGTTTTATGCCAGTGGTTCAATATAGTGCTTCTCAATCTTCTTCAGCTTGCGACCCATTTTACTGACAATATTCAATGTGAACCACTATGAAATATTACGATAAAACGACATTGAAAAAATTGACTTATGAGAAAGAAACAAATTTTTATCGACAAATGCAACTTACTGTTAATGGGAAACTTGAGCTTGCTTTTTAGATATGATAAAATCAATTTGAGGCTTGATAAAAGACTAATCAATAGAAAATCATAATAGTTCCAAGAAACGGTTTTGTTAAATACCGAAAAATTGTAACATGTCAAAATGTTGCGCGGCCCGTTGGTTGGGAAGCGCTGATTTAGCAAAACGCATTCGGTAGTGAACAGCGGACTGAAGCCTAAAATGTCTTTTTTCGAGACAGTGCCAATTCTCGTTTTTTCTCTAGAAGTGCACCACCCTGAGTGGTCAGTTGATTTCATCACGATGAAATTTCCAGTTCTTCAACCTCGGAGTTATCGCTGTCTTTCAACACTTGTCTGTACAATTAATCCCAAACTTTTAAAACCCATCCTTGCAGCTGCACTAACTAACATGCAGCATACGTTAATGTTTATCGTGTGATCTTTCGTTTTTACGGGTGACTTCCATTGAAAACGAAAAATAACATTTAAAATAGCTGCATCCATTTAGAAGATGCATCACTTTTACGTTACGTTTTGTGCAGCGGAAGGATCACGGAGTGCAGTCGAAGTCCTTGGAAAGACACTCCAAAATTGACCAGGAACTTATCCGAGGATTCTGTTGATTTGGTTGGAGATTGGTTGGCGTCTAAAGCTGCCACAATGGGATCGTCACTTAGCCTTGCTGAGCTTCGCAAAGTTAGTGTTAAGAATGGGATAGTATCCCGAAATTGCATGCACTTTTTTCAACATGTGCTGTAAAATACCAAGTTTACAGCGGCACACCTTATGCTTGATGGTCGAATACAAACTTGTTTTTTCAGAGAAAAGCGATGGCAAAGTTGCGCTCTGAATCAGGAAAGATTAATATTGAGAAGAAAGATCCGAACCATGAAACTCTTGGTAGAGTAAACGACATTAGAGCAAGCGACAACCTCAAAGCAAAAGTTCAACAAAGAGTTCTGCGCTGTAGACAAGACCTGTGCAATGATGCCTGCTCAGAAAACCAAAAGGAAAGTGAGCTTAAAACAGGTGATTACGCCATCCCTTCAACTTATCTACGTTTTGCATGTAACATTTTGTTTTCACGAGGCCAGTGTTTTTCCTTTGTGGCAATGTGAAAAATATGTTTCGTAAAAGAAAATTGTATTGTATGAATTTTACAATGCAGTAATGGATCAAGACATGACAGAGGAAGATTTTCAGATGATTTTGAATGCGACATCTTCCCACTCCTTCGAACTAGATTTGGTAAGATCTAGAAGACTATTAAAAGCGCGTAACTGACTTCCACTCTCAGAACAATACGTGAAATCTTGACTATTATATTCTGTACACATTTTTTTCCTTTGTTATATTTGTTAATTAGGAAGAAGCAGAGAGACAAGAAAAATATTTCCATCCACTGATACAGAAGGAGATGTTGGAAGAGAAAATGGCAGAGACTTATGAATTGCCAACGAAAGTGAGAAACTGTGCCGCATTGTTTTATATTGTCACTGAGAATCAAACCAAACGTTATACTATACATAAGATGTTGTTTTCTTGAAACGTAAAAATAAAGTCCAGTTAAAAATACGTAAATCGTTTCTGGTCTTCGCAGGGCCGCAACCAACTGATATTTTCGGGGGGCGAAATGATGTAACTTGTTGTTGCACCTAACAAATACAGGTTTATGAAAATTTTTGGGGGGGCAATTGCCCGATCGCACCCTCTCCGGTTGCAGGCCTGGGTCTTCGTTCAAAGCTTTCACAGAATGCCATGTTTTCTGTCGGCTTTGATAAACCCTGGCTGCACACAAACACAGTCAAGATCTGACCTCTTGCTCAATCTAACATGATTAATCATTGTGAGACATTGCATCTACCTCATAACTTTGTGTTTGTTAAAAGCATTGTCTCTTCAAAGCGATAGGATGTTTGTTCATGGAGTTTTAAGCTATTGAGCAATGCACCAAGTCGCTTATTACTGTTAGAAAAACTTTCCTTTAAGTTTACCGATCGGAGGCAAATGACATATTCAAACACGATGAACTGTAGATATTTTTCTTAACCGTTGGTTTTCGTTAACTGAAAAACAGTATAAAAGTCTACGCTATCCAATGAAATAGTGATTTGATAAAACTTGATATTTCTTTTTTACACAGGCACCTATCCGCGCCGCCACATGCTGAAAACACAGATTTTGAAACATGTGCTGAGTTGCATACATTTGCGTAGTTTGCTGCTGCCCAGATTGTGTTTCGTTCGTAACCACATCGCAACGCTTGATGGTTTTCGTTAACAGAAAAGCATAGTATGAAAGTCTTTCCGTGTTTTGGCGAGCGATGAGATTAGTGTTCCGAATTTTCTTTTTTCACGACGGCGTGGGAAAAAATGTTTTTGTTGCATTTCATCTGCACTTTCGAGCTTATTGTAATAACGTGATATGTCAAACAGAAATCCTAGGCATCATTTTGAACATTCAAATGAAGTTGCCAACAAATGCTTTTATAGTTGGCGACGACTCTTGCAAAGTATGACATTATTGACTTTCGCTTTGCCGGCCAGTGAGTCCTTACCTGCCTTTACATCACAGATTGTGACGTGCAAGGAATGCAAGTACACGTTTTGGGCGCCTCACGAGCGATGTCGAGCTCTTCAACATCACCTGATGTGGAAAAACACCAAGAAACGCTTTTTCCAATGTACGAATTGCAAATCGCGCACCGTGACCTGGGACTGTTACCCCACGAAAGCCTGCAGGTGTGGCCTATTGCCAATAAGTATTTTTTTAATGCAAACGAGGAATTGCGTAAAATGTTTGCTAAAGCGTTGATTACTGCGGTTTAATATAACTTTGTTTTATCACATGTAGAAAAGAATAAAACTAAAAATAAACTGATACTTTGAAGAAAGCTCGTTGCTTAACTACGATTTGTTTTTTTTTATCTGTTCAGGGAGTGTGGAAGTGTAAAAAGGTGGAAAAGGGCGTCGATGTTGAAAGAAAGCAACAAAAAGTTGGAATCTGAAATTCTGCTCATCCGTGGAATCGAACATGCCAAATTTTTAAACGCTCTGAAATAGCACTTAGTTTGATTTTATTTCGTTTCTCATCGTGCTATGTTTGTTTATTTTGATTGGTGCTTATCGTGTTTTTTGTGAATATGGCAAAGATTTTATACGCCAACATGATAAAATAGCAATAAAGATGAACCGGTTTGTAGAGCTACTCTCTTACTTATGACGCAGCACGGCACGTCATTTGCCTCACGCATAAAATGCTTCAAAAATTCACAAATCTTTGCTGTCTCCAAGTTCTTAACTCTGCCACTGAAAAAGTTGCGTGTTAGTTAGAAGTCATTTTTGCAACTGCACATTTCTGTCAACACCTTCTTTTTCACATTGTGGTAAGTCAGTTTCGCCTTGGGTGTGGTATTTCGTTGTACTGCCATTATTTTCGCAAGTACTGTAGATGTCTTGCTGTGTCTACTCATTAATGATCGAACATCTTCCTTTGCACTTTCATTTCTTCGAAAGATGTAATTGATTTAAACTGGTTCAAAGTAGGGCTTGAGAATAATGGTGTCACTTGCACATTCGTAAATTTCTAAATCCGGGTTGTCTGAAAATCTTCGGAGTGCATTGGTTTTGCCAGAATTTCAAAAAGGGTTTTCCCTTCTCCAGTTAGACACACTACGGCAATGGTATGTGAATTGCTGATGGAAAAAGGTCATTCGTCTGCGTTTTGTTGAGTTTTGGAGTAATTACGACTTGAAACTAGTAAGTGCACGTAACTTTGTAACCCACGTTTTCTCAGTAGTACGTAACTGGAACTGTCAGTTTTTGTATGCTGTTGCCGTGGATGTCGTCTGCAAAAGGTTTAGAAAAACAGAACTGATGTTATTGTGGGTTCGACATAAGCAGGTTACCAGGCTTCAGCGGACAGCAAGTCGTAGCTAACGCAGAATGTAAATCAGCCGATGTATTGGCGACAGTACCTTGACATTCAGTGTCGGCGAAAGTGCGAAATACTGGTAGGTTTGGAGATCGGTACTTGATTTTCTCTTTTTTGCAAAAAAAACTACCAACCTCTGTTTTTAACATTCGCACTGAGGTAGCCGAGGACGACCTGTGGGAATGCACACTGAGTACAGCGAAAAAACTTGTTTCGCATCGCTATGAGGTCGGGTCAGTAGTTTGCTTTGTGGCCAGGCGCGGACACAGGGGGGGATGCATCACCCCACTAGACCTAAAGAGGTGTTGACACAACACTTGATTTCATTGAAAATCATCACCAAAATGTTTTTGTACTGCACATTAAAAATTAACTTGTGCTCCTAACAATTAGTCAAAAATGTTTCTTTGGTTCATCAGATGAACAACTGGCATTGTTTGTGGAACGTGATATAAAATAGTCAATGATCGCATGGGCGTTCGCGGGGTGGGCAAATGCCCGTTTCCCCCCCTCACGGAAATTGGGATTTTAAAAACCAAAGATTTCCCGAAAAACCTGAAGTCGGCATCTTAAATTCCGATTAATTGGTTTAATTCTTGCAATGACAGTTTTTTTGCCGGTATGAAGCCCACACTGCACAAGAGTCAAGTTCACAGTTACAGTGTCATGCAGTTATGAGCTTGCAGTTCACTCATGTCTCCTCCTTAGACTCAGAGGCGGTTTGCGAATGTCGCGAGCGGATTGTTCTGGTGTTGGTCTTTATTGCGTAACAATACCGTGGCAACAAACCCGCAAAGGTTCACTTCATATTACGGTAGCATCAGCAGGCGTTTTGTTGCATGAGACTGTTGAACGCCCACATCTTGGCAGGGAATGCAGCGAGACAGTGACATGCTGATAGCGGAAAGCCACGTACATTTGTACTTTGTGAAAAGAAGCATGAGTGAGTCTGTAGCAATGTTTCCACAAGTTTGAAAAATCCATTACTAGTGCGAGTGTGACCAATGTGCCTGAGCGTCAAAAACTTAAGCAGGCTTCTTTTCATGCAGTGTAAAATTACGTGGCTTGTTAGAATATGTCTATGCAGGCTTATGGAAATACGTCTTAACTGTTAAGGTTTAGTTCTGATATCTGAGTGCAAAGCTATATTTGCTGTGGCGAGTTTTCATAATTCATCTGGTCAATTTTGCAAAACCTGCGTGGTGTTCTAATTTTAGCAAGCTGTCCGTAGTCGTGCCAACATACAGATCTACTTAATTGTCCGTTTTGTGTAGCAAGTTTTCATTGATCGCTTTGGACGAGATCCCAGACTTTTGCAGCTCTTGTTTAAGTGGTGCTGACAAGTCTTGCTAGCTGATACGCCAATCAGGGCGAGAGCAACCGGTCAATCCCCCCCGAAATTTTTAAAAACATGTTCAGTTGAATATATCAGGTGGGTGCGGCCCTGCTTGCTAAGTAAAATAAAGTCATAATTTGTGTTTTCGTAGAAAACCATGGCAATCCAATGCTTCTTTCTTTACAAATCATGGCAATTCCTACTTGAAAAGAAATGCCCTGTATTGTAAATCTGCAGATAGCCTGCTGTGTAAATTGTCGTAATACTAATAGACCTGGCTACTGCTGCCAACAAGCGTTTTTTGCGATTGTTTCTGTAACATGGGGCATTTCCTTTGTAGTGTGGAAAAGATAAAGCGATTTGTCGTCCATTTACATTGCATCGTCAGCAATTTTCCCTCTGAGTGCGCAAATACTCAGGAACACCAAAACTGTTGCGCAGTGAAATCTCATTCTCGCGTACTTGCAACATTCCAAAGCAATGGAAAAGCACGCAGACAAGAAGCTATTTGAATAAAATGTTATTTTGTTCGTATTCTAAGATTGTATATTTATTATATAATTGACAAAGTTTGTAATTCATTGAAAGCTCCACTTGCTCATCCCTGAAATAATCATGCTCACTGAAACAAATATTTGCTCAGTGCAAAATTATCTTGGAGGGAACACTGATCGTCAGCAATTTGAAAATGATAAACAAAATGTCGACGTTGCCCCCCCTGGAAAATTTTCTGCGGACGCCCATGAATGATCGTGCTTTCTCGCTTTCGCTTTTTGTTACTTCCGTGCTTTCACTCATTACGAATTGTTTGATTCTTTCCGTTCTCTTAATTTCGGTTGCAAAATAAGCAGAATCAACCCGCTTCTTGTTCTTATTTTATCAAAATCGCCTACAATAACAAATATTATATGCAAATTACTATGAGTGTTGCGGACTATTCCAAACGACAATTAAAAACTCTAAGGTTCCCATTTGAAGAGCACTGATCTAAACCTCATCGAAGTGACTACGCTCACTTGCTGCAACATACAAGTCAAGCAACACTATGCTGGCTACTGCCACCAGTAATCAGTGTTGCCACCTTGGTTTCCCTAAAATAAACTAGATGAGCCTGAAAAAAAGACCAGAATAAACCAAACTAAAGCAGAAATAAACACACAAAGAACATAATGATGAAAGTATGCAAATTGAAATCTTATTTCTACAAAAACAGTTCCAATTGTCTAAATTATCACAACTTTCAGCAGTACTGCTTTCATTGTATACAGGCCGGTAACCAGGGGCGGCGAAGGCCCCCCTAAATTTTTTTTGCGCTCCCCCTGGAAAAATGTGTTGGACATAGTTTGAAAATATTGGACACAGTTTAAAATTTTGGGCCCCTCAGAAAACTCTTCGCCCCACCTGCTGTCCCAAGCTGGTTACGGGCCTGATCGTATACCAAACTAGTGCCAATAAAACTTCACATTGTCACTGACTCTGAAATCTCAACCATAATCATCACGGTGTCCGTTCAAAACAGACCCGTACATAACAGACCAATTAATATCAGACCAGTTTCATAACAGACCACTTCAAAACGGACCACGTTCATAACAGACCACTTCAAAACAGACCACCTTCATAACAGACCCGTTCATAACAGACCCGTTCATAAAAGACCGCGTTCATAACAGACCACGTTCATAACAGACCTAACGGGAATGTTTTTTTTGTGTGCAATCTGGCTTTATTTCAAATCACTGAATGGGAACCCTGTATGTGACTTTTGAACGTAGACATCTTGGCAGGTGATGCAACGAGACAGCGTGGCACACAGGGCCGGTCCTAGCAGATGCGGGGCCCAATGCAAGACCTTGGCGCGGGGCTTCTCTAGCAGTGATTTTATGACGTCATCGTGTTCAGTCAACTGTGTTACAATCGCGGTAGAGCGCAGATATGCAGCACAGCATTAACACGAGAATTGAGCACGTTTGTTAACGTTCGAAAGGAAATTTGCCAGTTCTGACGAGAGCGTTCTTTGTTAACAATGTAATTTATATGACGTTTCTACTGAATTCTCAAGCGCAAGGTGTATTTGGCAAAAATGAATAATCTACCTAAACAACATGGCGCGGGGCCCAATGCAGCTGAATCGGCTTAAGGCCGGCCCTGGTGGCACTGCTGATAGCGGTATAACGCACGTATATTTTTATCCTGTGTGAAAAGAAGCATGAGCAGATCTGTAGCAGTGTTTCCACAAGTTTGAAAAATCCATTGTTAGCGTGAGACTGTCATCAACATGCCCGTGTGAACACCGTAATCAAAAGACTGTTATGCAGGCTTCTTTTTACACAGTGTAAAAATACGTGGCTTGTTAGAATACGTCTATGCAGCAGGCCCGTCGCCAGGATTTCGCAGCAGGGGGGGACAAAAATCACAAGGGGGCAAATTTTTTAAATACAGTACTGGGTGTATGCAGCAACTGGGGGGCCAAACATGAAACGGGGGCACAGACTTTAACCTCCCACCCCCGCTGGCGACAGCCCTGCTTATGCAGACTTGTCGGAATACGTCCTTATCGTAAAGGTTTAGTTCTGACTTCTAAGTGAGCGCTAAGCGCAAAGCTATATCCTCTGTGGAGGGTTTTCGTAATTCATCTGCTCAGTTTTTTTTAAGTCTACGTGGTGTTCTAACTTTAGTAAGTTGTCCGATAGCCTTGTCAACATATATTTCTACTTCTCATTGCTTAAAACAGTTTTGCGAGAGATTATAACTTTTTTGTTTTTTCGCCGCTCGGCTCATGTTGTTCTGGCCATTGATTATTATTCTTAAATATGACTTATTTGTAGAAAGTGCTCAAAAAATGGATATTAGGCAGTTTATGAAAAGAAAAAGCATACCGGATAGCCGAAGTGTAGAAAACATTTCCGACAAAAGATTGAGAATTGAGGTTCAACTAGTATAGACTAAAGGGGTAGAAAGGGTAAAGCGTTTTGTGAACGTACATTTGCATTGTATCGTTAGCAGCCTGAAAAGGATAAGCAAAATGTCAACGTTGCCATCCCTGGAAATATTTCTGCGGACGCCCATTGTTGCACTGATTTTGATCTAACTATTGGGTCATAAAGTGTGGTGCTGTTTGGTTCTATTCTTTTAAGTCATTCAAACACGAAATAATGCCAAAGTTGTCAGTTTCCTCAACCTACAGTATATACTGAACAGAGTAACCAAAACTTCTACAATTTTGACGCGTGGTGAACAGCCTAAAAACATGAAACACGAGTGAAGGAGTGTTTTGATATTCAAGCGCGAAGCCCCCAAAAGCGCGAGGCCCCGGGCATTTGCCCGGTTTGCCCAATGGTTAATCCGGCCCTGCATGTACGTGTTGGTTATGGCCACTATTCGTGGTAAAAACTTACAAAAAAGTCAAAGGTCGCTTTATTTAAATACGAACGTATTTTTTAAATTAAATTTTCTTATTTATGTGCATTCACTTTGTGATTATGAGAAGTAGTTGTGTGAAAAGTGGTTTGGTAAGGTGGGTCGCCAAAGCTATAGGCATATAGTTTAATAGTTAGAACATCGCAGAAAAGGTTGGGAAGCACTGATATACGGGATACCCATACAACTCCTGGTTACGACAAAAACAGCGTTACCAACCATGAGCGTCTGTAGGGGAGCAAAACAGGCATTTTCTCCCATGAAAACTGGCACTAAGAACTAAAATGACGTCAGCAGCTTAATTCCAATATACTGATTTAAATCTTGCAATGGCCACTGGTATGATACTCGCACTATACAACAGTCACGTTCACTGATCTGGTGTCATGCAGTGATGAGCTATGCAGTTCACTCATGTCCGGTCCTTACTGCCTTGCGAGCGGATTTTTCTACTGATGGTGTTGATTGCGTGACAATAACATGGCAACGGATCTGGAAAGTTTCCCTTCAACTTACAGTAGTATAGGCGTTTTTCCGCATGTGTCTGTTGAACACAGACATATTTGGTAGGTAATGCAACAAGACATAGACTACTGGTAGCGGTAAGCCACGTAGTTTTATACTATGTGAAAAGAAGCATGAATGAAAAAGACGCATTGCTGCCAACAAAACGCAATTTTTTTGTTGCCGTAACATAAGGCATTTCTCTGTGGAGTAGAAAGGGCAAGGCAAAGCATTTTGTGAACTTTCATTTACAGTGCACTGTCAGCAACCTGAAAGGGATAAGCAAAATGTCAACTTTGCCCGCCCCCCGCCCAGGAAAAATTTATGCGGACGGCCATGTTACCAAACGTCCTAAGGACGGATATGCGTCGCAAGTTGAAGAACGTTTGTGATCGTTTTGCACGATCCACGACCTGTAAAACCGCAACGCAAAAATAACTTTTTCAAACTAGATTATATAGACCTATCATTTAGATACAACACACGCTCCTAATTATGCTTTATAACAGGGGTCGGCAACCTTTTCCTAGCCGCGGGCCAAAAATAAACTCTGCAAAGTCTAGCGGGCCGTGCTAAATTTGCACTAACAATTATGTTACCTTCACTGTTTATGATGTTATTAAAACATGCGAATTTATTGAATTTTAATCAGATTAACTCCTGATTTTCACAGTTTATAACGGAAGCACAAAATACAACACATAGTACAATTAGCCTACACACAAAAATGTGATGTTTGATGTTGTATTCTGTTTGAAAGTTTCTGAATTTCAGGTGGTAAGTTGAGCTCTTAACTTGCTCTTGGCGATTTTCATTGACGAAAAGAGTTGTTCACACGCATATGTGTTGCCAGACGTCGATGTCATCTTTTCGCCATGATTAATCAAGTTGGGATAATGCAGCTATGTCCAGCCCGCGGGTCGCATGCGGACCAGTCGAAGGTTTTGTGCGGACCAGTTTAGGTTTTGGCTGTAGCAAAGTACCCTGTATTCTGACCATCTGTACTTATTTTGATAACCTTGAATTTGACATTGTTGATGCAGGTGGTCTTCAGTTCCGTTTTATCCCGTCTGTTACTGTGCAGTTAGGATACGAACGCTTTTAGTGTAGGATACAGCCAACCAGTTTTTGTGCTCTTGTGTCTGTGATTGCGTCTGTGATATGGACCTTGAGTCCGCAACAAAATATTATTATTATTATGTTAGTGCATTAGGTTAAGCTAAATTTAGTTTGCTAAGATCAACGCAAGCCATTCAATGTGCTGCCCTGGTTAAGATATTGACATAATTTTTGCCTCAGTAAGCATTTTGGGTTGGACGTAGCTGGGATAGTGTTGGCATTCAATACATTCTTCATACAAGCGTGTAGTGATACAATTTCGGCGTGAAACTTTGATTTCAACTCATTATTGCACTGGAGCTCAACTGATTCCATTTGATACTTCTCTTGTACTGCAGTTGCTACAATTTGTAAGGAGGCTGCGGGCCGGAGACGGCCCGCAGGTTGCCGACCCCTGCTTTATAACATGATTAACCTTGCGAAGGAAGAATCACCCACTAAAGCAGTGGAAACTACATAAAGCAATAAATAACGAATACGTTTTATAATGAAAATCACGGCCAAAGAAAACGATATAAACGACATATTGCAAACGTTTCGATAACAGGAGTTATCGAAACGTTTGCAATATGTCGTTTGTATCGTTTTGTTTGGCCGTGATTTTCATTATAAGGCTATTTAGCAGTTCCGCTTTTCGTGTGTAACGAATACGTTTTTATGAAATTTTTATTAAATCTTGACTTTTTGCAACTACGATAAAGCTGCGAAAATATTTTTTTGTTTAGTTGTGACTCCAAAGTTGAAATGTAGGGAGCCAATTCGAAATCAACGAAAAGTTTTGTGGAATCGGGTTGAGCAATGCTAGCGGTATATTATGGATATGCAGTTTAAACATGCATAATGATCAATATGCCTAAAGACAGGGCCCTTCCTGGGTGCGAATTAAAATTATTTAACCGCCACTGTGCACCACTATTGGAAACGAAACAAAGACTGTCGCCGTTGTAGTTTTTTTCAGGCTGTTACAAAGCAAATGTCTTTCCTCAAAATAATTTTCTCTCGTCATACCAACAGCTCTATTATCGAGGAACTTACGTATGCACATTAGCTCGCGGGTAATGCAGTTTGTCTAGTTCGTCGACGTCGATGCACAACGCTACTTGTTGCGCTAGATGCTCAGCTAATACAGCGTACTTCGTTTTTGAAAAATCCACATTCCATGTGTTGACATTTTGAACAGTTGCTGTTTAGGGATGGATTCCAATATCATTTAGTAAACTTTGGTACACGAAAAACGGAAGTGCTGAATAGCCTTATAATAAATATCACGGCCAAAGCAAACGATACAACTGACATCTTGCAAACGTTTTGATAACTACTGTTATCATCCTCAGTGCATAGCAAAAGGGTACGTGGATTTTTCAAAAGGGTACTGTTACGAGGAAATAATGGAACAGCGTTAATCAGTTTGCGGAAAGCCGAAGATAACGGTGCTGACGCTCTAAAAGTACAATCAATAAAAAATCCCAAATCATTACCAGAGTGCCCACGATCACTGCGCTTGTTGCTGCCTTCGACGCAAAAGCGTTCAGTAACACGAAATTGTTGAAATCGTACTTGGATGGCGGGAACAGGATTATTAATTTTTGCAGGCAAATCAACCGAAAACGTCTTGGCTAAATATTTGACAAAACAAATGACCTACGTTTCAAGGAGTTTCATATCTGTTTTTTCTTATCTGTGCTCAAAAACCAAACACATTCCACATATGTTTGTCGGCGTAAAGTCGTTAAAGCACAACGTGAGGACTACTTTGCAATTCAGTGGCGATTCTAGAATTTCAAAAGTGGGGGGTCACTTTTGGGCCAAAGAAAAAGTAGGGGGCAAACGTAAATGTCTATCTTGCATGGGCATTTTTTATGTTAACCAAAAGAACTTGAACGTGAATTCGAGACACAACTGGGCAGCCAATGGTCCACCCCAGATCTCCCTTAGAATCGCCACTGTTGCGATTCGCTTACCGCGGCTGTAAAAATCTGACACACACGAGCAAAATACGTCAAGTACAACGCACCCAAATTTTTGCAACTGCTAGGTTCACGATTCACGCGTTAGTTACTTTGTCAGACTGCTAATATAATCGAACGCAACGAAACCGTCGCGCGAAACGATATGAGGTTTAAACCAGAACAGTCGCCAGAACGTTTTCAATAGGGGGCTTTACATTTGCGCAGGGTCTTGACATCCTGAAAATTCGTTAAAATCTCCACTGATGTATTGTGCTTCGTATTTAAACTTGTAGGGGCTGAGCCCACCAATGCTCCCTCGTGGCGACGGGACTGGTTTAAACCTCCCTTATGTTGTCATTATTAAAATAGGTACAAAAAGCTACAATAATCGAATCTATTAAGGCTGAACAGAGCACAGTAAACGATTTAAAAAGGTTTTGTCCTGGCCTTCTTCATAACAAGATCATCCAGGAATTCATTAAAATTAAGTTTGTCACTTTTAATGCACC
>Ga0210059_1012114_pt1 | contig 13091 bp, 10 predicted proteins | sample Ectturendosymbi2_FD_188042 | JGI IMG/M metagenome (GOLD analysis project Ga0210059, IMG submission 188042) | Ecteinascidia turbinata endosymbiont from Florida, USA - Sample 2 (SPAdes) (version 2) | ecosystem: Host-associated > Tunicates > Ascidians > Unclassified | place: Key West, Florida...
TTTAAATTTATTACAAAGGATTCAGTGCTCACATGTTTGTTTGTGATCAACATATATTTTGTTTTGGAAATGTTTAGTGAGAGTTTGTTTGCGATTAGCCAATCCACTACTTTTGTCATTTCATGAGATCACATGCCATGATCACTCTATTGTTGCTTGTTCCCGCCACGTATATACCGGTGCTGTGCTTCGCGCACACCCCGTTCGTGGTGAATCGCACATTCAACGCAACGTCAACGGAGAGGTTGCAACAACATCCCCTCCTTTTTACAACGAACCGCACCGATCGCACGTTCTTTTTGTGAAGGCTGCACTTGGCACGACCTTCAAATCCTGGTCACAGCACCATTTTGTCGCGATCGGAAAGACTGAGCGGCAAGTGCGCAACGCTTCACACTGTGGCAGCAAGCAAAAATAGAGACCAGAGCCGTATCAGCCGCACTGCATACCCTCCAATTGGGGGGGCCCACGCTGTCAGAGCGGGGTCCAAAATTCAGTCCAGTCACCACTTAGGCTCCTAGAGAAAGCTTCGATCCCCCAAATTGAAATATGAAGACAACGCCCAATGTGCCTTACATTACAATAAGGACAAATTCTCCATCCTCGCTCGAGCTCGCACTCCATTTAATCTCTCCGCCCTGGAAGCGACTTTCATCAAATCTATGAATCCTCTTCTCTGCAAACAAAAAGAATTCGTTTACTCCTTGAAGATCTCCTAAACCTCTTAAACTTTCCATTGGTTGACTGTTCCAACGTGTCGACGAAGTCCAGATTACATCTTCAACCACTGACAACTCGCCTTTTCTTATCTCCTAAGCCCTTTCTTATTGGCCACTGCTTCAACCAATGAGATCTCTTCTTTTCTGTGTATAAACCAGTTCGGTAGTATCTCCACTTCATTCTGACGATATCCCTTGAAGAGTGTCAGACGAAAAGCTTTGGGATGAATCTCTTCACGCCATCTTCAAGTCCTGTATCACCAAACGTCTTTTCAAATATGAAGCACTAGAAATCAGTGAAGTTATGGGGCCCTTTGAAAGAAAAGTGCTTATTCATTACAGTTTCTTTGGGCCCCTTTGGAAACAACGTATTTACAAATTACAACTGCTGTTGGGGCCACTTTGAAAGCAAAGTAGCCTACTTATACATTACAGTTGCTGTTGGGCCCCTTTGTTTGAAAGCAAGGTACTTTTTACATTGCAGTTGCAAAGGGGGCTCCGAGGCAAGTGCCTCGCTTGCCTTCCCTTAAATACACCACTGCACATAATCCTGACAATGATCTTATATGAGAATATGAAACCGATTGAACACGTTCTGCTTCATCCGATATGCGTTCTTTCTCACCTGATGTGCGCATGTAAACACTGTAATGTAGCTATCTTTACTGAACACATTGAAGTTGCTGATGTGTTAATCACTTCAAAAAACACAAATTTCACTCGATTTTTCGTAAGTAAACCTAGACACCTAGGTCGACTAAAAAACAGATCTGGGTGGAAAAAACCTCAGTGGGAGCCCTGGTCACATGCTGAAAACGCCCGTTACGGTAAGTTGCAGTGAGCATTTGAAGATTTATTGCCGCGTTATTGTTACGCAAAAAAGACCAAGAGTACAACAGGACGTTAGCAAGTTTTGCAACCTGCCTCTGCAGGCAAAGGGTCGGACATGAGGGAACTGTGCAGTTGGGCTAAGCGTTTCGGGGGCCTCGCGTTCATTTATCCGGCCCTGCCTACACGCTTAGTTGTATATGTCCAGAAGTCAGACTTCCACTTGATCAACGTGTTTGGTGTAGTGATTGTTGGAAAAAATGTACTGTGTCTAGCCCAGGTAGTCCTCTCTTTTTTGGACTGCATAGCAACAAGATACCTTTGGTGCTTACGACCAAAGTTACACATTTGCGCAGCCTGCTGTTCAGACAGCCAGATGGAGTTAATTGCGTAGTTAGAAGAGTCTATTTTGGGGGTCGTTCCAAAACAGAGTAGTGCAGTTAGTGGATCATGGATGTTACCCATTGCGTCCACGTAGGCCTTAGTCTATATTTGTTAACATTTATAGGCGATTTGAGATACAACATGTTATTTATCTAAACATTGTGCCATGCACCAGGATATTAACAGTCCAGACGTCAGCTAGGTTTATTCATGCATATTTTGGCCAGTGAAAAGCCCAATGCGCACGCTTAACATGCATATTTCACTTAAGTTCATGGCCAAGTTTATCAATTTGCGCTAATGAAACAAAACGTTCATCGCGGCGCATATGCTTTTTGCTCCTTCGGTAATATTATTTTGATAACTGAACAATAGGATTCGTTCTGATTTCCTGAAATTTTTTTACATTTGCATTTCGTTGCGACATCTCTAAATACTCGCCGTCAATGAAATGACAATGATTTACGACCCAATTCCTTTTGTTAAGCTCGTTCAAAAATTTTAGTTGGAAACTACGAGCCTATTATGGGTATTTGCGGGAAAATATTTATGATTAATTTGCACAATCTGCAAATGCTGTTCATGTTGTTAATTAAAAATAAGTTTTCAGAATGTCTAGCCCCCCTGCACAAACATGAAGGCCCACAATGGAAGACTTTCTGGCGACAGTTCTGCCATGACCACCCAAATTTTGTTGTGTTCAGAAAAATTTGTTTTAAACATATGACAAAAACAAAAATATTTCCCCCTTAAAAATGTATTTTGCCCCAAACCTTAAAACCTGGCTACGGGTCTGGTTCTGCCAAAATTGTGTCTGCAATTAGGATATTTAGTTTTGAAGGCCATTCGTCCCCGAGATGTAGCATAACGTCGAAATATTTTTTATAAATCATTAAGGGCCCCTTGTAAGCAGTGTGGAGGGGCCCAGAGTTGGACTGATACGGCACTGCACATACCACGATCACTCTATTATTGCTTGCTCCCGCCACGTATATCTGGGTGCTGTTCTTCGGGCACATCCCATTCATGATGAATCGCACATTCAACGCCAACGGAGAGGTTGCAACAGTACACAGATGAGTTGATCGAATGTAATTCAAAAATTTTGGTGTGGTTAGAAACATGTTTAAAGGAAATATAAAAATAAGAAGTAAGAAAAACCAAATAATGAGATACAAATGAAAAACAAAGTAAAACAGAAAAAAACTGTGGTGTAGCCTACTTTCATGCCGAAAAAGGGGATGTGCACAGGAAAAAACAAAAGACAAAAAAGTAAATATACATAACACATAAAAAACAAACAAAATACTAGAACTCGCATTTTGTTCTGGGTTATTGAAATGTTGCTAGAGTTTATAATTGTGTATATTTTCATCTAGGAGGTGTTTCTTAAGTTTCAATTTGAAGATAAAAGTGGTGTAAGACGTGATGGAGTCTGCTATTGAAAACCACACTTTTGGGACATCAAATGTAAGGGAAAATTTTCCTGAGGAAGAGCTAACTAAAAACAGGTTATTAGAGGTTGATAGTCTTGTGGAGTAAGAATGAATTGAACTGATTGGATTAAAATAGTCTTCAAAATGGTTAGGAAACAGTTTGTTGTAACAAGAGTTGATGAATTTTCCTGCTGATAAAGTATACAATTTGGGAAGGCATAAGATGTCAAAGCACTGGATAGGTTCCATTACCATTACCTGTATACTACCATTGACTTGTCACCTTTGTAGCCGTGCGGTCCACGGCGCAAGCAAACGGGATGGGTGTCCGCAGAACACTCGTGACACGGCAAAGGAAGTGCGAAGCGAACATAGTTAAACTTTCTTTAATGCTGTGTCAAGCTTGGGCAGGAGTCTCCAAACGTTTTTGCCAGAGGGCAACACAAGCTGCTGCCATTGGCGTACGGGAAGGCATTTTACTGGGGGGCGCCAAAATTGCCCTGAAAATCACAATTTGCCCTGAAACTAACTTTTTTAGTTTAATCCGAATGGGGCCTGAAACCTCTGTAAATCTGTTCTATACAGTTAAATTCGTTTATAAAGGCTTCGTCTGTGACGTCAATTCGCCTACAATGTTACATTTTGTAATTCGGTCTCGATGGCATCTTTTACATACTCCAGATTAAAGACGTGGACCAGATCAAAGGCAATATAATCAGTTACAACTTGGGCCTAGATTACACACTACACTAGTCCAAATTACACGGATCACCCCCAAGTGAATATACACAGAATACACTGTATTAAAATTTTTTTCACCGTTCAGGATTTTTGAGCAACTTACGCTTGGCCTGAAAAACATAGTTTGCCCTGAAATTTTTCACTATATTGAATATACTTTTTACATTCAGGATTTTTGAGCAGCTTTTGCTTGCAATGAAAAACAGAGTGTGCCCAGAATTCACTGTACTGAATATATATTTTTTATCATTCAGAATTTTTAAGCAACTTGCGCTTTCCCTGAAAAACAGAGTTACCCTGACAATTTTTCACTGTATTGAAATATTTTTTATTATTCAGGACTTTTGAGCAACTTGCGCTTGCCTTGAAAACAGAGTTTGCCCTGAAATTTGTCAAGCCCGGGGGGCTGCCGTCCCCGCCGTCCTCCCGCCTCGTACGTCTATGGCTGCTACACAACAATTAGAGGGCAGGACATCTTACGCAATGTGATTGTTTCAGAATATGTTACATTCCACCAAATCAACAAATTTGAATATATTATTTTCTCTTTATCGATAAGATGACTTTGCGTCCTGATGACATGGCTTCGCGGGACGGATTAATCCCGCGGGCCGTAGTTTGCAGACCTCTGAGGTAGGGTATTATCTCCTGATTTATGGTGTTGATTAGGTTATATCTGAAATACATGGTTTAGGAATATAAATTGTAGTTTTGCTATTCGTACGCTGAAAATGTAACTACAGCGCTTTGATATTGTTGGATAGGTTCCTAACTGATGGGAAATCGTGAAACTGAATTTTTTTTAAATCAGCTCTTTCGTAAGATCCATAAATTTGTTTGTTGTGTAGTATTATCACAACTGTTTATTTCTTATATTGCTTGACCTTTCAATAACAGAATTGATACCTCTTCAAACAAAATATTGTCCAACCTGAAAGATCGCAAAACCATGGGTTTCAACATTCTTTATACAAAAGCAGCTCTCGAAATCAGACATTGGTTTTACGAAAAGTAAGTATTCACAGAATAGGTTTCGTCCATTTTTTTTTCTAATGCTTTCATCATCCATTTTTTGTTTCGTATCTAATGCTTTTAATTTGTCGCAAGTGTTGAAAGGCAAATTTGAGGTCCATGCATTTACAGGACGCGGAAATCTAATAAACAGCCATGGTTGCTTGCTAATGAGGTCAGTCGTCAATGCCACCATCTTTCTACGTATTGCGCTTTTGCACATGAAGACCGTAAGCAAAGAAAAGATTTATCAAAAACGACATTTCTGAACGTTTCTGTACCTACCAGAATTTGTTTACGGCATCATTAACTACAATTTCATTTACAAATTTTGCACAAATTTGATATTACAAGGTGCATTTCGATTTTGTAGCAGGTTTTGAATAATTTGCTTGAGAATAAACCAAATATTTTGGCCCTTACTTTTTCTGAAAACCTTTCTCTACAGGTTTTGAACATAGTTTTGAAATTTTTCTGCAGAAAAAAATTAAAAACCCAACTTTGAGATGCACAATAGTATTAATTTCCTACGATCACCGATGTAGTTACACAGCTAGGTCTCCCATATTTTAATCTATTGCACCGTGTTTTCAAGCGTGTTTAGTTTTTGACAAATATTACCTCAGACATTGAGAGCAAAATAAGAAAATAGCTTTCAATAGCAAACACGCTGGTTCAAAGCGAAATCAATTGTTTGCCTTGAAGGTTTGCGTACTCAAATTTGATTCTGCGATCGAAAGCTTCTGGGAAATCAGGGATATCTAGGAGTTTCTAGATATCCCAGTGGGAAATGTAGCTTAATCGCAATGGCAATAGAGCGATTACCAAATGTAGAGCAATGCCAAAGCATTGCGAGCTTTTTCACCTGTTTTTGTTGCGAATTCATTGATTCATTTCCCTGTGCATTTGGGCGCGAGTACTTAAAGCACTGGGATATTTCAACAGTTTTACTGATAATAGTTTAGCTAATAATTTTATAATGTTGTTTCTCTGCACGGCACATATTGCAACTGCATGACCTTCCGCTTTGTTTAGAACTTTATCAAGATATTGCCATGAAGAGCGTGAATTACAATACGATGCAGTTGAAAAGCTAATGAAGAAATTTGACACACGACCAAACATTTAAAAATTGTTCTGAATAGCTCGTTTGAAGGTTCAAGTAGATGTAGACGCTTTCCTCCACTTCCTGCATATTGCAGGCCTTCTGTAATTGGAATGTGCCGTGCAGCATTGCCACGATGTTTCAAACTTGTTTTCAAAGTTTCAATGCTGCTTGTTTGTACGCACCATGCTTCTTTTTGCAATCAACATAACAAGGTTGAATCTGAGGGGCCACAATTTGAAGCAATTGTTTCACAGACAGTATCTTGAAACAGTTGCTGGAACGATGTGCAGTATTTTATTCCCGCATAAGCTCTGAATGTTAATCAAAATGTTTGCTACAATTCCTGAAACAGACCAGGTATTTATAACAATGAAGCTGGGCGGATGAACCATTTTTGGTCACAGAGAATAACACAAAATAGAAAAACATGTGGTTACGCAAGCTCCAGTAGAAATGCCTTGAAGGTCAAAGCGCGCAATACTAGGAAACCTTGATTAAATGCATGGAATTAAACAAGGACTGCCGCTGAAGGCAGAGTTGTTATGACCAGTTGCTGGGCATCTCATGCTGCCTCTGGTGAGCAGCTTTGCTTTTCAGTGTGGGTAATGTCTGAGAAAGGCTGTGTTGTTAACGGTGCTTTGATAACTTTAGTGATGAAGTTCATTGATCAGTCTTTTCGAATTCCCATGCGTTGTGTTTTTGCTTTGAATAACTTAACTGTTGGAAGTGGCAAAAGTGTTTTGTGAACGTTATTTATAATTCAGGTGATCTTCATGGCAAATTTGAAAATTTGTTTTTACTTTTGAGCCCTGGATTTCAACAGCGATTTTGATTATTATTACGAATAAAATTATACATTAGGTGTTCTTTTCTTACGAGAAAAGAGTAGTTATTCACGTAGTAAGTGAGAGGTGTTATTCGTTTGGGTCGGTCGATGAATAAAGCATGATCGCTTTTCTATTTTGACCACCTGTTTATTGTAATGGTGATACCTTATCACTAGTTTTTAGATGTGAAGTGCAGCTTCCAAAACTCCGAAACGAAAGTATGTTACCAGCGGCTGAAAAACCGACTGAGATGTCTTACGCACCAATGGGTGTTTATGTCAACATGCCTCTGAACAAGGTAATTAAGTCACGCGTTTTGTTCCAATACTCGAACACACAGTTACTTTGACTTGATGACGCAATTATTATAAAGTTTAATTGACCGCTTATGCACAGCAAAGCTGTTGCTTTTGTATTAAAAACTGACAAAAGTTGCTTTAACAATAAATATTTAAGTTGTTGGTTACATGACGCTTAGAAATCAAATCTAAAATTGTATTTATACCTCATGGCACGCGCAGTTAAGAAATCTGGTCCTTTTTGATATGTGGCTACGGCATTCACCGCCTAGTTAAATATACCAGTGATCAGAAAAGAAATGGTAAGTCCTGAACACAATAATTCGAGATTTCTGTTTTAAGTTTCCTTTACAATAATCGCTACTTATTCATTCAAAAAAACTTCCAGTCACAATCGGAATATTGTACTTTGTGTAACAAGCAACAGTGCACTAAACGGTAAGCTGCTTTAAACATTTTGCATTAAAACCGAACTTCAAATGTTATTTGATCAGGAAATTAGCAACAAAAGCAGCAGCAGACAGTTGTGTTAATCGAAATAGCATAACTGAACAGAAGACAAGTATTTATTCTGCTTCTTTCCAAGGCACATCTGCAAAGACGACTTGCCGATAAAATGATTGAGGAAAAACTGTGGGATGGAGCAATTAATTGCTATCAACTTGCGAGTAGATACACCGTTGAAGCAATGGGATTAACTACTTCAGAAGAGGTAATTTACAAAGTGGGCGTAAAGTTCTGAAGAAACAATTAATTTCAAGTTGTGCGGTTAATTAATTGTAATTAATATCATGATTATCAAAGTACGTCTATTTATAATAACTTTATAATATTTATAATCCCAAGTACAACCGTGCTTTCTATCGTACTTGAACGGTTGGATAAAGCTAAAGATTTATGTAGCGCAGCACACGTTTCTTTGCATTCGAAACGCCGAACCATACAATAAAACACGCTGCAAGTCAACGTTTTTACTTGAATTCCAAAGTCGTGGTTTCCAAATAAAGTGCGTTTTACTGTTTTAGGTATTTCAAGCAATTTAATTTTATAAAAGCAATGCATTTTCAAAGGAGACCCATCACCTCAACGTTCTGCTTTTGTGAAAAATGTTCGCGGTATATCCACATGACACTTAACTTGAATATAAGTGAAGAGATCGCTCCTCAGAAATTTGCGACATTTCTGCTTTATTTGAAAACGTTCATTAGGTAAGGAATATTCAGATTTTTCTTGGTTCATTTAAAAGATAGCCGTTACAAGATGTAGACTTTGGCCAACAGCCAACAATCGACTTATGTCATACTTACTGGTGAAGCGCTAAGCACAACTGATACCCATCTTAATACTTTGTTTTTATTATGTGTAGATGTTGCAATGTTTGAAACTGCAACAAGAGGAATACAAGCGATTGTGCAGATACGTCGAGATAAAGCGAGCAGAAGCTCTGAGGGAAGCAGGTAAGACACTGAAACAACCACAGGAGTCGCTGAATCAAATTAGTTTACGGGTGCTGAAAGTTTTTACTCAACACAAATGGTCTTTTGGATTTTAAGCATTCTGCGTTAGCAATTCATTCATAGAACGTAGTTGAAGGATTTGCTTTGCAATCCACATTAAAATTCAAAATTAAGCGTCAGCTGCATGGGAAAGGTGGCTTATACTGGATAAACTTTTTCTTCCCCTATAAGGCCTTACTTCCACGTCAAGGCCCTTTATGAGTTTCGACACGGAATTCACTCGCGCAAGCAAAGAGAGATGCTTCAGTGTTTTAGCGCTATTTTTCGTCAGAGTGACGTTGGGTGCCAAGCTGTTTTGGGTGAATTTAGCGTTTTTTCTCCTTGATACATAGAAATGTAATGTGGTTAATAAAACGTCAATTGCTGCCAAATTTAGCGTTTCGGGCAGTTTATTGATGCACCAATTGACTGCTTGGTATATTTTGTCCCTATTAGGAAACTTAGTTGGTAAAAGTTTAAACCCATTTTAAAAAATTGTAAAGAGGGTTGCAAGTATTGTTTTAATGTCACAAATCTGTTTTGGTGTCCACATTCGCCACTTCGGTACTTATACAGAGGGGAATGTCATAAAACCTAAAACTAGTGTCATACATAATATGAAGTCGAGATAAAAGAGACTCTCCCAGACGTGTACTACGTTGCGCTACAATAGCAAGACACTCGGTCCTTCCAGAACATACTTGCAGATGGAAAGGGGTTATTAGCACAGCACTTACTGCATAGCATTTTCCAAAATAAGTCGAACGACGTAGCCTACGTGGGCGCCCCTCGCATTGAAGCATAATACGTCATTCGACGTAGCTTGGGGCCGAAGGTATATTGTGTTTCGCTTAAATCTTGTAGAAAATAGATATATGTAACATTGAGACAAATGTTAAAGGGTGCTCATGAAACTCGTTTAAGATCCAATAGCGATGTACATAAAACTTGTCACGGATTTTTAGTCTTCTGAAAATTGTAATTTGTTTGCAAGTCATTTCGAATGTTTGCAAGTCATTTGTGACATTTTTCTGTCATCGTTGAATGTTGAGCTCTGCAAAGCCTTACAAAACTACAGATGCCAAGCACAGAACTTTAAAACTGAGCGTAAGACAATGCTCCTGAAAAAGAACATGGCAGTTACTTAAAAAGATCAGTGAAGTGTGATACTAAAAATCAGACGCATGGTTGCAAACGGGAACCATTTTGCAAAAGGTCCGAAAATTCATTTTTTGAATACTTCGGAGCTTGTCTGCATTTAAAGATGTTCTCGTTTCTTGTCAGGTGTAACCTCAGGTTTTTCCAACTTTTTTGGCGCGTGTGTGTTTTAGTGCAAACTGGCAAACCTTAATCATTTCAAAAATGTGTCCTAAACTACGAATAAATATAGATTTCAATAGTAGTTCCATGTAAAGCATAAACTCAAACGTGTGTTTTGAAAAAAGGTCTAGCCCAACTGTTTTCCTATGTGTTGCTTAGCAGACAAGTAGCCCTTGTTAAGCTAATCAAAACAGCAAGCTTTGGGCAGTAAGTTGTCGCACATGATAGAGAACCTCGCTCCTACGGATATTAATTTAAACCAACCTTCCTTCCCGCGTGAAGTAAGTTTTGTTCTGCGTAGAATCTTCGACCGGAAACGATACTGAGGAAAACGGTGAAGGCAACGACACTGAGGTAATTTGCCTATCATCAGGGAAGTTTGCCAGACCGTGCTTATTTCTACGGATATTTAAAAACAGTAACAAAGAAGCATAAATATAAACACGCCTGACAGACTCTTCAACGTATATTTTTCAATTTGCTAATATTTGTAAGTATGACAGCATTCCCGAAAAATTGAAGAAATCTCATTCATTTCTTTGAAACCTGCATATGGGGCTCATTCGGCCATGTACCCCAAACTCATCATGCTAGGTGCGCCAAACAGAAGATTGCGCGCCCGGGCGCGACGTACCATTGTGACGCAATTGGTAGATACAAAACCGATTAAAAACATGTTGATGGTCTTACTGGTTATTGATAAGGTTGCCATGAAAACCGGTAAATCGTATGGTGGACTGCTGCACTCTTAAAAGATTTTAAGTGTTTATGCGCTTAATTGAAAGAATGACAAATGATAATCTGTCATTTTTTAAATTTTAGAATAAAAAGAGCAAAGCGGAGTTGGTTCGTGATCGAAGATACAAAGAACTGCAGAACACAATGGGAGAACAGCAAGATGAAATCAAGCGTCTTCGGGCTATGTTAAAGGATGTTAAGAAATTGATTGAAGAAAAAAGCGAGCAAATAAAGTATGCAAAACATGAAATTTAGTTTTGTTCGTATCAGTGAAATGACTTTGCTGTTTCGATTTGTTTTTAAGTCTGAACCTGAAATTTTAGAATTTGCCATATACTTGCGCCATATTCCTACCATAAATGAACAAAAGTCATAAGGTTATTGCTTTATTCGTGCGTTTTTGCGAAAAAACTACTTTTGAAAAATTCGAATAAATCCGAGAACAGCCTTACGAAAATATGTATCATTTTGCGCAGCGATGCAAGGAAAGATAATGAGCGTCTACGTCAAGAAATTTATCCCGCTACATCGAAACAAGCGCCGTCTACAGCTGACAATGGTTGGTTATTTGTGAATAATGGTTGGTTATTTGTGAATAATGGTCGGTTATTGGTGAATAATGGTTGGTTATTTGTGAATAATGGTTGGTTATTTGTGAACAATAGTTGGTTATGAGTGGAACAGTCATATAATTATGAAATGTTAATTTAGTGCTTTATTGTATGCTTTAACAGGTTGATTTTGTTTCATTGTCTAATTCAGAACATTTTCCTATTTGAAATCATCACTTTTGGTTGTATTTTATGGGTCGCTTTAACCACTAATGCAATTTAACTGAAGACGCCAATCTGCAAGTACTTTTGGAACAATTGCCTTTTTAAACAAGACTGAAATGAGATTTGGTACTAATCATTAAGAGTGTAAAGCAATCAAAACGATTAGTCAGGTAAGATTTAGAAATTTTGGTTGTTTCATGCCGAATTGCATTCACATATCCTGGGTGTCAGTAATTGCAGTTACTTTGAATGCAGTTAATCTTTCTTGATTCACTGACATGTATTTATAGGGTTCAAAGATATTTTCTAATATCCAGATTTTTCCACAAATTTACCTTAAGTGTTCAGCTGTTTTATGGGACTCGAAACCCAACATAGCATCATATTGATAATGTTGCAAGAACAATAGTAAATGTCGCATCCCAAAAACTTTCTTCTGACAATTTTCGGTAGTCAGTAATTAGTGAATCAATCCCTTCGATTTTTGTAATGAAAGTTAAAAATTTCTTAATGACTGCTTACGCTTGCTGCTATAGCCAGCGGAATCACGAATTCAAACTTCATTGTTGCTGTTTTACGCACAGAGGCTGAAGAGAGTTCTTTGCCTGCTGACGTACCTCCGCCAAGCCGTCCTCGTCAGCTCGATGCTGATCAGTCGGACAATGCTGGCCTGTGCTCAGGCCTTCCGGTTAAAAATCCAGTCAAGGTTGTAAGCAAAAAATCTAAGCTACGTCCCAGGAAAGTCGACGTTCTGCCACCATTAGCAGAAGACCCTCAAAATGATGGGGAGTGGATGGAATTAGAAGAAGTGAAGAAGGATTGACTTGAGTGGAATTTTTTGGTCTCATTATTTGGCCCGTCACTGCACTTCCTTTTATCTTCCAAGAAGCTGTTAGTCTATGCGGCAAGCACAAACGTTACTTGCGTTGACATAACATTTTAACGACGACAAAAATATACGCAAATTTTCAAAAACCTGAACTTTAGCATATGAAATTTATATGAGTCAAAACGCTTGGTTAAAAATGTGTCAGTTTGGCAAACTTAAGTTTTATCATCCCATTTCCCTGTTTTTAGCAATTTCGACATGTGTGCGCGTGCGCGATCTCTACGTAATAAAAGTTAGACAATATCTAATTAAGTCATTTGTGACTTGAGAAATCTGAACGAAACCGTATAATTTACAAGCAAGTGGAGTCAAGGATGAGAAAGTTATCAGTGATTGCAGGTATTCAGTTAAAGTGACCAGACCTGGTGTTTGCCAACGTTTGTCAAAGATTAGCCTTTGATACGGAGACATTCATTGCAACATTGGTCCGGTCATGAACAGTACGCTAGCAGGGGGGCGTTGCATCGTCAGGAACTTAAACGATAAGCAAGATTGCCCTCTTATGGAAAACGTTCTGCG
>Ga0210059_1012115_pt1 | contig 13090 bp, 7 predicted proteins | sample Ectturendosymbi2_FD_188042 | JGI IMG/M metagenome (GOLD analysis project Ga0210059, IMG submission 188042) | Ecteinascidia turbinata endosymbiont from Florida, USA - Sample 2 (SPAdes) (version 2) | ecosystem: Host-associated > Tunicates > Ascidians > Unclassified | place: Key West, Florida...
TATCAAAAGACTCGGATTGTAGCCTAGTTTCCAGTAAAAACTTCAGCGAAATACTACCACCTAACAGTTGGCGCCCAGGGCCAGGCAAAGTGGGCCAAGGTGGTCTAAAGTCCTCCACTTATGATGTCACTCACAAAAAACCCGCACCCCCCAAGAAAAAAATTTTTTTTCGAGTGCAGACTAGAAGACTTGCCGCGTCTTTTGAGACTTTTACCTGGTCTGTAGAGCATACCGGACTGGAGAAATTCCCGCGCAAAGCCACGTGCGTTTAGACGTTTTTTTCCGAATATCCCCAAATCCTAGCGGACACCAAAGAGTTAAAAGATTTTCTACTGTCTCATTTTGATTACCTATGACCTACAATTTATGACTTTCATCATGAAAAAATGTTGAGAAAATTTGTGCTTGGTAAGGAAGAAATAACCTAAAACCACTGTTTTTATCAGCAATCACATTTGTTTTTTTCCAGATAAAGGATTGATGCTGCACAATTTATATGCATGTGGATTTCTGCCATCTAAAGTAACAATTCTTTAAGCATCTATGAAATAATAATTAGATGGGTTGTTATTAATTCCAATGTGTCAGCTACTATAGTAAAGGTTTTTAACCATATGGACCAGGCTTCAATTAGTGAATCCTTATATGCAAGGAAATTTTTTTGTGGAAAATGGGTAGCAAAGTTTTTGATTTACAGTTGTTGCTTGGCCGTGAAAACATTATGGGAGACAAGCCAAAGATTTGTATTGAAAGCATTGAAACTTGTGGCAAAAATCTGTACATTGGTACAAATGATTGCTTTATTTATCACTACCTTATGTATGGCCAAGATGTAAGCAATGGTCCACATATATCAGTGGAACGTCAATCTCAGAAACATCTTGGCATGAGAAAGTCAGTTACACAGATAAAGGCTGCTCTTCCTTTAAACAATCTTTTGGTCAATTGTGATTCAAACTTATTGTTGCTGAGCATGTTGAACTTATCAGTTTCTACAGCTGTGTCTGGGAAGATAAAAAATATCAGAAAGTTTTGTGTCAATGAAAGACCAACCAGACAAAACCCATTCAGCATTGAAATATGTGTAAGTTTTGTAAAGAAAAAAACATTACAAATTTTTCAGATTCATGAAGATCAAGTTATTCCTATGCATGAAGTTGGCTTACCTGGAAGCCCTTATAATATGGCCATTGATGGAAAAACTATTTGTGTGAGCACTGAAAGTTTATACATGTTGTTGGATTTTGAGACAGCTCATCGCCAAGAGCTATTTACATTTGAAGAGAATGGAAAATTACGCTTGGTTACATGTGTGGGTCCATCTGAATTTTTGGTCTCAGCCACTGGATCACTTGGAATGTTTGTGCATCCTGATGGAACTTCTAATCGCCCACCTGTGCAATGGTCAGAAGGTGTGTTTGCAGCTGGGGTTTTGCAGCCATTTATTATTGCATTGAATGATGAATTTATAACAGTACACAGTATGCTTGATCAGCAACAAAAGCAATCTTTCCCATTTCAGGGTGGTATATTGCTGCAGAACTGTGAAGGTGGATCTTTGATTATAAGTACTCCTAAAGATGTTTTTGTAATGATACCTATTCCATTAGAGCAACAGCTCAACTCCCTACTTAAGGAAGGTCAAGTTGATGAAGCCATGTCTTTGATACATGCTTCAAAGCGCAAAATAAGAAAAGAAAAATATAACATTTTATTAAGCAGAGTGTTGTGTATGTCAGGGTTTGTCCGTTTTCAGGAATGCAATTTTGATGGTGCTTTGCAAATGTTTCTTGATGGTCAGATGGACCCAAGAGAGTTGGTTTGCTTGTATGAGGAACTATTGCCTCACACAACAAAGTTTAAAAGAACAGTTCCACCTTTGCATGACATCTGTAGTGTCACACAAATGTGTGATTCTGACAAAGCGCAAATTTTAGAATGCAAAGAGTTTTTAAGCTTGTATTTGAATATTATTTGCAATGAGCTAAAGACTTATGATAAAAATCCAAAAAATGCTCCCAAATTCCTGTTGAAAGTTGATGCTGCCTACCACAGTGATGTAATGTCTGATATATTATATTCCACTATTGCATTGTTGTCCCAGCTGCAAAGAAATGAAGATCTAGCGATTTTTGTTTTGAGCATTACTTCACCAAGTCCTTTGATGGATAAGTTACAATTGGACACCATGTCAGATTTGGTAATTGTTCTGAAACGAAATGATTGTTTCCATGCAGCTGCATTATTGTTAGCACAAAGTGGTGAACTTGAAGAAGCAATGGGCATATGGAGATCAATTGAGCTGAAGGAAGTCAATGATAACACTTTTCCAGGTTTGAAATTTGTTGCACAACAAGTAGCTGAAAAGTGCAAAGATGCTCAAAGTTTATGGCGCCATGCTGAGTGGATACTAAAATTAGATCAGAGTGCTGGTTTACAAATTTTTTGCAACCCTGATGTTGCAGCCATTGATAGTTTAGGGCAGCAGCTGGACTCAGATGATGTAATCAGCTTTTTGCACCAATTTCCTGAAGCGTTAATGGATTACTTGTACTACTTGGTGATTGTATGTGAAACACAGAAAGAAAAGTACCATACCCATCTAGCTGTGCTAAGCTTAGAAGTTGTGCTAAGCATACAGTCTAAAGAACCAAAAGATATGCTGGCTCTCTTATCTGCTCGTAAGAAACTGCAACATATTTTACAGGTCTCTGATATTTACAGGGTTCATATTCTTTTGGGTAAAGTTGAGGAAGCTCAGCTCTTTGATGAGTTGGTGATATTGCACAGCAAGCTGGGTGAACATGAAAAAGCTTTGGAAATTTTGGTGCACAAAAGCAACGATTCATTTTCTCCCAAAGAGTATTGCTTTAAAGTTGGTTCAGGTGACAAGCAGTTCCTGCAGCAGATGCTTCAGATGCTATTAAGTGTGTACTTACAAGATATGTCTGCTACTAGGGGTAATATTGGTTCAACAGTGGCTGTGGTTGACCTTCTTAATGCCCATTCTGAAAATTTTGACCCTGAAAAAGTCCTTCATTTACTTCCAAGTCATTGGTCAGTTGCAATGCTTGGAAATTATTTGCACAACAGCTTAAGAAAACCACTGCATGACACTCGAAGTGAGCTGGTGCAGTGCATGCTGGCAAAATGTGAAGTGTTGTGCTTACAAAGGCAAAAGAAGTTGCTTCATGCAACTCCTGTTTTCATGAATGAAGGAAAAATTTGTCGGGCATGTAATCGCATCATAAGTGATGGACCATTTGCTAAATATCCTAATGGGCTTCTTGTGCACATCCATTGTGCTAAAAACAAATATGTTTGTCCTGTAACAGGGAAAGTGTTCAAAACTCTGAAAAGACCAACCAAGGTGAATGAACACCCAACAAATGATTCCTTTGCTCCTGTGTGATGAAAATACTGTGCCTGTGATTTAAAGTTTCTACTATGTCGAAGCAACTGCATGTGGCAATTATTACGCTATGCTAGGCGGAGACTGCAACACAGTCGTGCTTTTTTCATCAGAAGAAAAATAGTGGGAATGTTAGCGTTAAATTACCGAACGCGTTTGATACTTGTTGCGAAAAAGTTTGTCAGTTCTGAATTTACTGGCTATATGTTTTGGTAGTTCTTGGGCACCATGTCAAGAATACATCTCATCGATACAAACATCATTTTGTGAGAAGTGTATTTGTCGTTTCGTTTCAATTGTTTTTCATACCAATCATTCGTTTATTTGCGCCTAGAAAAAGATGAACGAGCGTTCAACTGTAATGTGTCCAGGTGACCAGTAACATTTTCTTAAAAAGTGCAGCGGGATTTATGTGGCTAAATATCGTTGCTTACAATAACTTGCTGTCTTTGCATAGTAGGTGACCTGCAGTGTGTAGATGGTGCACAATTTCTCCACTGGATTTCTGTAGTTCAATATGCTTTTGCTGATACACGTATTTTGAAAACTCGTCCTTTAAGTGAATCACGGTATCATTTCAAGTGTGTCGGAAACTGATGCTCGTGAGGATATTGTGCGAGGCACTTGTACAGCGGGTAATATTTCTGTAAAGGACGTCATGGAGAAAACAGCTTTCATTGGTGGTGCTTGCTTTTGCATGCTTATTATTCTGTTTGACTATTTCAAAATGCTTTCCAGTAAATTACGGTGGACTTCAGGTTTGAAACAAGAAACATCGCTGCTTTTCGGCTGCACTAGTATCAGTAGCCAGCCCAAAAGTTTTTTCGGGGGCCGAAATGTTTGACTTCAGGAGAGCAACAATATTTTTGTTTGTGACGCAGTTTCTCAAAGCACAAAATGACTAGACATGCTAAAAATTTGGGGAGGGCCATGGCTCCCTGGGGCCCCTGGCTACGCTTATTATTAGTATCGTAATTTTTTGTGCGTTCAGCTCGGTTTCTTTTGTTGTCGAAGATACTTCTATTCTGAATTTCGATTCCATATAGTACACGGTTGCCAGGAAATTGGCAGAGGCCGGTGATAATAATTTTTGAAAAACGTAGTCGCGAAACGTTTTAGAGTTTCTTAAATTTTCTTAACGCTTGTTATATTGGAATGAACTTAATTATTTGTGGGTTCTTTAGATTCTTGCTGAAAACATAATGGTTTTGCGTTGGTTTGTTTTAATTTTGCGATTGGTAAATTTGATGACTTTTCTTTTTTAGTCCCAGTTTGCTGCCTTTTGTGCATTTCGGTGCTAAAGCTCTGAGCATACTAGATGAAGGACGACCGGGTTATCCGTTTCCTACCGTCCATAGCCAGTGCTGCAACTTCTGTTTGAAAGCAAAATATGTCGGCTAGGAATTTATGTGCAACAGTTCGTTTGTTCGTCAGAAAGACCAGCATTTTCTCAATAAAAAACCTTGATTAAATTCCTGTCGTCAAATCAAACACAAAAAATTTGCCAAACCCTGTGTGAGGCAATGCACTCTGCAATGGAGCATAAGGTGTCTATAATTATATCAGAAAAGATCACTGTTGCGTATCAAACCACCCGTTAGAAGCGGGTTTTAATTATGGTGCTGTTATTGGTTGTATTGTTTGTTGCTGTTTTGACTGATGGTTCATAAGTTTTGTAAGCTGTTGAGAAATGCGTTTAAAAATTTACGAATTTTTTACCGAAAAATTAATAGAATCAAGTTTGCTGTTAGTCTAATATTGTTTCCAAGTGTTACTCTATCAGAGATCGCCTACATGTTTTTTTGTGTGTGCGCGTATAAGCGCAAAGATTGGTTAGTGGATTCAAGCACAAACTTGATACTGCGTTTTGGCTTGGTTTAGCGGGAGTTTTACCCGTTTCGTGCCCAACAACTACAAACTTAAACTGTAGCACCACCAAACTCTTGACAATGTCGTGTAGATGTGATTCCTCTCTTCTCAAATTAGTCACTTTTTAGTGAAGACATCGGGATTGCGAATGCACCGCTGCTTGAAATATTAAAGGCTTTTGGTTATTATCCGTAATGTTTATGAAGCTTTTTGACCGCATATCAATAGCACTCCACTGTATTGAAAAAAATGCAGTCCTGCCATTGATTGTGATCCTTAGATAAATGTTTCAAATACTGCAGTTGAATGTAACACAAACTATGCAGTATTGCGAGATTTGCAAATACTGTATTGGGCATCTGGCGTTCTTGGTGTTTCCCTACTTCAACTGCTGGCATTACTTGGTTTGTTCGATATTTTACGTTTGGTGTCTTCGGTGTTCAATCACTACTTTCTGTGCAATAATTATGAGCAAGTTCGTTTTGTTCACTTAACCCAAATCGTGTCAGTGTTACTTCCATGTCAGGCATGAAGGACCTTAGTATCTTCTTTCCCTTAATTCAGCAGTCAACACGTTTTATTGTGCCATTTGAACACCTTCGCGCACAAAAGTTAGTAGATGTGTTGCAATTCAATGGATCGCTGATTATATATTTTACAGCTGACAATGTCGGGTCAGGTTGGTGTTTGTAAAAGTCAGTGATGTAACTCTGTCTGGCCTAATGTATCAAGCAATACGTTGTAATCGCAAGGCCACGAGAAGTGCAGTGACTCTGCGAAAAAAATCAGCAAAGTTCTTTTATGGGACCGCTTACCCTGCACAACGCAAAACAGCATTCGAGTTGCTTAGCGCACAGGAAAAGGGCGATATCCAAGCAATAGTTTGGGGCTCTTAGGGGTGGCGGTTTGGAGATACCGTGCCGTTGCGAAAGTGTTTCGATTTTTCGAACGCTGGAAGACGAATAGCCGGCCTTCTGAAATGCCATTTCAAAAATGTTTTAGACCGATTGGTCTTGTATGGAGTTAATCACGCGATGAAGATAACCATTCGCAGCAACCTACTTTTATTTTACATGCATGCGCACCTGATAATTTGAGAACTTTCTGTGATTTCTTAATAAATCGAATCTGAATTGCATCTACACCAAACAATATGAACGTATAGAAAAACGCCTAACGTTGAAGAACAAATATTTTTAAATGGGGTGGCGATTTCGTCCCGGTTCATCGAGTCGTGGCGCAGTTTGTTACTTTCTTGTCCCAGATAACCAGATTTGAAACAAAACTATTGCCTGAGACCAGAGGAATTGCCATGATGTTAAACTTTAACATAATGATCTCAGCTTTCACAACCTAAACTATGCACTGCGTTTTATTGTAGCACATACATTACTGTAGACGTTGGGCAGAGATGAACGGATGTAGGTTTTTGAAGTCCAATCCAACAATTACAAAATCGGATAAACTCACAGTTTCAATCCGATAAACTGACACATCCTGTGCAAATCCATGATGCTATCAATCGTGTTCTGCTGAGGCCTGTAACCAGCTTGGGACACCAGGGGGGCGAAGAGGTTTCTGAGAGGGAACCAAATTTTTAAAACTGTCCAACACATTTTTCCAGGGGGGACGAAAAATTTACACCCTATAAGGCAAAATGAACATCAAAAAATTTGGGAACAAACTCAAGTTAACATATGCTCTATCTTTGGCTCGAAACACTATAATAGTGGACATTTTAAAGACTTCAGGGTAAGCAGTGTTAGCCTCAAATGCACTGAGTAGCTCAGTTATACAATGTACGACAGGGGTGTCAAACTCATTTTCACTGAGGGCCGTATCAGCATTGTCGTTGCCCTCAAAGGGCCAGTTGTAACAGTTAACTACAAACATCTACGCTAATGCTTTAAAGAACGTCTCTGTAACGTGATAATGGTTATTTTGCAGTGAAAGGAGTCTTAAAACTGAATAACCTTTTTAAAGAGTGACGTTAGGTCAGCAAGTTGACTAAAATAGCAAAGTTATAACATGGCAAAGAACGTCGTTCGCCTTTGTAAACAGGTATAAACCACTGCAGTTCCAAAAAATAGGCTTAAAATTTAAGCTTCACGGGCCACCAGTTTGACACATGTGATGTAAGATATCAAATCAGACAAACAAATCACCAGGTGCAGTATACAGCAGTGATGTAGTCGAAACCCAGACCTGGTAAAAACTTCGAGACTTCAAAATTGGTGGATTTTGCCGAAATTTTTCAGAGATGTCACAACTTCTAAGTCGAATTTTTTTCGAATTACTGACTTTTTTCCTACCTGTTTTGGTTGTTGCCTACCTGCAAATGTAACAAACAAAATAACTCTAATTACAGAAGTTTTACTAAGCCATTTCTTTGCGATGTTCGAAGTCTCGAGAGAATAGGTTGTGACCGAGACCTGAAACCTTCGAGACGGAGACTCGCAACAATGGGTCTCGAGACTCCATCACTGGTATGCAGCACAGGCGAATCATTAGCACTTGGCTGCACATACAGTAAACCTCAGCAGATTCCATTTGTTTCTGACCTGTTTTTGTTTGCCATTTATTTTACTTCTCAGAATGAAGAAATATAGAGTTTGGCAATAATTTTTGATGTGTGTTGTGTAAATTAAAACATTTTGGTTAGATGCCAGGTACCCACAGCAAGCTATACCGTGGTTTTCCGGAAAGCCGCCCAGTCTTTAGTCCGCCCATGGGCGCTTATTTCAGGTGGGCTTTTATATGGTGCTAATATTTGAGTTGAATACTACCGTACCGGTGTTTGTACCTGTCACCTTAGACGGTACGTCCAACGTTATAGGCTACCGTGCTGAGTTTTAATACTATTTGTAGTTGTCACCTTACACCAGTGGTCGGCCATCTTTTTTTATCGCGGCCCAGATCACCTTTTCAATAGCTATTGAAGGCCCACTACATTTGAAACCACTGGAACAAAACGTGTGCATGAGTAGTTGTTCAGACACAGGCAGTTTGCAACTGCCGTGCAACAGCCCGGGCGGTTATTTGGTTCACGTCTTATTTTCCCAATTTGTCTCTTTTCCAATTAACGGCGCAGGACGGACTTCCGGAAAACCCCGGTAATACGGAAAAAACTTTAACCATTGAACATTTTTAGATTTAATCTTTGACCTCAATTATTTTTCTTGTCTCACCCTATCCCGACACGTTTACCTAAACACGAATCCCTAAGCCCTAAAACTCAGTTTTCTCAGCGTAGCCGTATGTGATATGTAGAATATTACTCTGTGAATACGTAGGCCTACATAGTGTGAAGTCAGAAAGTTCCCAAGTCAGAAATTCCGCTTGACGCCGGATTAACAGATGATGATTGTTTCTAGCCTGACGTCATACAAGCACCGAGATATCGGCGAAAATCACCTAAATTGAACACATTTACGACCCAACAACAGACTTTCGCAGAAGAAAAACGAATTTTGTTGATGTATTTACAATGGTACATCAGACTGGTAACCATCATATCCAAATTAAGTTCATAAATTTAGATTACTTCTCTGCGAAGAAATTTGGGATTTTGGTTCTGCGACTGGTGCATAAGCAGGCAGTACACTCAGGGATAATGCTCTCCGCATGCACACTCAACACTGATCAAATTGCAGTGACTGTAACCGTGGTGCGGGGGCGTGCCTTGAACCAGACATTGGGCGATTACATAACAAATGCAATCGATTACAATTACTTGCCACATGCTCGATTACAAATAAACAAAACAGCAATATAATCGATTACAATTATATTGAAAGTAATAACGATTACAATCGCGATTACATTTGTCTTGAAACATTTTCAGAAAGAAAACAAAACCGTTTGCAGTGGTGTAGCGACGCTAAGTGCCGCCCGGGGACGACCATAAAAGTGCCGCTCTTTCCACCCCTCAAATTTGCTTGCAAAAAATTGAAATGAAAGATCATATTTCGTGCTTATTTAAAGATATAAGGATTAATAAAGCATCGTGAAAATCACAATCAAACACATAAACTAAAATGGGTCTTGTTTTTCATTGTCGATTATGAGTCTTGCTTTTTCTGTTTGTCGCCATGTTTCTCATCATTAATTTTTCAATTTTTTGCTTTGTTTACATATGGATATACGAACCCGACATGTTTCGTCAAATTTTCTTCCCTGTTGGTTCTTAATCTCCAGTGAGCCCACCGCATGGTTTCTTAATAGTTTACTCATTCCAGGGGATCAAACGAAAAAATTAAGGGATGTGATGGCGGTATATCTACTTTACAGATGTATACATTTATCTATATTCAAATTTCGTGTACTACTCCCGTCTATAACTAAAAAAATGTATATATACTGCATATAGCACGCTATAGTAATAAATTTGATAATATGATCTCAGTGGAGTGAAGAACGTTTCATTGTTCACTTGGCGTTTCAGTAGTGGTTTATTTCTCTTAGAATATATACTGTAAAAGGCTTCAAACGTTATATCTGTCGCAGTGGCGTGCAGAGGTCTGGTGATGCCCGGGGCGACTGCTTGATTGGATGCCCCCCTACCAAATTCTAGTATTGTGCAGTGGCGTATGGTGATCATTGTTACTAGATATATGCAGTCTGTGGCGTCACAATATGACGTCATAATTACGTTTGCAAAGCAAAGTTTTGGCGAAGTTTGTAAACACAACATGCATATTCAGAGACGCGGGAGCAGCGGTAGGAAAGCAGTTTCGTCGCCACGGGAAGCTTTTGTGGGCTTATCCCCACCAAACAAAGCTCCAAGCCCCCAAAATTAAATTATGAAGCACTATAAATTGGTGGAGTTTTTATCAAATTTCAGAATTTCAAGCTCCATGAAAAGACATAAAGCCCCCCTATTTAAATCTTTCTCGCGGCGGTTCTGTAGGGAAGGGGAAGCAGTAAAACAGTTGAGGGCAAAGGAAATTTATAAAAAAATCGCTACATATTATGTTTGTTTCTGTTCCTCAACAATGTTGACCTGAAAAATAGTAACAGAAATTATAGAAAATCGTTCTGAATTTTCTGTGTGCCGAAATAGCTGTAATAAATTTGTTTCAAGTCAATCTTAATAAACCATGAAATTACCTATGGTACTGATATGAAAAGCAGTGGTTTTGGAGGTGGGGGTGCAGGATCCCCAAAAGTTTTGATCTGCTGAAAATCTGGGCAAAAGTCCTGAAAATCCGGGTAGAAATGGCGCCCATGGTTGTTTGACTTCAAAAAATGGCGCCCAAGGTTTCCATAAAAACACATGAAGACCTTTTTTTAGGAAGTTACACTAAAAAGAAGTCTTCATGATCTTTGTGGGAGAAAATTTGTAGGCAAAAGTTGCACAAAAAACTTTTCAGGCAAAATCCTTCGTACCCCAAAAATTTGCCTGCTCCTACACCTACGATGAAAAGGCACATCCGCCCCGTTGCCTCTCTTTTGAAAGGGCAGAGGGGGAAATGCCTTCGCCATGCCTCCATTCTACGGCGTCTCTGTGCATATTATTCTACACGCACTCTCTTCACTCGTTGTTGTAGGTGTGGCGGTCGGTAGATGGCGCCACATGTAAATAAATGGTCACCGCTAGATGGTGCCCATGCGTAACAAGTCACTGTGATAGTCACCACAAGCGAATTGTCGTAGTTCACTTATCCCATATAATGATAGTGCAACCTAGTAGTAGTAGAGTGAAGTCAGCGGTGGATCTCTATTGCTGCTGGTTGCTTTCCTGTTAGTTAATGTCCCGAATTGCCATCTTTCTCTTGTGCTTGCCTCAGTAGTTCAAGGCGATGCAGTCAACTGCAACATAGGTTTCAATGTGTCACTGCAATGAACCTCGGTGGTCTCCTAAGACAGAGCAGTTCACGACTGCAAAAATATCCGGCAACGTGTTGAAACAAGGTGGTAGAAAACACTCAGTGCTACGTCAGCGCAGTTCACAAATGCAAAAATACAAGGCTACGGGAATGTCTCGTCGTATAGCAATCGATCAGAAGGTATGCGGAATGGGAACACCCAGGGCTGGGATGGCTGACACCCAGGGTTGACAGTTTGAAACTTCCTAAGCTATACAAGAATTGAGAATGAGCATGAAGTACGCAAGAAAATTTTGATTTTTTATAATGTGGCTGTTATATGTACAATTACTAAGGTGAAAAAAAGACACGGGCTTGTGTGAGCCGTTACGATTAATCCACCTGAAATGCCAATTAATGACGAAGCTCGAAACGAAGCACATATTGCAAGCACAGGTGCAAGACTGTATTATCACAAAAAACGAAACGGAAACTAGTGATGCATCATAAAATCAAACAGGGAAATTCTGAAATTTTTTTCATAAATTCAATTAAACATCGATAATTATCTTCAGTGTTGATGCAATTGGAACCAACCAAAAAAACACCAAGTTGTTTTAAAGCCCACTTAAAAAAAAATAATAAAACCAACGAAAATTCCCACTCTTTACTTTTCCTTTGAAAAATGTACCATGAAGTAAAATATAAAATAAGCAGCACACTTGCTCAGTTAACTGTACATTTTTTAAATGAAACAAAATGAGAGTAAATTCTACTGGTTATCTACTTCAGCTCTGTAAAATCGGTATTTAATCAGGTTTTTTGTCTTTTCTGCATCCAAGCAGGTTTCTGATATTGGACCACACCATATGTTGAAACAATACACTACATAGATGCTACTGAACTACCAGGCCATGTACATAAATTGACGTGAAACAGCAGAGTTTGTGTGTGAGTGGCTTTTCTCTGTTTGCTGTACGCGTTTTTGCCAAGCCTCACCACTTTGGAGTGAATTGACCAACAACACTTTGCAAAAACGAAGATGGGATACAATTCTTTACCCTCAAATTTTAATGCCATATAATACGTATAACAAGTACACATTATTGTGTAATTCTGAAAATGGTGATATTGCATGATGAAATAAAAACAATTCGAATCGGGTTTTGTGTTTTTTTTAAAGAACGAAAACCTGTTTCTTTAAAAAAACAACAAAAAAAATCGGATTAAAAAAAAATAAAAAAATAGGTGGGTTGTTTTTTTTCTCAATCCTGATTGCCCTTCAATCTTTTTTGTGATTTTCCCTTGATCGCACGATCTGGAACAAGTCACGTCACTATCAATTTGATTGTGTGTGGGCCACACACATAGAGTATAGGTCCCTGGTATTGAAGAATGTGAGAATTGCTTGCATTTGAATACGCAAAAATAAATTTTGACAACAAAACAAATTTCTAAAATTTAAATCCATGCAGCATGTGTTAGTCGACTTACAATAGAAAAAATCATCTCGTTACAGCATTTAAATTTTTGTAATTTCACTCTTTGGATGCCCCCCTGGCTTGGATGCCCGGGGCCGGCGCCCCGTTCGCCCCCTCTCTGCACGCCACTGCTCTGTCGGCACTTGCGCGGGGCTCTCTAAAGGTGCGGGGACCTATTTTGAAAAAATATCTTAAACAGGTTTAAAATCTTAAACAGGTTTAAACAGATTCAAATCTTAAACAGGTTCAGAGTGTGCAGCAAACCAACCTGATACCAGTATCAAGCCAGCATGTAAGCCAGCACCAGCCAAAGATCACATCTTCTCAACAACCGGAAAAAAAACAACAAACAGGGGCAAACACAACCAAACCCTGTTCAACTTCCAATGGAATGGACAGTCAGAAAAAAAGAGCATGATTCAGAGTGGACAACTGTTAGCAACAAGAAAACAAAGCACAGAACTGGCAAGGGGGACAGTGGCACTCTGAAAGCAGCTCAGAAACCAGTGGTGTTGTTTATT
>Ga0210059_1012116_pt1 | contig 13089 bp, 9 predicted proteins | sample Ectturendosymbi2_FD_188042 | JGI IMG/M metagenome (GOLD analysis project Ga0210059, IMG submission 188042) | Ecteinascidia turbinata endosymbiont from Florida, USA - Sample 2 (SPAdes) (version 2) | ecosystem: Host-associated > Tunicates > Ascidians > Unclassified | place: Key West, Florida...
ACTTTCTAGCGTTTCTGGCTCAAAAGTTATGATCTAAAATAAACAAATTAATTAATTAACTAATTAGCTAATTAGTCAAATATTTTTACTAACTTACATCACAACTTTTGAACCCGAAACCCCAGCATGTCATCCAAAGTATGAAAAGACTCGGATTGTAGCCTAGTTTCCAGTAAAAACTTCAGCGAAATACTGCCACCTAACGATTGGCGCCCAGGGCCGGGCAAAGTGGTTCAAGGTGGCCTAAAAGCCCTCCACTTATAACGTCACTCACAAAAAAACCGCACCCCCCAAACAAAAAATTTTTTTCGAGTGCAATCTACTAGACTGGGCGATCCGTTTGAGCAGTTAACAGCTCTCTAGCGCAATCGGTGAGGAGCTAGGTCGTCGGTAAGGCAACCGAAAACTGCTGGTTTTTTGCAAAAATTGCCAAAACCACCCAGACGCAGAAGTGTTAAGTGGGCCACAGAGTTTGACATCTAATCATCACAGCATAGAAACACACTGTGTTCAGCAGCAAGATTCTCAGTGAATTGCATGTAGGAATTCCCTACCTTAGCGCCCTAAAAATAATGTGCGTTTGTGCATACAAAAGTATTGACCAGGTAGTGGGTCACACAATTTCAACGCAAGTCATCTGGGCCTGATCAATCAATAGTCTACAACAGTGTTTTTCAACCTATCAATAATATGAACAAATTTTGATATTTCTGCTTTTTGATCAAAAACATATACCCACTATGCACATAAATTTTCATCACTGTGCTGTCCAACTACAGTACTGCATTTATATTTGCTTCCAAGATAAAAGTGTTGTCATTTGGGGCATCGTGGGTGTCAGCTAAATATTACATGAAAAAATTCCCCAAAATCAGTGATAAATCTTCTGCAGGGCGTGGACTAAAAGGAAAGTAAACAGAACATTTTTTTCTCGTAACATATTTTCAGTTTTTTTGGTGTGGTTTTTCGTCAACCTAATGTTGCTCAACCACGTTTCTGGTTACTCTGCATTCCACATCAACTTTTCACAAATGACTGGTGTAAAAAACATTCTTTTGCAAACAAACTTAAACATTTCCCAAGAAAACTAAAACCATGTTTTTTTGCAAAAACGCTGAAACGATTTTTATGCAAATGAATAATTAAATCAACACAAACGAAAACCTTTTTCTCACACGCCAGTCATTTTTGACCAGTCAGAATTTCTAGTGTTCACACAAAGTTCCAAATAGATTTAATGGAAGGTTTGCATCTGTCATATTTTCCCAAGCACTCTACCCAGATTGACATCAATGGAAGTTCTGGCAGTCAGAAGTCCAAATGGAAGTCCAAGTGGGTTACACCCTATCTAAAATCTGGACCTTTGTACGGGGCACAAAACTTCACCACCCAGGCAACGGCACAACCCCAGGCTACATCATTCACCCACCAGCTAACTCTATCAGAGAAAGAAAACAGCTTAAATATGAACGAAATGATTACCTACAAAAGACATACCACAATTGGACATAAAATAACAAAATACAAGCACTTTACTTCAACCCTTTAATTCCCACATGCGTCACTTTTTTTGCACAAAATTTTGCCATCATAACTCACCAGCTGATTGAGAAAAAGAGCTGTTCAAACTTTCAAAGGATGCTGAAAGTCTGTAGTTTTGATTTAAAGAAAAGTTGGAAAGTTGTGGATTTGAGTTTTTTTGTGGGTGATGTCATAATAAGGGGAGATTTAGAAACTTTTGGCCCCTGTCATCAGGTCCTGGGCTCCAATCCCAAGAGACAATTTTTTGTTTCTTTCACAAGAAAACAGACAAAGGTCTGCATCCTTAGAACCTGATTGGCCATCTGGCATTTGTGATTCAAAAGTTATGGAATTTAAAAGTATGTTTTTTTGGTTAAAATTTAGAAAAAAATAACTGAAGGTGAATCAAGGCCTAACAAGCACTGTGCACGTTGTGGTTGCCATGGAAAACACAACAAATGTGTAGTCCCCACTGTTTCACAATATTGAAAAAATCAATCCAACTGAACTAAAACCTGACATGTGCACACTATGGTATTTGTGCAGTAACTTGTATGACATGCCATCAAACAGTAAACAAATTTTCCATAAGATGGAAATTGTACCAAAGGTTGACAGGTGCCTTCAACAGGCCCTCCCCATTGCGGCATTTCCTACATGCTTACTAAACCTGTCACAAGGGCAACCAGTGCTATGTGTGTTGGATGTATTCAGCGCTGGCTGGATAGGAAAACGCCCTTTTCAAGGCATGGCAGCGGAGATGCTGCTGAAGATCACCCACAACCCAGTATACTCCACCCAAAAACTGAGGGGCTCACCGCAAACAAGATCAGCATTATCGAGCAGCTAGCCTACAAGAACAAGACACTCATCATTGTCCTACAGGAGACCCACTACACAACTGCAGACAAGCTAGTGATTCCCAACTTATCACTAGCTGAGTCAGTCCTGAGCAAAAATTACGGCCTTGCCACGTTTGTCCATGAGCAGTTGGAATGGTCACTGGTCGATCAGTCTCCAGAGCAATCAAAGACTAAGTGGTTATGCGTGGACGTCGCAGGATACAAGATTATTAACGTCTACAAACCTCCACATTCGCAACTCACACCTACGACCATCCCGACGTTCCCAAACCCCAGTCTGTATGCTGGCAGCTTCAATGCCAGCGTGTCAACTGGGGTTACAACAAAACATCTGACAGTGACAGCCTGGGCTCCTGAGCAACATCCAACAACCTTGAGCTGCTGCATGACCCAAAGGGAGCAGCCGGCTTCTCTCAATGATGGAACATCGACACCAACCCGGACCTGGTCTTTGCGAGTGTCAGTCAGGACAACCAACTGCCAGGCAGATGTGTTCTAGGAAAGCTCATGCAGTCACAACATCGACCCTCCCTCACAAAGCCACTAAGGCTCAAAGTTCCTGTCTACAGCGATCCGGTAAAGCTTTGGAACTTGCACAAAGCTGATTGGAAGCGCTTTTACCTTCTCACAGTTGAATCCGTTGAGAGATTGCCACCTCCGGACACAACAAATATTGAGAAGGCATACCAGGAATTTTGCGAGAGCCTACTTTCTGCAGCTGAACAATATATCTCAACTGGCTGTCACAAGAACTATGTGCCATTTTGGGTGAAAGAATGTGAGCCCCAGTGGGGAATGACTCTGATGGAGCCGCTTCGTCCCTACTTTCATGGCTCAAACAGAAGAGGCAGGAGCGATGGGAAGAGGCTGTGAATTCCATCAACTTCTCGCACTCCAGCTGCAAGTTGTGGAGCACCATCAATTAACTTCCTGGCAGGTCTGGATGCTCTTTTCAACTGTGCCCTGTCTCAGCAAACTCCATCTCGCAAGTTGTGAAGAACGGGGCACACAAGAGTTTGCTGTAATATAAATATTTATTGGGCTTTGTTCTACAGTAGTACAGCAACTAGAATTCATCTGAATTTTCATTCAAACTTACTTGGCACTTATGCATCACACTTAAATCAAATCAGTTCATAATACCAGTACCAGTGTACAAAACAAAATATTTATTGGAATGACAATACTCAAACCATCTGTTCATCAACTGTAACTTATGGCATGTTAAGAAGCTTGTACAAAAATACAAGCTTGCCAGTCTTTTGGTGTGAAGTCTGTTGTTAAAACTTGATCATTAGTTCAGCTTCTGCAAAAGTATAATTTAATTGCATAAAATGGTAAAAACCTATAATACATGTGTTATGGTGAATCTGAATCAAAAATATGTTCTAAAACTACTTTTTCTACAGTCAACAACCTACATATTTGCTGGAATTCAGATGTAACTTTACTTTATTCCAGGCCCGTAGCCATCCGGGCATTCAGGGGCAGTGTCCCTGAATTTTTTGTGCCCAGAAAAGTTTGTATTAAACATATACCATAATAGAAGCAAAAATCTTATCCCCTAACAGTTTATTTTGCTCTCTAAACATCAAAACTTAGCAATAGGCCTGCTTTATCCCAACCTACACTTCTAAACTTGCGGCATTCTGACAGTTCTGACTTGTGAGTCTGCAAATGTTAGTGATTTCAGTTCACATATGATTTTTGCAGTTGACATAGAATCTGTGACCTCACAGTTGCCATGATTGATAAAACTTCTCTGTTTCATGAATATATCTGTTTCATGAACCAAAAATATGTTCTAAAACTACGTTTACATCAACAGCCTAAAATGCAACTTTCACATTACGGCGTTATGCCAGTCCACACTTTCAAACTTGTGGGATTCTAACAGTTATGACTTCTGAATCTGCAAGGGTTAATGATTTCAGTCCACGTGTCTTCTTTGCAGTTAAATCACATAGAGTCTGTGACCTCACAGCTGCTATGGTTGATAAAACTTCAAGTGGTTTCAACTGGTGTCATCATTAGAAGTACACTCTTTGCCTTCTACACTTATACTGTATAAGCTATATGAAAACCTATTAGGATGCTAAATAAATGTGTCATAGACATCACATACAGGTCTAAAACAACATGATTTTCTTGATTTTTATTGCTTGGTTTAAATCACAGATTTAAATCAATCAACCCTGTGTGTTGCACTCTTGAGACAGGTCACTGGCTCTGGCTAGGGTGCTGGAGCAACAATGTTGCGAACTGTCACCTTAGCCCTGGAACATCAACTGCAGAGTACTGTGCTCCTGCCTGTTGCCAGAATGCTCACACCCGCCTCATTGCCCTTGACATTGATGACGCCTTGCAAATTGTGACTGGATGCCTGCGTCCTACACCAGCGGACAACCTTCCAACCCTCGCAGGCATCCAATCTGCTGAGCTTCGTCACAATGGAGCCACACTATCTCTAGCACGCTGTGTCATGGAGACTGGACATCTGCTTCACTCAGCGCTCACGTGTCCATCGAGTACAAACGCACGGCATCTCAAATCAAGGAGACACCCATTTGTGCCTGCCACACAACTCATCAGTTAATCTGACAACAACAGCAATGCAGTGCTCTGGGCAGATCACCGATGGAAGGTGGTATGGTTGGACAGACCTACAAGACTGCTTTCATCCCTGGCACCCACCCTCCTGGGATGACCCTTCCAGGAACAGCGTGGGTATGGCTTGGCCACGTCATATCCATGTCAGACGTTTTCGCTCCCGCTTGCACAAATGAGATATGGCCTCTTCTGCGGCCTTTGAGTGTGGAGAAGAAGAACAAACTGTTGACCATGTCCTCCAATGCCTAACTCTAATCCATCAACCTCCCCATGGAGCACATCGCTTCTGGATGGTAAGACAATCGAATGGCTGCTCAACACCTGCTCCAAGATCTAGTGCGGCCTAGCTGTCAACAGTAACAACTTGCTCAAACAACAAAGAAGAAGCTCCTAAGTAATTGGAAGAAACCCAGATTGTAAAGTTGACAACGACAAAATGGCCCTATTGCAGCCCTATTGAGTGTTCCATGACATCATGAATAAACCATCTATCCATGAAGCTTACATTGTTACTCTTGTCACACCACACAGTTTTCACTCTTCTGGATACCTGTGTAGATGAATAACTTTAAAAAATTTAACCCACAAGCTCATATTCAAAGCATGATCCTCCTTGATACTTTTGCATTATAGATTGATTTTCCCCATTCACCTTTGCCAACTTCTTCTGACGTTTTTCGTCACCATGGAGATAGTGATGTTGATACCTCCCTTCACAGCATTTAGCATTTCATTTCAAAGGCACTGTATGGAGTATGAATGCAATCCCGTTTACGCATTCTTCCAACACTTTGATTTGATCATAGCAGCATGGTTCTGTCAATGTGGGTCTGTTGTGTTGTTGCATATGTTGTGACAGCTTTTTGCAGTTGTTGCGAAAGCATGTATTGGGAACAAAATGTTTTCCAGTTCTGTACTTGTTGCAACTTGTATTCTGCATGTTTCTTTTTTCTGTCCTTGTTTCAACTTTTCACTTGCAAGCACTGCTGACAAATAGTAGGAATCGTAGTGTTAGAGTCATAGTGTTATGTGAAATAGATTTCCTATTTTAAAAATCTTTCTTATGTATTCAACTTATTTGCTTTGGTGGAGATTGGTTACTTGAGTAACTCATACTCAAATTTATGTGAAAATAGGAATTGGCAAGTAACAAAGGTAAAACCAATTCATTTAACCGTTTATATGTGGCATCATTGTAAGATTACCCATTGACATTTAATTTTGTGCAATGCTTCAGGAAGATAGGTGCTACAAATTGTGATTGCTTGATTTTATTCAAAAGCTTTTTTGTGCTTTATGAGGTATTGAAATTCGTGTTGTATTCAGTATAACTTCTTGATCTGTAATTGTATGTGTTTTCTAAACGTTTTTGGTTGTATTACTCCTTTCAAATCCTATACCAGCATTAGGCGATGGTCAGTAAATACTATCAATCTGCAGTATCCAAGTATGCAATCCGCAGAATGGGGTTAAGCAAGGAATTGATCAGCAAAATTTTAATGGGAAATTGATTTCACATAAAATTACACATCTTAAGGCTGGAAAATTGGAAGCAAAGCTTATGGGTAAAAAGTTGAAAGGGTACAGTAAGAGCAGAGAAAGCAAAAAACTCAAGGCTAAAATGAACGAATCATGACACAAGCACAAATCAGAACATCTTAACCAACTGACTCATGTCAAGAATGCAAGCTGTGACAAAAAGAAACTGGGTTTTACAAAATTAGAAAAAAAAACTGTTTACTCAAATAAATGATTTCACTAAAACTTAAACTTAAACTAACTAGTTTGCAACCTGCAGTGGTTAGCTTGTGCTGCACCTTTTCCAGGCTCTTCAACACTTTCGATTTGCCATGCACAGTGTAATATCATCCCGAAGCTTCGCTGATGCTAGTGTAAAATAAAATGTTTTGTTCATGGACTCAGGAGATTTTTTCAGACCTAGTTGCACAAAGATGATGTTTTGTGAAACTTGATAATAGGCACAGAACGAATCATGTCCTCTCAACATTTACAACACTAACAAAACCATCCCCTTTCCTCACAATTTCGTAGAGTAGGAATAAACAAAGAGGCCATAGACTTATCATAACACTCATTCAATCATGTCAACCTAGTTGATTAATATCTATGTTTTTAATATAAGTGTGAAATAACAATGCTATGTTTTTATTAGACAGTGTTTCAAAATTTATGATTGCTTCTTGATAAAAAAAATAAAGCAAATCACAATTTTGTGCACCATGATAAGTGATGATCTCATGAACTTGCACAACTTTCATTTGGGGTTTTCTTCTGCTGTTGATCAGGACCACAATCAGCAGCTGGACATAACTGCTGCAAAACTGAACAACCGTTGTGAAGTCCTCATGCAACTCAAAGCTAACTTGGAAGAAGAAAACAAACATCTTTTGGAACAAATCAGTCGTTTGATGTCACAGAATGAAGAGCTTTTGTCACAAACTCTAGAAAGCAAAGATCAGATTTATTCCGAGCAAAAGCAATATACGTGAGTATTATGTTCTTAGATTTTGTTTTTCTTTGCATGTAATTTGCAATTTGATAATATTTTTTCACTTCTTCATCGTTTGAGCCAGTTCTTTCATTCCACTGCATGGACGCACTAGGACTTGGGACAGGTTTTCAGCAGCCAATAAATTGTCACGTCATCGAAAGCTGTCAGACAAGGTAGTCCATGGGGAAGTCAGTGGATTGGACATTGAAGGACAATATGTTCAACAGTTTGTTCTTCTGCACAATACTCCCAAACAGCAGAAGGAGCCGTATCCCAATTGTGTAAGCAGGAGCAGAAATGTCCAACACCAGTGTGGAGGCGGTTAAGTCAGAACCACACTGTTCTTGGCAGGGCCATCCTAGGAGGATGGATGCCGATGTCAGGGATGAAGTACAGAGTCTCGTAGTGTTCTCCAACCACTTCGCATTCCATCGGATATCTGCCCAGCGCTGCACTTCTGTTGTGAGATGATATGATAAGTTGTTGTGCGGTAGGTACAAATGGGTTTCATGATTTGAGATGCCTCCATTGATGGACAGGTGTAATTCTCTTCTACAAAAGCATTTAATTAAATTTTGCGCATTATGTGACCCAACGTTAAACCACAAAGAAACATGTGTGTCATCTTGTTGCAAGATCATTTTAGAACTCAATGTTTTCCTGAAAAGTTGCAACCGTCTTCTCTTCTCTGACTGCCTTGTGCACAGCCAATTTAAAACTCCACTGTGGAACATCACTGTGCAGTTGTGCATTGCAGTCATTGAACTCTATTGCACTAAGAAAAACGAACTACAATGTAAACCTTAATACCAAGCACACCATGAGGGTCGTTTAACCCCACTCAAAAAATAACAAAATTTGAAGATGCAAATGCGAGATGTGTTTGAAAAGTAACGAGAGTGTGCTGCACAAGTTATGTGTCTGTTCTGAATTAGCGCTATACATTACAATATAGGCAGTGGCGCATCTTGCCTGGAGAAAAGGGGTCTGTCGCGGAAGAGCAGCTTTTCATATAACTTTTCAGCATAAAACCACACTTTCTCTTAAGACTAGAAATCGACTGATGAATTTTGCAATGTTGTCAAAGTATTATATCGGCAAAATTCTGCCAATATACAGGATATTAGCAATATTTGTTCGTAAAAGCTGCTACACTAGTTTTCTGCACTGAGTGTTTGGAAAACCAAGTTGCTACTTCGTCTATGATTAATTAACACAAATTCTCTGTACTGTTCCTTACGACGCACAGCCCTCCGACTGCATCAAGTAGTGCGCAATATTCAGACCACTGCACAATCTTCCCAATAAACCGGTCTATGACGTAACATTTGCTCCCAGGTTTTGCGCGGATCAATACGACTTTTTTTGTTGCCTGCGAACAAGGCCGTGTTTTTTTACTATCTTAGTGACCCAGGTTTGCACATAATTCCATGTTATACGCTTCTTCATCGCACTGCAGTATTGTCTTTCAACTGTGGTTTGAGTGTTGCAAAATATTGGCATCGATTATTGGCAATGAAAACATCGATATCGCCCCAAAAAAGTCGTATCGATCGAGCTCTACCTAAAATCCAATCAAACTTGATTAGTGGGACTAGCAGCCTACCGCTACCAACTATTCGCTGTAGAATGGAAAGTGGTATTGATCTCCTTGTCAGATTTCCAAATTATCATTGCTTTTGGTCACAGCGCATTTATTACGTCGAAACCGATGTTTGTTCCTACAAATATGGTGCTGAAAAGATACTTAGCTTGTCGAACATTCAGCAAATGTGAGCCATACATCAATGAGAGCTGTTTATCCATACCTACATACATTTACAAAATCGAACCTAACATCAGCTGTGTCTGTGGAGCGCTGTCTATCAAAGATGGCGGTGTTATAAATATGCTTGCAAAATCTCTGCGGAGAAGGACGATTGAGTTGCAATTGCTATGATGATTTTACACCATAATGTAAAAGTAACTTACTTGAAATCAATAGACTTTTTGCGCAGAAAAGAATGTCATCAACTGCTCAAATCTAAAAAGGCTTTTTTGGAAATACAACGCTTGACTGATATTTTGTTCACATATGGGACCACAATTTCTGAGACTAGCTGTCACGCCTTTGATTATGAGAAATTCCTCATAAAAATATAGCTTCAGTTGTAACAAACCTGCATTACTTGGAGCAACGCTGAGGAAGGCCTTAACTTATTTGATTTAGTGATAACCAAGTAGTTGTAAACAGCAGGTCAAATTTAGGCCGAAATTGTGAAACAAAATGATCGCGATTTGAGACTGTGTTCTCGCCATGAACCGAATTATTACAAAACAGCTCTGCGTGGCAGTGTACGAGCTTCTGACAGCTTTGCTTGCATTGGAGTTGGCATTGTCAGATGAGGAAATTCCGAAACACGTGCGTTCAACACAACATCATTTTGAAGTGTTCAAAAACATTGATTTTTTCATGTCATTGCACAGGTGCCACTTAGTCAAGACGGGAAGTTGTTGTTTCGTAATAGCACTGTGCAATGTTAGAAGGGAAATGTAGGCTGTTGCCTGTTCCAAACCACCCGCATTGGAGACCTGCAGTGGCAGCGTTTGATATTTTATCTTCGGCTTTTATGCTGAGAAGCATACCTGCGGTACAAAGGGGCCTGTCATGACAGGCAAACAGACCCCCTAGATGTGCCTCTGAATGCAGGTCAACCTCTCATGAATGTACAACTGCAGTTTCAGCGTTCTATGTTAACTGTACGCTCTTTTACAGGCTTTTGTTTTTGTAGTTAGTCTAGTGTTGATCGTTGTGAAAAAATTAGACCCACAATTTTTGCTGTAGCACAATGACCACCGAATAACCAACCAATTGAAAATTCTTGTTTGGCTTGGAAAAACTCCAACAGAAACACTCAGATTGCTGCAGGATGTGTATGGGGATGATACAATGTCAAGAGCTCAGGCTTTCAAGTGGCACAGGAGTTTAGGAGGAGGGAAGGGAGGATGTGGAAGATGACCCCAGGAGCAGGAGGCTTGCCACAAGCAGGACCGAGAAATATGTCGAGCTTGTTCGCCAGAAGGTGTATGGAGATCACCACCTGACTGTTAGAATGATTGCAAATGAGTTGGGGAAGAGTCCAACGTCGACCAGGCTGAAGAAAGCGAGGATGGCCAAGTCCAAAATCAAGTTCATGTTGATTCTTTCTTTGATGTGAGGGCATTGTGCACACAGAATTGCTGCCACTGGGCCAGACCGTCAACCAGCATATTTACAGAGATGTCCTGCAACATTTGATGCGGTCAATGCGAGGGAAGAGGCAGCAAATGTACAAAAAGTCTTGGCTGCTTCACCACGACAATGCATTGAACATCTGGTAATTTCTTGCCAAAAATAAGATTGCTGTGCTGGAGCAACCTCCTCACTCACCAAACCTGGCTACTTTCAGGTGTTTGTGCAGCGGATAGTTGTGCTCCACATTGAAGGCTAATTTTGCACCACTTTTCAACTCCGTAACTTGCCAGTCGATTGCGATAGAGAGCTGTTGAAACCCTCAAAAGACTTGGCAAGTCTTCGAGTCTGCAATGAAAAAAATTTTAGGTTTTGGGTTGCAGTTTTTTGTGAGTCCATTTTGGCTCACGTTACCTGGCCTAGGGCCAAACTGCTAGACGAAAGTATTTCACTGAAGTTTGCATTGGAAACAAGGCTAAAATCTGAGTCCTTCGAACCTTTGATCAACTTTCTAGCATTTCTGGTTCAAAAGTTGGATCTAAAATAGACAAATTAATCAATTTTCTAATTGGTGGATTAATTGTAATTTTGTTGTTTTTAGGTCATAACTTTTGAACGCAAAACCCCAGCAAGTCATCTAACATATCAAAAGACTCGGATTATAGCCTAGTTTCCAATGAAAACTTGAGAGAAATACTACCATCTAGTGGTTTGGGTGGGCTAAAAAGGCCTAGATGAAGTGGGCTGAAAAGGCCTAAATCTACTCCATTTATGGCAACACTCACAAAAAATCTGAAACCCAAAACCAAAAAAATGTTTTTTCCTTGCAGACTCGAAGACATGCTGAGTCTTTTGAGGGCTTGAACAGCTCTCTAGTGCAATTGGCAGAGGAGCTATGGAATTGCAAAGACATGTGCGAACAGCTTGATTTTGCTGGAACCGCTTGAATTAGACCAGCTTCAGGAGTGTTAAATGATACACAAGTGTGCAACCTGTGAGAACCACCGCATTTGCTGGCATTCTCATTGTCCTTCACCATGGCTGTGGAGTGGATTGATACCTTGGTTTCTCAGCTGTGGTGACGCTCCTTGAATATCCAGTTGTACCAAGAGTTCACCACCAATGGTGAACCTTTTGTCTTTAACAAAACATGCAAGGTCTGAAAAGGACACTTCAAGTCCACCTTTCTCAACTGCTGTTGCATAACGCAATCAGCACCACTGGATTTCAAATGGCAAGCATTCAACAATCTTTGTTAAATTATCGAAAGTATTAAAGTCTGCATAGTATGAGATTAGCATCACATTCTTCCAAATCATGCAAAAGCTTTACTAAGCTCTTCCAATCAGCTGATTGTATTTTTGTCCACTAGAAAGACGATCGATGTGGGCTCACGCAATTATCAACAGTTTCCCATAGTTGTTATGCACGCCCGTTTACAACTGCATCAGCGGTCAAAATGATACAAAATGCAATAAGTTGTTTCGCCTCACCTTGACCATGTTGTATAAGACACAGGAGCTTCGATGCATTGTCCTGGGCAACCAACTTACAATATGGCCTTTAAAGTTTGAAATGAACAAAGGGATTTCCATCAAATTTAATAATCTGCATGGGATTGCCTTCATATTTAAGAAGCTCTGGTTTAGGTAGATTGGGCTTTAACACATGAAAGCTCACAAGATAGATAGATAGATAGATTTATTTGGCGGTACTGAATTAATTGCGCTAGATATACTCGATAAAACATAAAAAACGCCGGGGCACCGAAAAAACACAGAGGTTATCTAGTCAGGTGCCCCATAAAGTACGTGAGATTGATGTTTCATGGTGAAACCCATTGTGTCGACCGCTAGACGTGCTGACGCAGTCCGATGTATAGGTTGCGGGATTAATGGCCAATTGCAAAGAGGTTACTCTTGTCAGGCACAAATGGCCATGACGTTTAACACTCTGAGAACCGGGGTACGATATATTCGTACTTTGATTTCAGCCTAAAACAGCAGTTTTCCGTTGCCTTACCAACGCCCTAGCTCCTCCGTCGATTGCGCTAGAGAGCTGTTCAAGGGCTCAACCGGATCGGCCAGCCTAGTAGATTACACTTGAAAAAAAATTTTTTGGTTGGGGGGTGCGGATTTTTTGTGACTGATGTCATAAGTGAAGTAGTTTTAGGGTCATTTTGGCTCATTTTGCCTGGCCTAGGGCCCAACTAGGCCAAAGTGTTTCGCCGAAGTTTTCATTGGAAACTACGCTCGAGTCCGAGTCTTTTGAGCCTTTGATCGACTTTCTAGCGTTTCTGGCTCAAAAGTTATGATCTAAAATAAAAAAGTTAATTAATTATCTAATTAGCTAATTAGTCAAATATTTTTACT
>Ga0210059_1012117_pt1 | contig 13089 bp, 7 predicted proteins | sample Ectturendosymbi2_FD_188042 | JGI IMG/M metagenome (GOLD analysis project Ga0210059, IMG submission 188042) | Ecteinascidia turbinata endosymbiont from Florida, USA - Sample 2 (SPAdes) (version 2) | ecosystem: Host-associated > Tunicates > Ascidians > Unclassified | place: Key West, Florida...
CGTTTGTGTCCGCAGAAGCATTTTTGCCAAAAAGCATCTCGAGGCCTTCGTCTCTTGTAAAACCATCCACTTAATGGTTTCGGTAGCACTTTAACCACCTCAAATGATCCCTTGTAGTAGCGAACTCATTTTTTCGCATAGTAACATAAACATGCAATGGAAATCTCATTTGTTCACCCAGTTGATCTATCCACCGCAAAAAATCACGCAAAAGGTCGAAATCATTTGGTTGCGGATCTTCTATCAAAACCAACGTAGGAACCTCTGCCTTGCGAATCAGTTCAACAAACGGCTTTGACTTTCCATTTTGGAGGTCTTTTTCGGTGGTGAAATGCGATTCCGAGAGAAAATTTCTCTCTTTCAGTGCTTTCAAAATCTGAATTAACTGAGTTGCTACATCCTGGCTTTTGTCACTGCATTCCATGTGCCATTTGAGGAGCGTATCAGGCGCTGGGTCAGAAAAAGGAAATTTCGAAGCCAGTTTCCTGGCTATTTCTGATTTTCCAGAACCAGGATACCCATGAATGTGCAAAATTAAAGTTTTGTGTTTGCGAACAAGTTCGTCTAATTGCTTGTAGGACGTGGTTTCAATGAAGCCCGTGGTCTCCGCCCTGATGTTGTCGATACTTGCGGACGAGAGGTCGATCTTCGCTTCAGCATTTGGTGGATTAACTGAAAACAAACAGTTGTTTATTCAAAAAAATTTAGTAAGCAATGTTTCATCGGTGCAGTACTGTGGCCTGAACGTCACTTTCTGCCCTTCGACCAAGTCCAGCTTAGTTGCGTTCATGCAGCATTATATGTTTCGTGAAATGTTTTCAAGTACGCACCAAGGTAATTCTGCACAGTCTAATTGTGGAGTTCAACTGCATTTTCATACCGTTTGCTCCCTTTCTTGACGGTGTGCTGCGTGCAGGGGCGTAACGAGGTTAGATGGCGCCCGGGGCAAGAAGCAAGTTTCGCGGCCCCATGTGCGAAACTAAGGTTTTTCGGAAGCAAATGCACGGTATTGAAGAAAGTACTTGTGACATTGTTAGAGTTTTCGGCATCCCCCGCAAGATTTGGCGCCCCCATAGTGATTCGGCGCCCGGGGAATGGCGCCCCTTTTGCCTCCACGTCGTTGCCGAGGGCGTACGCAAAGAGTTGGGTTCGGGTTACTCCCCCTTGAGCATGATATTTACAATATTTACAAAACTTTATTTCCTGCGCAAAGGATATTAATTGTTTTCGCATACTTTTTGCTTGTTGATATGTCGACTTAATGCAAATACCACGGAATAAAATTGCATGCAAATTTCAAGGAACATTGTAAATGGGCAAAAAGTAGTAATTAGATTTCGGAGAGAATCTCCGTTTTCGTCTGAGTCCAGAAATCACCTCACCACTTTTTGCAGACCCTCCATCCACTACGCATGTTTAAGATTGTGTTCCGCAATAGTTCACTTTATCCGAAACAATTGTCTTTATTTTTTCTGCTAAGGCTGATCAGCGGAAACGCTGACCGCAATGGCTACATTACCAATTTCTGTTGCATGATAGAACTGTTGCACGGGTTCAAAAAGAGCTTTTTTTTAACATGGAAGCATTCAGGAATTTGATAATGTCTCAGCAGGTAAAATTGAAAACTAAATGTTTGCTGGACTTCTATGCATAATAAAAAATCGAAATTTTTCTTGCGTACTTCATGCGTATTCTCAATCCTTGTGTAGTTTTGCAAGATTCGATCTTGCAAGCCGGGGTGTGCGCCAGCCGGTCCAGCCACACACTTTCTATGCTCGACTGCTCGTATTCGACATAACATCAGCGCAGTCTCATTTTGCAGCTGTGAATTGCTAGGACACAGTGATGAATGTGTTTTACTCCCCTGTCTTAACGCGCAACCTGATATTTTTGCAGTTATGAACTGCTGTGTCGTAGCGTTGATTGCATTTTCCTCCGATATCCTAGCTGGGAGCGCTGAAAGTTCATATTAAGTTAATGCGTGCTCAAGGGAGGGAGGTTAAACCTTCCCCCTTGAGCGTGATATTTTACAAAACTTTATTACCTGCGCAAAGGGGATTATTTGTTTTCGCATACTTTTTGCTGGTTAATTTGTCGACGTATTGCAAATACCACGGAATGAATTTGCATGCAAATTTCAAGGAACATTGTAAATGGACCAAAAAGTAATAATTAGATTTCGGAGGGAATCTCCGTTATCGTCTGGGTCCAGAAACCATCTCACTACTTTCTGTAGATCTTTCGTGCACTACGCATGATTAAGATTGTGCTCCGCGGTACTTCACTTTATCTGAAGCAATTGCCTTTGCAGTTGTAAATTGCTCTGACGTAGTGATGAGTTTGTTTCACTCCCCTGTTTTAACGCCCAGCCTGATATTTTTGAAGTAATGAACTGCTGTGTCGTAGCGTTGAGTTTGTTTTTCTCCCATAGCCTAACTTGGAGCGCTGGTAGTTTATATTCTGTGCAATCACACATAAAATGAGGGGAGCGGATGTAGAAAAATATGCATATTACGTCAATAAGCTTCGCCCAAACGTTGGTTTGGAAAAATGGAAATGAAGTCAAATTGTGACGTCACAAACAGCGCACACCAAATACAAATGACCACCATATAACCCTGAACCAACCAACCCCCATGAAAATTTTCTGCGTACGCCACTGCGTCGTTACGCCCCTGGCTGCGTGAGAATTAGAAAGATTGGCAAATGCAACGCTCCAAATTATGGCAGACACCACATAAACCTCAAACTATTAACTCAGTCGCGCAAATACTCCTCGACATTCCACATAGATGAAATTCCGCTGAAATCAGCAGCCAGTCGACCACCATTACATTGGCTGCCAGCCCGTAATTCCTGGATTTTACCAAGGATTTCGCAGTGATAACGTTGCTCGCGTCAGTGAATCGACTTGAATCGACGCGAGTCACTATTTTTGCCGAATGAATCGACTCGAATCACAAGGAATGATTGGAGACCGAGTCATGGTCCTTTTCACAAAATTTCTAAACACCTAAATAACAAGCACAGTTGGTTTGCACACGAAGAAATGAGCTTTTTTGCTTCAGTGACCCATGGTTAATATTGCTGCAAATTTTCTGTGTCTCCTTGTGGTGTTATAGTGGATTTTCAGTACGCAAGACCAGTGGCGTACGCAGAAAACTCTGATGGGGGTTTTTTCATTCAGTGGTATATGGTGGTCATTTGTATTTGGCGTCCGCTATTTGTGACGTCACAATTTGACGTCATGTTCGTGTTTCCAAACCAACGTTTTGGCGAAGTTTTTGACATAATATGCAATTTCTTCTACACGCACTCCCCTTAATTTATGTGTCACTGAACTGAATATGAACAACCATCGCTCCAAGTTAGGATATCTGAGGAAAACGCTACGACACAGAAGTTCATAACTGCAAAAATATGAGGCTGCGCGTCAGGCCCGTCGCCAGCATTTAGCAGCAGGGGGGCCAAAAACCAGAAGGAGGGGCCAAAAACCTGAAGGGGGGACCACATTTTTAAAATTCTGTATTGGATGTATGCAGCAACCAGGGGGCCAAACATGAAATGAGGGGACACAGATTTCAAATGGGGGGACCGGGCACCACTGTTCCCCCCGCTGGCGACGGCCCTGCTGCGCGTTAAAACAGGGGAGTGAAACACACTCATCACTGCCTCAGAGCAATTTACAACTGAAAAATGAGGCTTTGCTAATGTCTTGCCAAATACGAGCAGTCGGGCACAGAAAGTGTGTGGCTGTACTGGCTGGCGCATACCCCTGTTAGCAAGATCGAATCTTGCTAAATACACAAATTGAGAATGCGCATAAAGTACGCAAGTAAACTTTCAATGTTTCGCTATGCATAGAACTTCAGCAAATTTTTAGTTTTCCTTTTTCCATGCTGAGACATTATCAAATCCCTGAATGCTTCTATGTTAAGTTGTTAACAACTGCTGTTTTTGAGCTTGTGCAACAGTTTTATCATGCTACAGAATTTGGTAATCTAGCCAATGCAGTCAGCACTTGCGCTGCTCAGCCACAGTAGCCAAAACAAAGACAATTGTTTCGGATAAAGTGGAGTATCGCGGAACACAATCTTAGACATGCGTAGTGGACGAAAGATCTGCAAAAAATGGTGAGGTGGTCTCTCGATGCAGACGATAACCCAGATTCCCACCAAAACGTAGTTATTACGTTTTCGCCTATTTACAAAGTTCCATAAAATCTGCATGCAAATTAATTCCGTGGCATTTCCATTAATTTTACAAATTAACAAGCAAAAACTATGCGAAAACAATTATTTTCCTTTGCGCAGTTAATAAAGTCTTCGTAAAATATCAAGCTCAAGGGGGGGTTTAACCCCAAACTCCCCTTTTTCGTACGCCCTTGCGCAGGACCTCCACCTGACACTGAGGTAGAGCTGAGATTTTACTTTTCACTGAGAGGCCCGCAGCGTACCATACTTGGACACATTATCGTGGTTTAGTGTAGTACAGTAGAAACCACTTGATAGAGCATCGGTTTATAGAGCAAACCGTTTATTCGAGCAGTTTCGGCTGAAAAAAGATCCTATCTTTTTCCTCTTATAAATTCTTCGCTTATTAGAGCGGGCAAACCGCTTGTTAGAGCAGTTAGACGTGTAGCAGCATCGTGGCTTGCACGCAGTTAGCGCGTGAGAAATCCACAAAATGCAGAAAGTTGACGCGAAGTCATGCGTGTTTAGCGTGAAGTAAAACGATCAAAAATCGACCAGTTGTTTTGTGCTGAAGAGGAGCAAGAGTGAACAGTGTCCACCACAACAGCTACTGTGCAATACATTATATTGCAAAAATACAAAATATTGCAAAAATACAGTAACTCTTTTTTACAATACTGTGTACAGTGCTCACAGCGAGAATAAAATACAGTACCCTGATATTGATATGTGTATTGGTGAACCCCTAGTGTGAATGACACCCTATTTTTATTGAAAAAAGTTTTCATCGGACAAAAGAGCAACCGTTTATTAGAGCAGGTTTAGCTATTCCCGAGGGTGCTCTATTAAGCGGTTTCCACTGTATTTACATTTCTTGATCATGGCAGGTGGTCTTATATTTTTGGGCTCCTTTCTTTGTTGGAGAATGTGAACGAGAAGGAGGTATATTTGTGGTAGCAGGTTAGGTTAGACTTGTGGAATTGACTAAATGTGAAGGAAAGAAACAAAATGAATGCTGAAAACTGTTTCCAACAAATACATAGATCTAAGTAACCTGGTAACAAAGGTGCTGAAACAACATTGCGCACCACTATTCAGCTCGTTGGGCCCTATTTTGTAGCTGGTTGGTCGCCACTTTAGTTAAAATACATAGAGAAAATGTTATGTTTAATTCGACTCAACATTAACCCAATCTTGCAAACCAATGACTCGAAGTGACTCGACAGTTCATGTTACTCGACTCCGACTCGATCAAGTCATGACTTGGCTCTGACCTGAAAAGCTTGTGACTCGATTCGACTCGGACTCGACAAAGATGACTCGGCCACATCATTGGGCTTTGGTTACCCACCCAACACGTGCTCTTGAGATAGGTACAGTTATCCGACATTACAATATCGTAAATAGTTCCTGATACGGATCAAAGCAAAAGTAGCATCAACACACATGTTTTCATATGTGTGCTTCTTTGAACAAACGGTTGATTAAACAACAAATGTCTTTGAAATGAATCTTTAAAAGATCATTCAATCTGATTGCTTTCTTCTGTGAACGCGAAACCATTTCCGTAACTTCCAAATCTGTAACATTCCGTGGGAATGTTGAAAACATATATTTTTTCATTAAAACAAATTTATCAAATTGAAAGAGGAAGTATTTAGTTTTTTGTGAAAAAGACAGCAAATCCACTATTTATAGGCCTACGAAACAAGTTATTCAACGATTGATCAAGATAACGCTGAAAAGTTCGTTGCAAGCTGGGGAGATGGTATGTACTTTAAATACAATTGCAAGATGCACGGCGGCTTGCAGGTGTAAAACAAATGTCGCTTTGCCGATTAAACGCCCAATTAAAATCGTTCTATCTCAACAAATGGCACGTTGCATTGCTAGTACAACCTTCACGTCAATTGAATATTACCAAAATATGACATCTTGTCACCGTTTTGAAGTATCATATCAGTTACCTCCGAATATCTAAGTTAAACCTCATATCTATTCAGTCCTTTTAACCCCACAAACAAAGCTCCAAGCACCCCCAAATTGAAATGTTAACATTATAAATCAGTGCAGTTTTGTCAAATTTTAGAATGTCAAGCCCCCTGCACAAACGCAAAGCCCCCCTATTGAAGACTTCCTGGCGACAGTTCTGCAGCCTATCTATCCCTACTAGTGGCGACTCCGACACCCGGGCTTAGCCGGAGTCTTCGATCACGATTTATATTGTAGAACATCAGCTTGCTTGCTGTTTGTGTTTGTGCCGCCACCCACTTCAGTGATTACGGTCGTTAACTCGGGTTCTTTTCACTGGGCTTTGTCACCAGATGCGCACCCAGAATGAGACCGAAGAGGCCATGGCCTTCCCGAAACAAACTTGCTAAGATTTTTACTGGTGCTTTTAATCAATTTTCAACTGTTAGAAAAATATCAGTGACTGACGACGTCACTGACTGGCCCCTACCGAATAAAATTATTGGCTGCTCTCATAGGCGTAGCTAGGGAGGGACTAAGGGTGCCACGCCCCCCAAATGTTTTGCATATCTAGTCATTTTATGCTTCGAGAAGCTGCGTCCGAAACAAAACTACTGTTGCTCACCTAAAGTCAAACATTTTGCCCCCTAAATTGTTTACCCCCAAAAAATTTTGGCCTAGCTACGCCACTGGCTGCGCTACTGTTTGTCACTGTTCATATATTTTCGTTCCATGTCTGGCCTTTCGCGTTCATTTGCAGGTGACCTGAATCAAAAAATATCATTCGTAGTGGTCGTTTTCTCGACTTCATTTGCTCGCGCTTTGCTCGGGCTCATCAGTTAAAGCCGAGCTGCCACCTGCAATAAAGTATTTAATATAATGTAATTCATATCAGACTGAATGTTTTTTTGAAGTAATGGATTTGCACAAAGCAGTGGATTTGAATTCCCATCCAGTGGACAGTTCCTATTAGAGAATTTCAAACGAACGATAAGTTGTCCGGTAACTCGGGCTAATGTGAATGAACTTCGCACGCAGAGATATATTTTTGGCCACATCCGTTAGAGCCCAAGTTGCCCTCTGCAATTAAGTATTTTTAATGTAATATATTTCACATCATATTGAATGTTTTTTTTTGAAGCAATGCATTTGCATGGAACACTGCATTTTAATTCTAATCCAATGGACGGTCCCCATTCGAGATTCATTTTGACCGAACAATACATTGTCCGGTACCTCGGTCAAATATGAATGAGCCTAGTGCGCAGTAGGACTAACTGGGGTTGTCATTGCTCTGTGACTACGTGTATTAAGCAACAATCCGACGAATTCACATGAAAACTTCTCATTTATTGTCACGTAACTAACGCCACAGACTACCAATAGTGCCAGCCAAAATGAGAGCAAATGAAAATTTCAGTGACGCAAGCCTCGGAGATTGCATTCAGTCAGTTTAAATCGCGTGATGAGCACGGGTAACCCTGTTGACCTGCAGTCGCCCTGATCCCTACCCTGTCATTCCTTGTTTTTTTGCCCTGAAACGTACTTTTTCATTCCTGGAAGTTTCACAAATGTTAGTTTCATTCCCGTGATTTGAATCCCTGGGGGATTTCCATCTCGACCTTTATCGTTTACCCCTACGTCCAACAATAATGCTTTCTTGCAGCAAATCCGGTACCATGCGCTGTCACAAAACAAATATACACTTGCAGCACCACTTCTGGCGCGATGAAGCTGACCTTGCAATGCGAATAAATGAAGTCGTTGTTTCTTAAGTTGTGCAATTAACATCACATTTTTCATTTTATTTCGACCCAATTACTTTTGCAGGTTTGAAACAAACAAAAATAGGAAATTTCTTCAATTCTGAAGTTGCTGCACTGATTTTGCAGAACATCATACGAACAAAAACATACCATTCGCATTCACATCTCCTCCAGCAACTATTCCGTTGTTTCCCATCGCGCCAATCTGCATGCTTACGCTACTACCTAAAACCAAACAGAAAAACGTTTATAGTAAATACATACAGTTGAAAATGAGAAAATCAAACCTCTTTCTTTTTGTGGTAGTTCTCGAATTTTAAACAACAAGATTTCTCAAAAATATTAGTTGATATACCAGCATTTGTCTCAAAATGGAAAAGACAATGAGACATATGAAATGTTTTTTCGATTCCTGCGACCTCGTAGGCTTGCGTAAATTGTTTCTGGAACCAGATATTTTCTCATAATGGAGCAATTTCTATAGGTTAAAATTAATTTGCATAGGCCCAAAGGTAATTCAGCACGTCCGTTCCGAGCATTTTGCCTGCATTTCTCAACTTTATCGTGGGTGCTGGTCTTGTAAATTTTGTAACGTGTAGCTGCTACATCGGATATAGTTTTCATTTAGGGTAGATTTAATGATATTTAATGGTAAAGGCCCAGCAGCAGCAAGTTTCTCACAAAATATTTTTCTAGCACATTTAAAATTGATTAGCAAGACTACCGCAAATCATCGATATGCATAAACTATGGCCATACCAGGGGTGGCCAAACCTGCTCTATGTATGAGCCGCATAAAACCCAAGTTACAAAGAGCGGCAACTGAAAAATCTGAAAACACGAATCTGTTTGCAATCTACGCTTCTGTGACATTATAGTTCTTTTTGGAACGACTTGCAAAAGTAATACTGTACGTCGCACTAGCTAGTAGCTACCACAGCACCATTTTACAATATTTCTACACTTTGCAATAAAAACTAAAGAATAAAGAACAAATATATATTTTTTTCTAAAGCTCAAAGAGCCGCACGCAAAAGTTCGAAGATGCAGCTTTGAGCCGCAATATTTGGCCGCCCCTTCTGTATACGATAAGAACACTTCGCAATAACGCTGAAAGCAGCCTATGCAGCCGCGTTGTTCGTCCAAGGATAAGATAGACGCCTTCGAACTTCGAATTGTAGAAATAGCATATTCTTGGCCAGTATTTCGTATAAGGATCTGACTAAACGTGAACCTTAAAAACGTAAGTAAAACATCCTGCGATAAATCTCGCCTAGCACACACAAACAAGTTATGTCGAAGTTCTTGTACTAGAGTTCAAAAAAAATTTTGGAATGCGTATTGGAACTTCAAAATTTAATTATATTTCCCTACCTTGACTGCTTGAATCTATATCTCATGGAAAATCATAACTACATTTTACGTTTGAGGTTTTTCAATTGATCACAAAGGTTATCATATGGTGTATAAAATGCATTAGATGAAATAGTGTGTCCATAAACATATACCCTGTGCAGTACTTCGTTTTTAGCTTTTTTCGAGTATTTTGTCATTAACTAATTAGCTGGGAGCAGATATGAAAGGAAACAAGAATAACATAAGCTATTGTCACACTGCACCTTCACGCAGTGCTGATTACCTATAAAGTATTGTTCATGCGTTTGATCTTACTGTGATCTTTATTTACAACAACTTGTCATAGAATGTATAATGTATGGTGTGTCATTGATTGAAAACGCCTTGAGTGCATTACAGTAACCTGTTGATGATGAATAAAATGTCAAAGTTGTGTGTATTGTTGAATGTGCATATCTAAAATCACGTGGGAATGTTTTAGTTGCATTGAACCACAGCACTCTAGCTAAATACATGGAAAGATTTTCTAAGTTAACAAAAGAATCACAAAGCCAACATGCACAAACAAACTAACTTTTGAACTTCTTTGATGGCGGTTCATTTATTAGCGATTCTGTTGTTGCATTATCCGATGACATGCTGGGTTGGAGCTTTTTCAGTCTTATCTGCAAGAAATCTTGGTTGCTATAGTCGGTTTTTACAACAAAAGGATTCCATCCAACGCTGCTTAAGTGAGATATCGCCAAGGTTTCAAAACATCAGCAAGTGCAGTTTTTCAAAACTAGTCTCAGTCCGGAAATCTAATTTCTTGTGGTCACGATCACTATCGTGGAAGATAATCAAACAAATTTGATTCTGAAAAACAACCTTCTAAAACACTTGCAAACATACATATGCATCCAAGGTGAAATGAAGAGTGACTTTTAAAGAAACAAGGAACATGACAACCAAATATGCACTATAAAAATTACTACAATAACATGAGATATCAGGACTGCACAAACACAAGATGAGATATTTTCTCTATCGCTATTTTTTCGAGAGAAAAAATGAATAGAAATCAAATATGCATTAATTATTATTTATTTATAATTCACTTGTTTCTTGCATGCTTTTCGAGACACTTCCAGAACGTGTTCTCTACCCACTTTGAATGACGATCAACAAGTTGAGAATCCCTGAACTAGACCATCCTTATCTAACTGAATTGTTAACAAGCTGAAGCCAGAATAAAAATTCCCAGCATCTGTCAATGTGGTTTCAAAGCTTCTATTTCTTTCCAATCGGTGCACCAGCCAAGTGGAAGTTAAAAAAGGATTTGCAGAGGTTTTTAAAGCTTTTACGAATATACTTTAATCAAAACAATATGTTAATAATTTTCGAGCCACCTGTAAAAGCTTCATGTAATTTACAAAAGTTTGATTTGCTTATCTCTTTGCCAGCATAATGTGGACAGAGAGATTTAAATAATTTACAATTTAACTTGCATGATGAACAAGCACAAACAATTAAGCTTAGCGATAGCACCCTTTTTTTATTTTTATTTTGAGCTTCCCTGCCAAAAGTTTTATTTTAACTTCTTACTGATACACTATTGGGAATGGCTACACTTGCTTTTGAGGCTGCAATACATAAGCTGAACGCCTCACATCCCTGAATAGCAACGTGTCACGAGCTTCTCTGTACAAAGCAACTTACTGTGGAGACAACTGTTCTTACAAAACCTGTTCCTCTTAAAACTCAGTGACGAGTGACGAAACATTGAAATACTTTCAACGCTTCAGGTGTTATATTCGTTGACAGCGCATGAGCGACTGAAGACGTGCTGAACGAGGCCAAGCTATGGCAATGTGTAATGCCTCGAAGAGGCTGAACCCCCAATAATTTGTATTTTTATTCTATCAACAAGCAATCAAAGTTTGAACTCACTACAGACGGTAGTGGACGTTTTATTTCTTTTATCGTCTCATTAACTTTGTTCTTTGTAGAAAAAAATTTCGTCTTGTTGTAACAGCAAAAAGTGATTTGCTGCTTCTTTTGCAAACATGCATCAAAAATATTTTTACATTTCGCAGCAAATACGCTTATGTCCAAGCAATTAATCCCTACGCAATAAAATGTAAGCAATATTGTTTGAAAGCATCTGCATCACAAAACGTGATGAAAACTATAATTTTTTACCTGATTTCTTCCATCTTTGCAAATTGATGTGTGTTTGATTGTTACCTTGTGCCTCCCACAAGCGTTAAGCAAGATGCGAACTCCTGTGTTTACGGTTTGGTAAAATACTTTGTTCCCACATACCAAAAAAAGGAAAAACCATTGCTTGTATCACTCAGTGCTTGATCACTGTACGTAAGGACAAAACTGAAGAAGTTTTGGAAGCATGCGGGTATGTAATAAATGATTTCAGAGCAAAACATAGAAACGTATGTGTAAGATCATATTTGAGTGAAGTAATAAAAGAACTTTGCGGATAACTTAAAGTAATTAAGTAAACACCTACATTTCTGCTTCCAAAACTGGAAGCAGAGAATATCACTCGCTGCGTAGCGTAAGTTTTCTACATTGTCTGGCTCGTACAAACGAGACAACCAAGAAACCTTTGGGAACGTGTCTTTGTGAAACCAGTAGCAAGCATGTAAGCTCTCATTACATTTGTAAACGCTTTTCATTGTAACTCTCACGGCACCTGAATGCCGCTGGTGTTGTTGTTTTACACATGTTTCCATTTCAATGAGAAAAAACGGGGCATTCGTTGTAAAAGACAGCTTTAGGACAAGGATATGTTTCAAATTGTGTGCAAACAAAACAAGTTCTGTAAAATTATTTTTTAAATAAATGAAATTATTCACCTTCAGTGCATTATCTATGCTTTTCAATAGAGGAATTATTTTAAATTTATTGTATATTGAAATATAAAGTGCCAAATATTGATTTCTGTTGCATGTTATAAGGGGCGTGGTGTACAAACTAGAAAACAGTAGTTTTGAAAATATGACTGTTTCACGTACGCTTAAGGTTTCGCATAATTCGAGTCCAAGGCAACAAAATGTCATGAAATTGTGACAAAAAACTGGAATGTGCTTTTGCCAGATAAACTGATTTTCTTTTTTGCTTCACTGATTTTCCGCTCATGTTTCAAGTTGACTGGTGTTAAACTAGTTTTTGTGACAATAAACACGTGCTAAGAATCGGTTTCATAGCAGATAGAAAACGTCCGCATCCACTTGTTTATCTGCTTTTATGTCCTAATATGTCTAATCTGGTACAGCTCCCAAAATCTTTCACAAACCTGATGATCTTTTTGGAACCTCTTTTAAATCGATTGTCAATATATATAGTGACATGCTGTAATTTGAGAAAGAATTTTGTAACAAATATAAATTTTCGAGGCGACCCTGCAACACAGGTTTGCTTTGTTTAACAAATACGCATCTGTCACCACCAGAACAGAAGTTTTTAACGAATGAAACAATGCAGCCTGTAATATACTAATGGAACAGTGGAGACTCTCTATCATATGCAGATGTGAAAAATCACCTCTATTCGACGCAGCAACAACACGCGTGTGACAACTTGTGTGACAAACGCGCAATCACGCGCGAGATAACACAGGTAGCAAGGTATATTTGTTCATGTGTACTGATGTCCAGGGGCGGAACGAGGTTAGATGGCGCCCGGAGCAAGAAACAAGTTTGGAGCTCCCATGTTCGAAACTGAGGTCTTTCGGAAGCAACTGTACTGCAGTAAAGAAAGTACTTGCGACATTATTGGGACTTTTCGGCGCCCCTCGCAGCGAT